>Ga0172373_10000613_pt1 | contig 58526 bp, 57 predicted proteins | sample Lak10m_2_FD_114546 | JGI IMG/M metagenome (GOLD analysis project Ga0172373, IMG submission 114546) | Freshwater microbial communities from Kabuno Bay, South-Kivu, Congo - kab_092012_10m | ecosystem: Environmental > Aquatic > Freshwater > Lake | place: Democratic Republic of the Congo... | reverse complement strand
GTGTCATTTTTTTGTTGTGGAGATTACCCGATGCGCATTTTATCGCATGCACGATTTTTACCCCTGTATATTTTCCTTTTTTGCACAAGTTTTCTTTCTTATGGATCAGCACACTATCGTGGTGCAACCTTGCCCAAAGTAAGCATAAGGGCAAGCTCTCTTGGGGCATTCTCAACAAAAACAACCATTGACCTTAATAAAAAAACGCTAGAACAACCAAAAACCCTTAAGGATGCCCTTAACGAACAAAGCAGCGTGAATTTTTCGCAAATGGGAGGGTTAGGTTCTCCTTCAACCATTTCAGTGCGTGGGGGTAATCCCAATCACACACGGGTGATGGTGAATGGTATGCGTGTGAATGATCCATCCTCGCCTGATGGTGCCTTTAATACAGCGGGGGTTCTGCCCCAATCCTTTGACAGGGTTACTCTCGAAAAAGGGGCGCAAACGGCTTATGGCACAGATGCTTTAGCAGGCGCTTTAACTGCTGAACTTAACAAGGGGGAAGGGGACTTTCATCACACAGCACAGGCAATGGCTGGGAGTTATGGCGCACAAATGGGATCTTATAGGATTAAGGGGCAATACAATCGATTTCATGCAAATGCGGGATTTGCTGGCCTTAAAACCCAAGGCTTTGTGACAAAGCCTCCCTATTTGCGGCAATTTCCAAGGGATAATCTTAAGGACAAATCTCAAACCGTTAATTTCAATAGTCGCTTGGATGGTGACGTGGGGGAACGTACAATTCTTACCCTTTTTAATCGTTATGAGGATGCTTCTAACTTTTTTGGAAATACATTTGAGACGAATCCCTTTTGGCGTGCTGATGGGAAAAAATCCCAACATGTGATGCGACTGAATCATAGTCACGATGTTTCAGTCTTTGAGGAGAAAAAGGGGCAGATGACGCATAGTCTTGTTGTTGGGCATTATGAGACCTCCTCTAAAAACCGTAATGCTTTTGCGCCCTTTGGTAATGGATACCAATATGATGGACAAAGAACCCTTTTTGCGTATCGCCCCGAGGGGGGAGGGGATGCCTTTAAAATAAAGGGGGCCTTTGAATATGAAGAAGACCGTTTGAAGGCGTATATTTTAGGAATAACTCGGGATCGGATTTCTAAGGAAAAATCCCATACTATAGGAGCTATGGTAGCGCCGAGTTATCGTTTTAACCTTCCCAATTCCCAAGCATTTACTGTATCAGGATCGTTGAGGCGGGATCACCATTCTTCCTTTAAGGGCATTACAACTTATAGTTACAGTGGTGTTTATGAATCTCCTGTTAAAACAGAGATATCAGCATCCTATGCAACGGCTTATAAGGCGCCTTCATTGGTGCAGCTTTTTCCAATAGGTGGAGCATCTGTTGCGAATCCCCTTCTTAGGCCGGAACGTGCATCCAATATACAATATGGCATCGCGCAGCCATTTCTAGAGATGTTTCGTGCTGAGGTTGTTTATTTCAAAAGCAACATACGACAACTTATTACGAGTGAGTCTCTTCCTTTGACTAAATGGACTTATGTGAATCGTTCCCGCGCAAAAATGAGTGGGATTGAATCGTCCCTTAAATGGAAAAGAAATGGCCTTGGGGCTTTTGTTTCCCACACTTATGTGTACACTCAAGATTGCTCCTTGGGAAAATCACTTAAAAAGCGTCCTCGTAACGTTATCAGTACAGGGATATCGTATGATAGGGATCCGTGGAAAGCAGGGGTGAATTGGGTCTATAAGGGCAAGGGATATGATGCGGATCCTGTGGCTTCTCAGAAGGGGGATCCTCTGGCTTCTCAGAAGATTATTCGGGGAAAACCTGCAAAAACAGTGGATGCGTACGCTTCTTATCAAGTTAACAAAAACGTAAATGCCCTTTTAAGGATAGAAAATCTTTTCAATTACCGGAATGAGGATCCCTTGGGATATGAAAAATCAGGGTTCGGGATTTATGGCGGCGTTAAGGTAGAGATTTAAGGAGATTAAACTTATGAAATCAGCGCTTGTGACGTCTTTGGCTATGCATGCTGGGCTTGTGGGAGGGCTTGTCTATTGCTTGGAAAATGGAGGTGAAAGCTCTATCAATAGGGTGTTGGATGCATTCCAAGACGCATCAACATCACCCATTCACGTCGTTTGGGCAAACCCAGCACAAGAAGCAAAAACATCTTTAAAAAAATGTAATAATAACCTCTCGTCCGATGAGCAACATCCAAGAAAAATAAATGATATGGGGAGTGGAGCGGGGGGTGATGCAGAAACTCTCGCAATTAAGAAAATCTCCTCTCTTTCCTTGCATCAAAGGGATGAAAGTCATGGAAAGCCATTTATTCCCCATCCAGCGAATCAAGCACCAACGTATCCGGATGAGGCCCGGGAAATAGGTCTTGAGGGAAATGGTCTTGTGAGGCTTTACTTAACAAAGTCTGGAACAGTGGAAAGAGTGGAAAAGCGGGATTCGTTGAGTGATTTGCTTTTTCAGGCTGCTCAAAAAACCCTTCGAACATGGCGATTTACGGGAAATCTACCGCAATATGTTGATGTGCCCGTGGAGTTTCGTTTGAATGTGTAGAAATACTATTCCTGAAAGCTCTTTGTGTAAAATGCTTTCAGGAATAGTTAAAAAGTTCAGTTTAACCTTGTAAATTTTGCTCGACAAAATCCCAGTTAATAAGGTGATCCAGGAATGTGTCCACATAATCGGGGCGGCGGTTTTGGAAATCCAGGTAATAGGCATGCTCCCACACATCAACGGTTAAAAGCGCTTTGTGACCATACACCATAGGAAGATCGGCATTGCCCGTTTTCATAATTTCAAGCTTGTCTCCTTTTAGAATAAGCCATGCCCAACCACTGCCGAATTGGGTGAGGGCCGCTTGCTTGAATTGTGTGCGAAAGGCATCAAGGGATCCAAAATCAGCCTCAATTTTCTTCAGTAAATTTTCAGAAGGTTTGCCGCCACCTTGGGGCTTCATGCAATGCCAATAAAACGTGTGGTTCCAGATTTGGGCGGCATTGTTGAAAACGCTCACATTACCCTCTTTGTGGCTTTTGTGGATGATATCTTCAAGGGAGAGAGCTGCATCCGGGGAGTCCGCTAATAAATTGTTGAGGTTTGTCACATAAGCTTGATGATGCTTGCCATAGTGAAAATTTAATGTATTCGCAGAGAGGTGTGGCTCAAGGGCTTCAAAGCCATAGGGAAGGGATGGAAGTGTGTGTGTCATGGGAAAAACTTTCTTCGAAATATATGATTTCATTTATGAAGGAAGTTCATGATCGACGCAACCGGTGACCTGAAAAGAATTTTGGTCTGATCTAGATAACTACATCAATAAACCTTGAACATGTTGCTTTGGCTTGGTTATCTAAGTTTTTGGGTTATTGTAATTATTTAGATCAGCCCATTTTTGGGTAAGATGTGATCTTCGCGAAGAGACAATCCTGTGCTAATGTCTTTTTTATGCTTATTCTCGACGATCTCATTCAAAAGCTTTCTAAGCTGCCGGGGCTTGGCCCGCGTTCAGCACGGCGTATGGTCTTGCATTTGCTAAAAAAACGCGATCATCTCATGCAACCCCTGATTGACAGCATGACCCAGGCCTTTTCCGGGGTAAAAGTATGTACAACATGTCATAATTTCGATAGCCACGATCCTTGTCATATTTGCAATGATCCCAAGCGAAGCGAGTCTCAAGTGTGTGTGGTGGCTGATGTTTCGGATTTGTGGGCGTTTGAGCGAGCCCATATTTTTCGCGGGAAATATCATGTTCTGGGCGGCCTTCTCAGTGCTGTGGATGGGATGGGGCCTGAAAAATTATCATTACCTTCGTTGATTAAGCGTCTGGAAAATAGTCCGATCCAAGAAGTCGTTTTTGCTCTTAATGCCACCATTGATGGCCAAACGACCATGCATTATGTGATGAGCCAGCTTAAACATCTTCCCCTCACTTTCTCCAATCTTGCCCATGGTGTTCCTTTGGGGGGAGAACTCGATTACCTTGATGAAGGAACGCTCTCTCTTGCTTTTCAGGCCCGTAAGGCTGTTTAGTTTTTCTAAATTTGAAGGCTATCTCTTCCTGAAATCTTGGAGGGAGAGAGCCTTTAAAGGATTGGGCTCTCTGAATCCCTTCTAACTCCGCCAGCCTTTTGTAAAGTTATCGGCGTAGGATTTTGGGGATGTTGTGCGTGGGGCGGATTGGAGAATCGTTGGGGTGATTCCCTTGCTTTCGGCAAAGGCGAGGGCTTCCTCGAATGTATCAAACATAATTTTTGATTGATCTTTTGTGCTATCCGTTGCGGGCCACCCCATCACAGGATCGTGGAATTTAGCATCGGGATCGGTGAATTCTAAAACCCAGCCTTTTGTCTTGGCTTTGCCTGATTGCATGGCTGTTTTAGATGGCTGGTAAAGACGAGCTTGGAGCATGAAACCTCCGGAAAAGAGGATAGATGGTCGGGACGAGAGGATTTGAACCTCCGACATCCTGCTCCCAAAGCAGGCGCGCTACCAGGCTGCGCTACGTCCCGTTGGTTCCCTTTATATCCCAACTGCTTGAGGATGCCAAGCTAAATCGTTGTTATTTTCTTGATTTAATAAAACGGCTTCGACCTGGTAGCACAAAAAGTGATAAATACACAGGTGCGCTTGTTGCACGTAATAAGAGGTAGTCCCTGCAGGAACGCTAAGGATGATATCACTGTGGGAGGCAAAGGTTTCTTTGTGTGAGCCAATAAGGGCAAAGGTTATCATTCCTTTTGCTTTTGCTGTTTTAAGGGCCTCAAGAACGTTTTGGGATTTTCCACTTGTGCTGATGCCAATGAATAAGCCGTTTTCTTCACCCAATGCTTCGACCTGGCGGGAAAAAACGTGGGCATAGCCAAGATCGTTGCTTATGGCTGTATTGAGGCCTGTAGCAGTGCCAAGGGCCACGGCTTTGACGGCGCGGCGGTTTTGATGGAGGCGGCATACAAGCTCTGTTGTGAAATGATCCGCATCCGCAGCCGATCCACCGTTACCACAAATCAAGATCATTTTATTTGAAGAGACAGTCTGGATTAATTGTGCCGTAGCTTTTTCAAGGGCAGCGATAAAAGTTGCATCGTTTTTTAAATCTTCGAAATACATCATGCTTTTTTGAAGATAATCCTGAAAAATCATAAAAAACTCCCTTAAATCTTAATTGGGCTCATAGTTCATATAGGATCAGCAAACTTTTCAAACAAGGACATTCTTGTTTTGGGGCGTCGTATTTCAAGCCATCCCAATGCTGACCATGCGCAATGAATCACATCTTTTGGCAGGCTTTTTTGTGTTTGTGTTTGTGTTAAAAGCTGCTTCTTTTTATGTGGGGGTATGTTCCCTGCAAAATCAATGATTATATTGCCGCTTATGTGAAATTTTTTCAAAAGCTGTGGGATAAGGTCTGCTGCTTCCGCATTTGTTATATCCAAAGAATCACACTGCCCCCGATTTACATCAATACTAACAAGGGCGCTTGTGAATTCAATTACAATTTGCCCCCCACTCGGCAAGGTAAACCAAGGAGAATAAACCGCATCAAACTCTTCATCAGCGCCGTATTCTTTGAACACATTGTGATGAAGAAGTTTAAGGTTTGATGGATGGGGGAATTGGTGTAAAAAGCGCTCAGCGATTTTAAAATCAGCAAGGGTATCGCACAAAATTTCCGATGGTGCATAGAGATCCAAAATCTTCTCAAGCTGTGTGCGCCCCTTATGCACCAACCCAATAGGATGCTGGGGAGAGTTTATATGGATGATTGTTTGTTGTAACTGGTCCAGCGCTGAAACAAGGTGTTTTTTTTCTGCAGTTATTGCTTTGCTACGAAAGGTAAGGATACCACCATGGGCCTTTATAAATGCCTCCCCAAGTGATTTGACATCATCATTTCCTTGGGCGTTTTTGGAGAATGCTACTCCCTGACCCCAAAAACCATACACAAAATAGGGGGTTACTATTTGGAGGTGCGTTGTCACCTGGGGGGCTTTTTGATCAACACCGCGGTGTTTTTCACCAGTGTCAGTCCATGCTTCCCGCTTTATCTGGACAAGGATGTTTTGGCCTTCTGTGAATGTATCCTTGTTGAAACGGGAAAGAATGGCAGGACGGGAAAGGCCGATATCCACAAGGGCAAAGTCTTTGTGAACCTTAGTAATTCGTCCATTATAAATGGATTCAATGATATCGTTATTTAATTCATCGACATCAAAAAGTAAAAACTCCTGGCCATCGGTGAGTGCCCGTTTAAAAAACGTACGATCGTGATGGCAAAGGAGCTTCAATGGGGGTTATTTTGAGCGGAAAGTGATTCGCCCTTTTGTAAGGTCATAGGGGGTCATCTCAACGGTGACGGTATCGCCTACAAGAACGCGAATACGGTTTTTGCGCATACGGCCTGATGTGTGGGCAAGGATCACGTGATCATTTTCAAGCTTCACGCGAAACATAGCATTGGGGAGAAGTTCTGTAACAATCCCTGTAAATTCAATTAAATCTTCTTTTGACATTCAAACTCTAAATTTATAGACATACTTCCTAGATGCCTTCGATTTGGAAGTTCGTCAAGTGTTTTGTGCATAATCTCACAGGTTTTGAAAATTGGTGTATTGAGAAATTCCTATTTTTGATGATAAAAACAGGAATTTCTGATGGTCTTTAAGACATGGTTTGAATCTGCTTAAGTACTTGTTGTGTCTCTGTCTTTCTCTGTTTTGCAGATTTCTCAAGCCACTCCAAACCTTTTTTAGGATCTTTTGTTACCCCAAATCCTTCTATATAACAAACTCCTAAAGAGAATTGAGCTTCCGCATTTCCTTGGGTGGCAGCTTTTTTGAACCACTTTACAGCTTTTTTAGAATCTTTTGTTACTCCAAGTCCTTTTACATAACAAGCTCCTAAAATGACTTGAGCTTTTGCCTGTCCCTGTTTTGCAGCTTTTTTAAACCACTCAACAGTTTTTTTGGAATCTTTTTCAACATCACTACTTTGCGTGTAACGTGTTTGCGTGTAACGTGCTCCTAGAGCATTTTGAGTATTGGTGTTACCGTCTTCTGTGTTTTTTTGAAGATCTTAGATTTCAGGTTTCATATAAGAAACCAATTTACCGTCCAACAAGGGGAGTTTGATGCTGGTAAAAATAGTGGCAGTACCTATTACGATTGTCATTAAGGTTTGCACCCATATGGCTCGCCATATACTGGTTTTTGGGGCATTTTTTAATAAAACAGTGAGATTTTCAGGGGAAATAACATTATCGTTTTGTCTGAAGTTATGGGTTTCTATGGTGTGTCCATATCTCTTCATCAAAAACATGCCATACAAAGCATTTCCAAATATACCCGTTACTAAATGCAATAATCCTTGGATTACAATTACCTTTGAGTAATAACCGAGGAGGCAAACTGTTAAAACTTCCAGGAAGAATACAATGATTGTATAGGCAACCATTCCACGATAAAGCATACATGCTGGACCAAAGAAAAAGCTGCTCCAATTCCATTTCGGAAATAAGGTTCCAAGTTTTTTATTGGCCAAAGCGTTTTGATAATAAGATGAATTTTGTTCTAAATCGTTAGACATGGATGGATATTTGAAAATTAAAATATAACAGCGTTAGAACCATTATTATGAAATTTTCAAGGAAGATATAAAGTCGACTCTATTTTATATAGATTCAGATTCAACATCATGCTCTGGCTTTTTATGGGTGGGCCAGGGGTGGTGAAGATCACCTAATCGGCAATCGATGCTTTTTGTTTTAAGGCGGATTTCACTTTTCCCTGAGAATATAAGATGAATATCTGTTCCTTTAGGATGGGGATTTGCCTTGACGGTGAGGAGGTTGAGGGTTCGTGTGTCTGTTTTTGGGTTAAACCCACGATGATGCACTTCTTCGACTCCTTTGAAGGTTAGCCCTGAATGCACGCGATGGTGAAGGGGTTTATCCTCAAAAAAATGCTGATCCCCATGTTCCCAGCAAAAGCGATTGCAAAGGCTGCTGAATGTTCCCTCAGTTTTATTGAAGTGCATGCTGTGAAGGGGAATAAGGGAATCTTGAACATGGGCGGCGAGGATATCCAGGTCTTCAGTATCTGCAGCGGCTATTTTAAGCTGGGGAAGAGAGTGTGTATCCATTATATCCTCGTGCTTTAAAAATTAGGCTGCTTCGGCGATATCGCTCACACGTTCAATTTCAACGCCGCAACCCCTAAGTTTATTTTCAACACTTTCATAGCCGCGATCAAGATGATAAACGCGGCTGATGAGAGTTTCTCCTTCAGATACAAGAGCCGCCATTACAAGGGAAACGGATGCACGAAGATCTGTTGCCATGACGGGAGCGCCTTGGAGAGCGGTTTTTCCGCGTACAAGAGCGCTTGCGCCATGAACGGTAATATTAGCTCCCATACGCACAAGCTCGGGGACATGCATAAAACGATTTTCAAAGATCGTTTCCGTAATCATTGAAGCTCCCTCAGCTTGGGTCATGAGGGTCATAAACTGGGCTTGGAGGTCGGTAGGAAAGCCAGGAAAAGGCTCCGTCATCATATCAACACCTTTTAAAGATGACGCTTGAACGCGGAAGCCATTTTCAAGGGGTGTAAAAACAAGACCCGCGCGCTCTAACAGTGCAACAACTGTGGGAATTAAATCCATGCTGGTATTTTGAAGGACAAGATCTCCAAGGGTAATGCCCGCCATCATAGCATAGGTGCCCGTCTCGATGCGGTCGGCAAGGACTTGATGGGTTGTGCCGTGGAGTTCACTCACGCCCTCAACGGTAATGGTGTCTGTGCCCGCGCCCTCAATGCGTGCCCCCATGGAGTTGAGGCAGTTGGCAAGATCAATAATCTCAGGTTCCCGTGCGGCATTAATAATGCGGGTTGTCCCTTTTGCAAGGGTGGCGGCTGTGAGAATGTTTTCTGTGGCACCTACGCTAATCATGGGCATGGCAATATCAGCGCCCACAAGGCCACCAAGGGGGGCTTTTGCGTGGATATATCCGTTGTCAAGGGTGATGGTTGCTCCTAGTTTTTCAAGAGCCATCAGGTGAAGATCAACGGGGCGTGTTCCAATGGCGCATCCCCCTGGAAGGGATACAATCGCTTCTCCATGACGTGCGACAAGAGGTCCGAGCACAAGCACAGAGGCACGCATTTTGCGCACGATATCATAAGGAGCTGTATGGCTAGTGATATCTTTTGTTGTCAAGGTAACCTTGGGAAAAGAGAGATTAATCTCTGTTCCATGTTGTTTCAATAAATGTAACATGGAATGGATATCCGCAAGATCCGGGATGTTGGTAAACGTAACGGGAGAGCTTGTGAGAAGGGTTGCTGTCAACAACGGAAGGGCAGCGTTTTTAGCGCCACTAATGGGGACATGACCGAAAAGTGGTTTGCCGCCTATGATGCGAATTTTATCCATGGAATGGGCCTTTTTATTCTTTACCCCTTAAAATGCCTGACAAATCTCCTTTATGCAAGAAGCACTTCTTGGGTTTGTTATGAATCTTCATTTAGTAAATAATTAATATTTAAGTGTAAAATGAAATTTAGAGAACTTTTTTAAAATGTTCTTATGTTTTGTAGTGAATGTTTAAGAGATAGGGCGAGATTATGGGGAACCTTTATGGTTATGGGGGTGTTTTTTTCGATATTTTCTTCTGTCTTTACAGGGAGTCAATGGGGTGAAGCTGCGGCTTTTGGGGGCATTCCAACGACCTCAGGGGATTTTGATGGGCAGTCGGTGGGCCTGGATAAAAAATTACAAAAAGCATCTTTTTCACCGTTGAAAGAGGAAGATGAAAATGCTCAAAAAGAATGGGCGTCTTTAAAAAAAGTTGATGAAACAGCGACAGGATATTTCCCTAAGAAATGGGATGCTGTTTTAAAAGAAGCTAATCGCGAAGAAATAGCAAACTTCCTCAATATGCTGACTGGGGACTATTATTTTGCCCTGTTGTTTCTTTTGGATTCGATAGCTGTGGATGCGGTGGGAAATGAGAAGCTGCTAGATGAAACGGTTATTTTTTTGGACTATCCGTTAAGTCCTGAATGGGCGAGGACTCTTTATCAAAAACATCAAGAGCGTGTTCTTAAAAAAGAACCTCACTTTTGGGTACAGGCGCTCACCCGCTTGATGCGGGATCTTGAGGAGGACTTTATCTTTTCGACTCCAGTTATGCCTCTACCTGCCTCCAAAACTGTTTTATAAGGTGTTCTTAAAGCTTGGGAAGAGTGACACCTTGTTGTCCCATGTATTTTCCGCGACGATCACGATAAGAGGTTTCGCACAAGGAGTCTGCTTTTAAAAATAAAAACTGACAGGCACCCTCGTTGGCATAGATTTTTGCAGGCAACGGAGTCGTGTTCGAAAATTCTAAAGTAACGTGACCCTCCCACTCAGGTTCGAGAGGGGTGACATTTACAATAATTCCGCAGCGTGCATAGGTTGATTTCCCCAGGCAAATAACAAGGACATCCCGGGGGATGCGAAAATATTCAACGGTGCGACCTAAAACAAAGCTATTGGGGGGGATAATACATACATCTGTTTTCCGGTCAACGAAGCTTGCTTCATTGAATTCTTTGGGATCAACGATAGCACTATCGACGTTGGTAAAAATCTTAAATTCATCCGCTACCCGTGCGTCATAGCCATAAGAAGAAACACCATAAGAAACAACTCCTTTGCGTTCCAAGTTTTCAACAAAGGGGTCAATCATACCATTTTGAGCATGAGTGCGAATCCAGTGATCGGGAAGAATCGGCATAGGGAACCAAGATTAAGTGATAGTGGAATCACTATAATCAAAATTAAAAGACATCGCAGCAGAAGATTTTAATATCTCTTTACCCAGTTAAATCCACCAGCGACTCCTTTATTGGTGGTGGCATCAACTTCAAGGTTGAGATTCTCAGTAATGCTGGCTTCAACGGAAGCTTTACTCCCTTTGGTTTCATCGTCTCCTGAGCTAAGTCCCTGTTCAACAATGACTGCAACATCGGGTGTGATGGATTTCCGGATACTGAGTGTTTGGGGTGAGTCAGAGTTTGCACTTTGGGGTTGTTTTTTTATTTCGAGGGCTTCGATGCCTAAGGTTCGTCTGAACTTTGTAAAAACGCTATCGTCTTGTCCCTGACTTGAAAGGCTTGAAAGGGATGAGCTAACTTCAAACAATTGCCCAAGGGATGCTGCAGCAGAACGCCGTCCTAGCATGATAAGAGCAATAATTTCCTCTTGGCTCAAAGTTGGGGAGGATAGGAACGTAAATTTAGAAGCCTTTGGGCGACCTTGTAATTGAACATACACGTCGTAACTTTCAATTTTTTTCGTAATTTCAAGGTCAAGGTAAGGTTCGTCAATCTTATGATCAAAGGTGATTTGACCGCGTGTGAAGTTTAAAATGCGCCCTGTGATATCAATTGTGCCTTTATTAAGGTCAAACTTTCCGACAAAATCAGGCGTATGGCCATAAAGTTTCATATTGCCAAGCCAGCTACTTTCAATCCCAAACCCCCGGACAATAACAAAATTCTTAGGCTTCAAAAGAATATCAAAAAAGAACGGTTGCTTTGCGGGGGCATTTCCGTCGGACGTGTTTTTTTGAGAAGACTCTTTATTTTTATTTTTTCCTTTAACAGGGAAAAGTTTAGGCGTCGATGTCGGTGTGAGTTGATCAATATCCACAACGACTGGATCGACAAGAAGCTCACCTTTAACCGTTTTATTTTGAAGATCCACGTGAACATCACCGTTGGCCTTTGCTGTAAAAAGATCGCTTTGTCCAAGGTAAAATTCTTGAAATGATGCTTTGAGAGTTCCTTTTTGAGTATCGAGATTGCCGTTGCCAGTCAGAGCGAGTGTTCCTTTGAAATCATCATTTCCTTTGATGCTTAAAGAAATATCGGTTTGTTTTATATCCAGAGTTCCTTGAAAATTCCGTAAATGAAAGCCAATGGCTTGATTTTGATAATGACCTTGAGAGAGCTGAAGTCGTCCTGAAATTTGGGGGGAATTAAGATTGCCTATTGTTTTAATATCTCCTGCTACCATTCCATGGAGATGATCTCCTTTGGGTAAGAGATCTTTTAAAAACGTTAGGGGTGTTTTAATTTTATGGGAGATGTCTATTTTATTCTCTTGGATGGTTCCCGTTGAATTAATTTGAAGCTCTTTACCAGCATCAATTGATGATTGAAGAGACAGTGATTTAGGTTCTCCCTTAAGACTCATTTTTATGGTCATAGGGGATTTCGTAGAAAGCACATCCGCACGAATATCGCGCCCTGTACCTTTTATATCAACAAAGGGGGCATTCATTGTGCCGGAGAGTTTTCCCTCAACACTAAAGTTTCCTGTGACGCCATGTTTTTGAAAGTCAGGGTGCATGTGCTTTAAGGAGTTTGAGTCTTTCGTTGTCAATTTAAGGTTTCCTGAAATGGTGTCACCAAGACTTATATGGCTAAGTTCTAGTTTTTCCTGATTGATAAGGATCACAGCCTTATCAATTTTTGTTTCTTTTCCAAAGTGAACTTCCATGGGCTTTTCAAGCTGAGCCTGGAATTGATCCATCTGGTATGACAATGCATCAACGTAAAGGCTGCTATTTTTCCAAGAAAAAGAGGCATATCCCTTGTCCCCAATTTTTGCCTCACCATGATAATGAGCTCTCTGTTCCTTATCATTTTTGGTTGTTAGATGTCCTTGAATTCCAACGGTGTCATAAACAGCCTGAAAAGGAATATTTCGAATATTTCTAAAGTCGGCTTTGATGGTTAGGGGATAGTTTTCCAGGTTAATTTTGATAAGTGAACCAGCACTTTCCATCATTCCTTTGATTTTTCCATTCTGGATATCGATCATCGCTTTTGATGAGCGAGTGCCTAAAGATCCTGCGATAATGAAAGGTGTATCGTTAAATATCCCTTCAATTTGTGTATCTCGAGAGTGAATGTGAAGGGGAAACTCTAAGTCAAAGGCAGTTTGTTTTGATGGATCCGATTCTTTTTTTAAGTAAAAGTTTTTCACCTTGAGATAATCCAATTCAAGGGTGCCAACGAGAAATCCAAGGGGATTTATTTGAAATTCAAACTTATCTGCTGAGAGTAAAAGGTGGTTGTTTTTTTGGATTTGAAGGCCTTTTGCGTTCACCGTAAGGGGGAAAAATCCCTGAATTTCTTGGATTTTCACATTATCTGCATCTAATAATTTTTTGCATGCAACCGTCACAAGTTCTGTGCGGTACATATGCAGTGTGGTGAAAATTCCTCCTAAAACGAGGGATATTAACAGTGTAAGCTTAAGGACAACACGATGAAGCATCAAAAAGCCTGCCCCACACTGATATAAAATTGAAACGGTGCATCTACTTTTTTGCGGCTTCCTGGTGTTTGCCGGCGCTTTAAAGGAAATCCAAGATCAAAACGCACAGGGCCAATCCCTGTGTAATAGCGTGCTCCTATACCCACACCCCATAATAGGTTTTGAGAGTCAAATCGTGGCGTGTTTTTAAGGCCCACAGTCCCTGCTTCGGCAAAGGCAATCATGCCAAATTGTTCAGTGATTTTAATGCGTGGCTCAACACCAAATTCGACAAGGCTAATACCTCCAATAGGAGTTCTTTTATCATCAAGGGGGCCTAACAATTGATATCCATAGCCGCGAACCGAATTACCACCGCCACTGTAAAAGCGCTTGGTGGGAGGGACGAAATTAACGCTCGAAGCTGTGATATGCCCACCCTTGGCCCATGTGGCAAGGAGGGTTGCGTTATCATTGTCGCTGCCTTCTTGGGATTTTGGCCCCATATAAAGGGACGTAAACGCTTCATTGGTCCAAAAACCGTTTTTCCCTTCGTATTTTCCAAAATATGGGGTGCTTTTAAGGCGAAGCTTCATGCCCTCCCTAGGGTTTAAAATATCCTTCGTTGTATCGAGTTCTAAAATAACAGGAACGGAAAAAAGGCGACTGTGGGAAATGACGCTATTCTTTTTGATTCTGGCAAGCTCAAATTCTACACCGTAAGACAAGGCCCAAATATCACTGATATCCCTTGAAAGGCCTGCTGCTATTTTGCCGCTTTGCACCTTATAGGCCCGTGTTTTTTCATTGATCACGGTGAGCGCGTTATAAAGCGTTTGTTTTGGAGCAAGGAAATCCGGAATTGAAAGGGCAAGCTTTGCTTCACTTTTTTTCTTACCTAAAATAGCGCTGGATTCAAAGCTTTCTCCGCCACCAAAGGCGTTATCATGGCGCCAGAATGTACGACCGCTAAAGCCATCAAAGCTTGAGTATTTCCCCCCAAAGCCAAAGCTTCGTGGCGGGCCTTCCTTAAGGCGCACATGGATTTTTGCTGTTTTTGAGGAGGGGTCTTCTTCAACGGCTTGGATGTTAATATCGTTAAAAAGCCCCGTCTCCGTAAGGGCCTTGCGTGTATCATCCATTTTTCCTTCATTAAAAGGGTCGCCTTCGGCGTAATCAAAGCGGTTGCGCACAAATGTTTCACTGAGTCCCGTAAGTCCTTCCACAGTTGTTTTTCCAAAAACCGCCTTGGGCCCCAATTTAATGACAAAGAAAATTTTGGCTGTTTTTTCTTTTTTATCTAGGTCGCCTTTTAAATCGAGGGCCCGGGCAAAGGGGTACCCATGATTGCGAAAATATTTTGCAACTTTGCGGGCGGCATCCTCGGCCTTTTTAAGGTTGACCTGACTCCCCATGGCAAGGGCAGAATTCATAGAGGCGGGGTCAAGGGTAATCTCGGGATCCTCCCCCTCGTATTGAATGCCCAGGTGGCTGAGGGTGTAAAAATCCCCCGCAGTGACTTTGACGGTAATTTCTTGGGCCTTATCATTCTCCACCATAGTAAATGACGCCTTCGCATCAAAATAACCATAGATATTAAGTTCTTCTGTGATTTCCTTCATATCTTTCTCTGCCCGTTTTTCAAGGGCAAAGACTGTTAACGGAGGGCGTTTTTCAAGGCGGCGCAGGATAGACGCTTTTTCAATAATGGGTTTGAGGTCGTTTGGAAAATCACCCTCAAAGTGCGTTGTATAGGGGATCGCTTCTTGGGCAATGGCTGCTTGCTCTTGTTGCTCCTTTTTCGTGAAAAAAGAGCAGCTTGCCAAGGCCATCAAAAAAAGAAGAGCAAAGAGACGCAACGGATGAAAACTAAATCTTTTCTTTGCAGTGTAGCAGAGCATTCCCCAAAGGGGTAGGGGACAAAAGAACATTGTCCCCTAAAATAAGTTCAAGCTTTGGCATGAAGTATTAAAACACAAAGCCTTGAGTGTTTAAAAAACGCTATTTTCATTTCTTTCTTCCAAAACGAAGAATTTTTTTTGCAGCAACTTCAAGGGCTTTTAGGGGTTTTCCTTCATTAAGCAATCTTCCTGGATGATTATTTACTTCTACATTTTGAAGGTTTTCTACAAAAAATCTAAAAAACGTCCTTGCGGATTCATTACCAATTGCTTTTGCCAACGAATCAAAACAGTTTTTAACATCGCTGTGATAATGTGATTGCCATCCATTGAGGATTGTTGCGATTCTAAATTCGGGACATGCAACAACTTGAGCTGCTTGTGAAGATGCTATCACGGAATACTGATTAGATCTTAAAAACTGTGCTACATCAAAATTCTCAAGATTTACAACACAACCTTTTGTAGCAAGCAGTTTTGCAAGCTGTTCTTTTGTAATTGTGGGTTCAACTGAAAACCCCTTAGGTAGGTTGAAACTGTTGATTAAAACTGTTTTTGGAGCTTCAGCCTTTTTATCCTTCTCATCTTTTTCTTTTTTATCTTTTTCGGCAACTTTTGATGGCGCTGTGTCGGTGCTGGTATCATCGTCGCTATCCGTCGAGGCGAGTGCAGAAGATGAGGTAGACGCAGACGCGGATCCAGAAGAGGACGAAGAAGCCGAGGCTGAAGCTGAAGCTGAAGATAGAGGTGCAGGGGAAGTTAAAGGCGCTTGGCTTAAAGGCTGCTGAACGGGGACAAACTGTCCTTGAAAAAAAACATGGGGTTTTCCATCAATCAGGATACTGCTCAAAGATAGTGGTTGCTTGGTGGGCTGCCCTTCTTTTTGCCCTTCTTCAGAAGCACAGCTTGCGCTTATAAAGCTTGTGGAAAATGCTGCGAGCATTAATAAGGATCGAATCATAATATGTGTCTCCCTGAATATGATTGTTATGAGGGGGAGCGTATCCCCTAAGTGGTCGCTTTTTTTATTATTCAAAGCTTCCCATGACTTAGGAGTTAATCTGAATGCTCCCAAAATACAAGGAGAATTTTAAACTATTTTAGCGCAGGGTTTTTATGCATTTTCAGATGCTTCTTTAACTTATGGGAAAATTAACCTAAAATTGCCGAAAGCTAACCATAGAAAACAATGATGTCCTTCGATGCTTGATTTGCGCAGTGTGTTGTTCTTGCTGGGGGTTCTTTTATCATTATTGGCGGCGGCAATGCTCATCCCCATGGGGATTGAGATCGGGTTTTATAGCACCGATTACTGGCAAAGCTTTGCCATTTCAAGTTTTGTGTGCGGTTTTGCAGGAACATTACTCTCCGTTTCAAATCAACCGGATACACGTATGGAATTGGGGGTGCGTGAAGCATTTTTGCTGACAACCCTTTTGTGGTTTGCAAGTTGCCTTGTGGCAGCGCTACCCCTTTATTTTGGGCCGGCGCGTATTACTTTTGTCGATGCACTTTTTGAGGCGACATCCGCCCTTACGACAACGGGGGCTACGGTTTTAACGGACCTTGATACCATGCCAAAATCTATTTTACTGTGGCGCGCCCTTTTGCAGTGGTTAGGGGGAATTGGAATTATCGTGATGGCGATGATTATTTTTCCGATTTTACGTATCGGTGGAATGCAGCTTTTTCGCAGTGAGTTTTCGGATAGGTCAGAAAAAATCCTTCCCCGTGTTTCCCAAATTGCATCGGGGATTGTGGGGGTTTACACAGGTTTGACGTTTTTATGTCTTCTGTGTTTAAGCTTTGTGGGAATGGAGGTGTTTGATGCCCTTTGTCATGCGATGTCGGCCCTTTCTACGGGGGGGCTTAGCACACGGGATGCATCAATTCAGGCATTTGGATCATGGCAAATTGAATTTATTCTGATGATTTTTATGATCCTTGGGGGAGGGACTCTTGTTCTTTACGTGAGGATATTCCAAGGAAATCCTTCAAGTGTCTTAAAAGATCCTCAATACAAGGCTTATTTGTTAACTCTTTTAGGGGCGGGCGGTGTGTTAAGCTTGTGGTATATCTTAACAAGTGACGCAAACCTTCTATCAGCTATTCGTTTTAGTTTTTTTAGTGTGATCTCTGTGATGACAACGACGGGTTTTTATGCGGTTGATTATACGCTGTGGGGAAGTTTTGCGGGAACGTTTATGGTTTTGCTGAGTTTCATTGGTGGATGTACAGGCTCAACCAGTGGTGGTATCAAAATTTTCCGCCTGCAAGTATTGTTTAGCTATGCTTTGTCGCATTTGCGACAATTAAGGCGTGTGCATGGGGTGTATATTCCTACCTTTAAAGGTCAAAAAATTAGTGAATCTATTGCCCTTTCCGTTTTCGTGTTTATCACCCTATACCTTTTGTGCGTTTTGGTTTTGGCCTTATTGTTGAGTTTTTATGATCTTAGTTTCACAACAGCTTTTACAGGAGCTGTCGCTGCCATTGGTAATACTGGTGCAGGGCTTGGAAAAATTGGCCCATCGGGAACATTTGCACAGCTTCCAGAAGGGGCGAAATTCCTTTTGATGTTTGGGATGCTCTTGGGGCGTCTTGAGCTTTTAACGATTCTTGTGTTGTTTTTGCCAAGTTTTTGGAGGGATTAATGCGCTTTTTTCTTTTAGTACTTGTTGTGTTTGCAATTTGTTCCGAGATAACGCATGCAATGACACGGGATGGTGCCTCTAGAATATGCCAGGCAAGTGTCGATCGATTAAAAGCAGAGAAAGTCACTTTTTCTCCAAATATTCAAAGTGCTTATAATGCTATTTTAGAAAATTTAGAAGGGCAGGCTCAAAAATTAAGGATTCTTGAAAAGCCAGGAGATATTGGTGATGCCCGAAAAAATTGTGATAGGGGAGCACGAGCGGCAGAATGGCTTATTGAAACGTTTGGAAAAACACGTCCAATTCGTGTAGAAGATGAGAATCAGGAAAGCAAAGCTACAAAAGAAAAAAGCGACAAATCTGACGAGAAAGAAGATAAAAAAGAAAAACCTATAAAGGCTAAGGATGAGGTTGATAAATCGTCTTTAGAAGGACAGGGAACAGAAAAAAAGAAGGAAGACTCATCTTTCCTTGAAAAAAATAAAGACTCTTCTCAAGCCGGGGAGAGTTCTAAATCAAGAGAAAAAACATGACACAAACACAAAAAAAAATGCCAATACAAAAAACCACGATTCTTCCAAACCTGCGTAATATTGCAGGAGATTATGATGTGTTCATCTTTGACCTTTGGGGGGTGACACACAATGGTAAGCAGTCATTTCCAGGAGCGATTGAGTCATTCACTGAGCTAAAGGCCCTTGGAAAACCTGTGTATTTTCTTTCAAATGCACCGCGCCGCAAGTCCGTTGCCATGGATCAGCTTATAGATCGTGGGGTACCACGGGAGCTTTATGTGGATCTTATGACATCGGGTGAAGATTGCTATGAGCATTTGCGCGATCGCCCGGATACCTTTTACCAAGGGCTAGGAGATAGGCTGTACCATCTTGGCCCTGATAAAGACAAAAATTTGTTTGAAGGATTACCTTATAAAAATGTGGATCTTGAGCAGGCTGACTTTATCCTCAATACGGGGACTTTGACTTTTGAGGATACAGTGGATGATTATCAAGAGATTCTGGAAAAGGCAGCATCCTTGAAGCTTCCCATGGTTTGTGCAAATCCAGATAAAATAGTGCTTTATGGTGATGGTGAGGCTATTTGTGCAGGCCTTATCGCTGATCGTTATAAGGAAATGGGGGGTAAGGTTGTTTATCACGGTAAACCTGACCGTTCGATCTTTGCTAAGACATTTGTGAAGTTTAACATGAATGGTAAGCGTGTCTTGATGGTGGGGGACTCCCTTGGTACTGATATCAAAGGAGCTCAAAACGCCGGAATTGATTCTCTTTTTATCCTTTCTGGAATTCATAAACAAAAAACGCCAGAACAAGCCACAGCGCTTTATCCTATTTATGGGGTGACACCAACGTATGTCCAAGAATACGTGACATGGTAGGATGGCTCGATTCTCGTCTTGAGTCAGATTCGACATTTCTTGTTGACCTTCATCTATGCCACGTGCGACTGCATCATAACGCGCTGTTTCCTTGGGTTGTCTTAGTTCCAAAGCGCGATAATGTAACGGAAATCATTGATCTGGATTCAAAAGATCGAAGCTTGTTAATGGAAGAAATTGTCCTTGCAAGCCGTGTGATGCAAGCACTTTTTAATCCAACAAAGCTGAATGTTGCTGCACTTGGGAATATAGTGCCCCAGCTTCACATCCATGTTATTGCGCGTTATGCAAATGACTCCGCGTGGCCAGGGCCTGTTTGGAATAGTGGGGCGCAAGGTGAGTATGGTGAAATGCAAAAGGCCAAGCGTGTTAGTGATCTTCAAAATACTTTTTCACATCAAAAAGCAATGTTGGATTCATAAAGAAGACTTTGAATTTATGACCGTATAATGCGGTTGTATTCCTTGAGGGTTTCATAAGCTTTCTCAAAAACACCTGTGCGCTTGGTTCCAAAGATCTTTTTTTCACAATGTGATGGAATGCCCGTAAGAATCTCAAGGGCCTGAGTAACATTATCCACAGCATAAATGTGAAACTGCCCCTGTTTTATGGCATCGACAAGCTCATCTTTGAGGGTAAGATTTGCGATGTTTGCTCGGGGAACGATGACGCCTTGTTTTCCCGTAAGGCCGCGTCTTTGGCATATTTCAAAGAATCCTTCGACCTTGTGATAGATGCCTCCTACGGCCTGGGATACACCGAATTGATTGATGGATCCCGTAATGGCAATATCTTGGCGAAGGGGAACTTTTGCGAGGGAGGATAAAATCGCGCAAAGCTCAGCCAGGGATGCGCTGTCTCCCTCAACATCGCTATAACTTTGTTCAAAGGTGAGGGAACAGGAAAAAGAAACGGGGAACTTTTGCGCAAAGAGACCATTTAAATACCCATCCAAGATAAAAGCTCCTTTTTGTTGGATAGGGCCGCTCATGTCCGTGAGGCGTTCAATATTGATAACACCCAGCTTGCCTGCGTAAGTGCGCGCTGAAATGCGTGCGGGGAGGCCAAAGCTAAAATCCCCATGGCTAAGGACAGTAAGACCGTTGATTTGCCCCACAACCATACCATCCGTGTCAATAAGAATGGTGTTTTTAATAATTTCCTCGAGGGTATAATCCTCAAGGCGTGCATTGCGAGAGCGCCTTCCTAAAAGGGATTTTCGAATGTGGCGCTTTTCAACTGTTTTAACGCCTTCTTCACGGGCAAAAGCAGCTGATTCTGCCAAAACATCCGATACAATTTCAAAGCGTGCACTGAGTTTTTCCCGACTGCCTGACCATCTAGCACTGCATTGGGTAAGGTAATAAACGGCCTCCGTTGTCATGGCAACGTTCATTTTGTTGGCGGATTGCTGAATCAAGCGGCTATAAACAAATACATTTTGAGGGGTAATAGGCAGGTTTGGATCAATATCAGCTTTGATTTTAAAATAAATACGGAATTCTGGATCACTAAAGAAAAAGGAGTAGTACCAAAGGGGCTGCCCCACAATAAATACTTGAATGTCGAGGGGGATGGATCGTGGATCCGGAGCATCAATAAGGGGAGAGCCTGAATGCTCCCGAGCGTGATCTTGAAGTCGAGCTTTTTTATCACGAAGGGCTGATTTAAGGTGTTCCCAAATTTCAGGATCCTTTGCGATGGCTTCAGCGCGCAAAACAAGGATGCCTTCGTTGGCAAAATGAATCATGCCGGGGCGCATGAGTGTAAAGTTGGTTTCATACGTGCCATTGACTGAGATGCGGTTTTTAATGGATCCAAAGAGATTTTCATACGTGGGATTGGATTCTAAAATCACTTGGGGGTGTTTGTGCATCTTGTTATCAACGAAAAGGTTCACATGATAACGTTCATAATGTGTTTTGCTGCGTTCTTCTGTGCCTCCTTCGCCCTCATCTTCTGCTAAGAAAAGATCAATGTGCTCTAAAACATCAGCTTCAAATTCGTCAATCCAGCCTCCCAAATATTTCTGAAAATCAGTGCGAAAACGTTGCCAAAGGGTTTTTGTCACATTCTTCGCAAGGGACTCTTGAATAGTTTTTATTTCTTTAAGAACATGACGGCTTGCAAGGCTTACGGCGAGGGTGAGGCGATTAAGCTGATCTTTAATTTGAACGATGGGGCTTTCCGCTTTGCTTTCTTTTTTAGTGATTTTTTTTGGCTTTTTTACGGAAGTTTCTTCTTGTTTAAGGGAAGAGGAATCATGCGATTCAGGTTTTTCCTCGAGTTCTTCAATTTGAAATCCTTCTGGTGTTTGAACAACTTCATAGCCGTGCTTGTTTGCAAAGATGCGAATCTTATCCAGATCTTCTTGAAGTTGCTCATTCATCTGAAGGCTAATTTTATCAATCTGCTTAAGGTATGTGGGGCTTGTGAACGTTTTTTTAAGAACCGATTCAAGGTTTTTGATGTGCTCCTTGAATCCTTTAAGCATTTTTGACCCCATGCCGTTGGGCAATTTAAAGGGTAAGGGTTTGTGGGATTGTTTAAAGTTGTTGAGGTATACCCAATCCGATGGTGCGGGCAGGGATTTGATGTGATCGTTCAAATAAGTTAAGGTGGCACTCATACGCCCGGTGCGATCTTCACCCACAACAAAAACGTGGAAGTCATTTTTGCGTAGGCTTAGTCCAAATTCAATGGCATCACGGGCGCGGCTATGGGAGGACAAGTCAAAAAGTGTGTGGGGTTTTGTGGGATTTTTCCCAAGATCGGCTGTGCTTACGGGCTTGAAGTGAGGGATGCCAACTTGCTCGTGATTTAGTTCATATTGGCGGATATCAATGCTTTTTGTCATGATATGAAAACACAAAACCTTCTTGTTCTGATCCTAGCCGAAAAAAGTTAATAAAGTTTTAGAAAAATTAAACTTATAGGGTGTTAGAGCGATATGGGAGGTTTTGGTGTGAAATAAATCTTCAGGTTTAGAGCGCAAAAATCCCCCGAACCTGAGGAGGTTGGGGGGCGGGTGAGAAAGGGGTCGGAGAAGTTATTGTAAAGCTGCTTTAAGGTTTTGATTCTCTTCCCTTAATTCGGCGAGCTGAATATTCAAAGAAGCAATTTCTTTATCCCTTGCAACAAGCTCTTTTTGCTGCTCGTCCCTTTGAGCTTTTAGAGCTGCTATGAGATCGTCTCTTTCTTGGATAAGTTGTGGATAATTCACCGAACTAACGGAACTTTTTGAGGCGATCGGTTCATCGAAATTCATGCCACCTGGAGCACCTGCTACCATTGGCTTTGGAGTGACCGAAGAGGGTGACTGAGTAAGAGAGCTACTTGAACTTATACCCGAGGATGCCGGGAGTTTATAAGAAGATGGAGCTTTTTCATCATCTTTTTTAACCGAAGAGGTGCTGCTAGAAGAGCTTGAACTCGAAACATTCTTTTGAGGTGCTGCTAGTCTATCTCGTTCTTGTATGAGATTCTTGATGTCCGTATCCATGTTATGTATCCTAATAGCCAATTGGCCGCTTAACGTTTTAAGCGCTCTCTCTATCCCAGAATTCGTATTTTGACCGGCATAGGATATTGCATCGTGCCTATAACGATTACGTTCATTAAAATCTAGATCGTTACACAACTTCTCAAAAGCTTCCACAATAGTAGTTGGAGCAGTGGATGTAGTGGCTTTGTGTGATGGCGTGCTCGAAGAGGTGTTGGTGATGCCTTTTAGTTTATTGACTTCATTTGTTAATCGTGAAATTTGATCTTTCTTTTCATTTATGACCCTTTTCACAGCGTTAGAAACTGCCTCAGTCGCGTTAATAATGCTTTGAGGAGAGGATTGATCAAAGACTGTAAATATTTCTCCTGTTTCACCATTCATCTTTAAGTTATTTAAAAACTCAACATAAGACTGAGTGAGTTTATCATAGTTAAACTGGCCTGAAGGGGGCTGATTTGAGCTTACGCTGCTTGATGATGAGGCAAGCCAAGGGGAAATTGAGGAGTGCGCCGGAGCTGGAGAAGAGCTAGCTGAGGCTGAACTGAAGCTTGCAGGAGCTGGGGAAGAAGATGTAGAAGGGTTTGATAACACAGAGGAGGAAGAGGAACTGGCTTGATTCGGGTTGAAAGCATGGTGTTGAGTTCTTTTTTCATCTTCCTCTGAAAAAAGACCAAACCCTCCTAAATCATCATCCGCAGCAAATGCTGTGTGGTGCGTTTGAATTAAAAATAAGGCAAGTGCGGTTGTGAAGAAAAGTTTTCTCATTTTACGCCAGTGAAAAATTGATATCTATTTATTATATATGTTTTTTTATTAAAAAATTATTAATAATTCAAGTTTAAAAATGTTTTTTCATGTTGAAAACATAGATGGAGTGTGGCGTTAGGAATCTTCAGGTTTAGAACGCAAAAATCCCCCGAACCTCAGGAGGTTTGGGGATAACGTAAATCAATTAATTTTCTCTTTAATTAATTGGATTGTTTCATTAATACCATACACGGCAATAAAGGATCCAAACCGTGGCCCTTCGTGTTGACCGAGGAGGACTTCATAAAGGGTGCCAAACCATCCGCGAAGTTCGGGATAGGGATGTCGTTTGCCCACTTCAAACACAATGGTTTGAAGGGATTGCTCATCACTTTGTGTTCCCTCGACCTTTTTTAACTCGGTTAAAAGTTCATCAAGGGCAACGCGTTCCATGGCATCGGGGGCGCGATATTTTTTATGGGGTGCTATGAATTCATGGTAATACTTCACGGCAAAATGAATCAGTTTATCAAGGTAGGGATGATTTTCCTTGGTCACACCGACGCAATATTTACTCACAAAACCCCATAGAATTTCAGGATCCTCTGAATTAACAACGGACGCTAGGTTAAGGAGGATGTTAAAACTGATGGGAACGTCAACCTGAGGGCGAGTGCCTTTATGAATATGATAAACGGGGTTATCAAGCTTGATAGTCCCTTCTTGGGTGTCATATTTGCCCAGCTGGGACAGGTATTCATCTGTGTTTTTCGGAATCACATCGAAATAGAGGCGCTTAGCCTTTTGGGGTGATTGAAACATAAAATAAGCGAGGCTTTCCTGGGGTGCAAAGCTGAGCCATTCATCCACAGTCAATCCATTTCCCTTGGATTTTGATATTTTTTGCCCTTGCTCATCCAAAAAATGCTCATAGGTTAAATTCACAGGGGGATGGCCATTTAAAATCGTGCAAATCTTGCTGGAAAGGCGCACGGAATCAATTAAATCCTTGCCACTCATTTCATAATCCACATCAAATGCACGCCAGCGCATGGCCCAGTCGACCTTCCACTGGAGCTTGCAGTGACCGCCCGTAACGGGAACTTCCACATATTTCCCCGTTTCAGGATCGGGGTAGGTGATGGTGGATGCGTCGATGTCGCGCTTGATGATGGGGACTTGCAACATCACCCCTGTGCGTGGGCAAATGGGCAAGAAGGGGCTATAGGTAGCTTGGCGCTCTGCCCTAAGGCTGGGGAGCATGACGTCCATGATCTCGTCATAGTAATAAAGGACGAGCTTTAAAAACGGATCGAATTCACCGCTTTTATAACATTCCGTGGAGCTTTTAAACTCATACTCAAAACCAAAGGAATCCAAAAAACGGCGAAGCATGGCGTTATTATAATGGGCAAAGCTTTCATGCTCGCCAAAGGGATCGGGAATATCGGTGAGGGGTTTTCCAAGGTTTTCCCGCAACATATCTTGATTAGGAAGGTTATCGGGCACTTTGCGAAGGGCATCCATATCGTCTGAGAATGAGAAAAATCGTGTGGGTATATCGCTGATTTGCTGAAACGCGTGGCGGACCATGGCTGTGCGCAAAACTTCACCAAAGGTTCCAATGTGGGGAAGCCCCGAAGCGCCATAGCCCGTTTCAAAAAGGGCATATCCCTTTTTCGGTGTTTTCCCTCCCATGCGCTCTACAAGGCGTTTAGCTTCTACAAAGGGCCATGATTTTGCCGCGTGGAGAGCTTCTGAAGTAAACTGTGTCATGGGAAGTGTTCCTCTAAATATCCTTAATATCTTTATCTAAAAAATTGCTAAAACTGACCCTAGCTTGCCCTAGCACCTTTTTTATCCTATATTATTAGAGAATATTAACCAAAGGAGTCAATCATGGACGATCGTTCGATGTTCAGAGGGCCACGCACCATTGATATGTCAGGTGACATTGATCAGGGTTTGCGCGCTTATATGATTAACGTTTTTAACTATATGGCTATTGGATTGGGGATTACGGGTCTTGTGGCTTTTGCCCTTGCATCTTCACCCGAAGCAATGGCAGCTATCTGGGGGTCTGGGCTTAAGTGGCTTGTCATTTTTGCACCGCTTATTATGGTGTTTTTCCTCAGCTTCAAGATTTCCTCACTGAGTTTTCCTACGGCTCAGATGTTGTTTTTTGCCTATGCAGGGTTGATGGGGCTATCCATGAGCGTCATTTTTATGGTGTTTACAGGGACAAGCATCGCGCGAGTGTTTTTCATCACCGCGGCAGTATTTGGATCGATGAGCCTTTATGGCTATACCACCAAACGTGATCTTACGGGCATGGGATCCTTTTTATTCATGGGCTTGATTGGTATTATCATCGCAAGCCTTGTGAATATGTTCCTCCAAAGCTCAGCGATGCAGTTTGTCATTTCTGTGGCTGGGGTTCTCGTATTCACAGGTCTTACGGCTTATGACGTGCAAGAAATCAAGGCGATGTATTATGAATTGGATGAAAGCGATATTATGGCGAAAAAGGCACTCCTTGGTGCGCTTCGTCTATATCTCGATTTTATCAATCTTTTTATGTCCTTGCTCCAACTTTTTGGGGAGAGACGCTAGAATTAAAAAGATGTTTTTCTTTTTGATCAAAACCGCTCTTCGGAGCGGTTTTTTTGTGGGGACATGTTTAATTCCAAAATATCTAAGCGTCTTTACCCGTTTCTTAATTTACGCTAACGTCGGCAGATAATATTCAGGGATAAAGGCATCATGCTCTTTTTACGCACCGTATTGTTCTATGTTCTTTTTACGATTATTTCGTTGATTTTTTCAATCACGGGAGTATTTTTGCTACCCCTCCACAATAAATATACTATTGCCTATTCACGGGGCTGGATTCGAAGTTTTTACTGGCTTTTGCGTATTACAACGGGGACAGGCTATAAGCTTGTAGGGATGGAAAATCTTCCAAAAGGGCCTTTTATCATGGCATGCAAGCACCAGTCCATGCTCGAGACGTTTATTTTCCCCATCACCTTTGATCATCCCCATGTGATTATGAAAAAAGAGCTCACGCAAATTCCCTTGTGGGGTAAAATTCTGACGAAATACGATGTCATTGCCATTGATCGTAAAAAACCAAAAGAAGCCATTAAAACGATCGTTGAAAAAGCTCAGCACGCCCTAACCCATGATCGGCCCCTTGTTATTTTTCCAGAAGGAACGCGCTATAATCCAGGGGAACAATCCACCTATCAAAGTGGTGTGGCGATTTTATACGATATGCTTAAGGTGCCTGTGGTGCCTATCGCTGTGAATACAGGACTTTTTTGGCCGAAGGATTCATTTATAAAACACCCTGGAACAGGCACACTAAAATTTCTTCCTCCCATTGAACCCGGTCTTAGTAAACAGGAATTTTTAAGCAAGTTGCAAGCTGTTATGGATTCGGAATCCTTGAAATTATTGGAGCAAAAGTCATGTTAAAAAAAATTACTATTGCTGTTTTAAGTGTCATCTTTATGGCTGCCGGGCTTGATTATGGTAAACATTACTATGTTCTTCACCAATTGCTTAAGGAAAACCCTGAGGTTGTTTGTGAGGATTCGGGGATTGAGCTTATGCAGCATGGATTTCGCATTCATGCCCGTGGCATCGAAACACCTTGGGGTGAATGTGAGCAAATGCGAGCAAAAATCCCTTTTTTTTCATTTTCCCACGTAGCGTTAAGGGCGGATAATCTCAATTTTAAAGGTTTTAAAGTTGGCGAGCTTCGTAGTCGATTGACCCATGAAAACAAGAATGTCATTTTTGATTTTCTGGAATTACGCCATTGTATCTATGATTGGAGCGGTCAAGAGCTCACGGCCCATGCCATCTCTTTACGCGGTATGGTGGGAGAGCAAGCAGCAGTGTTTACCGTTTTTGCGAACAAGATTAAACAACAAGAAATGGATCTTTTTAACTTCTCCGTTGCTGTGAATGTCACGCATCCATGCCAAGAAGAGGGGCGGGGGCAAATCAAGCTTCGCGTCAGCCAGGTTCGAAGATTGGTGGATCTTTTAACGCAACAAAAGGTGATTAATGGAATGTATGCATCCGTTTTGAATGCAACTTTTGGCGATAATATGTCTATTCCCTTTGATGTGAAGGGGCGCAATATTTACCTTGGCCCCATCCGCGTAGCCGAACTTCCTGAGCTTAAAAAAGAAGAGGTTGCAACAACTCCTGCGGTGCCCGATACAGCGCCTGCATCCTAAGGCTGTTTAGATTCCCTAAACTTTTTCTGAATTATCTCTTCCGAGTCCTTGGAGAGGGGGCTTTGCCTTTTTGGGGTGTTTGCTGTGCTCCTAATAATGCCAACCTATAATTTTATTGATTTTAGGCGTGTTATTCATCAAAATATAGAAATGACTGATGCTTTGAAAAACTTCGTCGTTGTCGTTATTGTCGGCGTTTAGCGCGCCGAAACAGTCTCTCTCACCCTGCATTTGAATCATTTTTTAATATCTCACCGAGAGAGGTTCTCTATGACGACTTATTCTTATAAACATATTTTTATCTATGGCTTTGCAATTTTTTCCATGTTTTTTGGATCAGGAAATCTTGTGTTTCCCTTGCAAGTCGGTATGGAAGCTGGATCTTATTGGTTTTTGGGGTTTTTAGGATTATTCCTCACGGGTATTATCCTCCCGTTTTTAGGGCTTTTTGTCATTAAGCTTCACAAGGGAAACTATACTGATTTTTTCCAAGAGGGTGGGGTGGCTGCACGGCTTTTACTTCCCCTTTTCACGCTATCCCTTCTTGGGGCATTTGGGGTAGTTCCCCGTTGTATTACCGTTGCCCACGGAGGGATAGCCTCTGTTTTTCCAAATTTATCCCTTGTAACGTTTAGCATTCTTTTTTCAATCGCTTGTTTTGTGATCTGCCTTAAAGATCAAATCATGATTGCGATTTTAGGAAAATGGATGACACCGATTTTGTTGATAGCTCTTGTGCTTTTGATTGGATGGGGAGCGTTTCATGTGTCAGATTTTCCATTGGATGCTCATATAAATGCTCAACCTGAAACTGTTTTTACCCATGGTTTTTTAAAAGGGTACCAAACCATGGATTTATTCGCGGCGTTTTTCTTTTCTTCCCTTATTTTTAAGGAAATTCAACGGGAAATGCATGTGGATACACCAACGAAAACGATTATTCGTGCAGCCCTTAAACCCAGTGTTTTTGGTGCTTTTTTGCTGAGTTGTATCTATTTAGGATTTGTATTCTTAAGTGCGCGTTACCGTCCTATTACACAAGGAGTTTCCCCTGAGCTTATTTTACCCACGATCGCATCCTATGTATTGGGGGATCATGCAGCTCTTTTCATTGGGATTATTATGATTTTTTCATGTATGACAACGGCTGTGGCCCTTAATAATATTTATGCACGGTATTGGTGTGACCTTCTAAAGGTAAAAAATAAAAATGCGTTTCACGTGATCCTTTTTCTTACAACAAGCATATCATTTTTAATATCACTACTTGATTTTCAAGGAATTGCTGGATTTTTAGAGCCTGCTCTTAAACTTTCGTATCCCAGCGTGATTGCGCTGACTGTGATGAGTATCTTTATCAAGGACCGTATGATGCTTAAGAAAATCATTTTTTATGGGACTTTGTGTGTGACGCTCATCCTGACGTTTTGGAGATAAACAGTGGTATTGATTGCCCTGATAAAGGGCTTGCATTCGGTTCAGGATCGGGGTAATTAAAGAAGTATCCAAAAAGGGGTCATAGCTCAGTTGGGAGAGCGCTACAATGGCATTGTAGAGGTCCGGGGTTCGATTCCCCGTGGCTCCACCACCCCAAAATCATGTGGGGATTTTTTCTGGGGACACGGCGGCGTTATGTAGACCCTGAGTGTTCTGATTGATGCCCTAAACTTAAATTAAGATATAAAGCGCATGCGCACACGCCGTAAACTTCCCGAAGGACCTGCAACCGAGCTTAACTGGGCCGCGTTCAAAATTCTCCTTGACCCACTGCGTCGCCATAAATACCGCGCTGTTGCTGCCTTTGTCACCCTTGCGTTAACAGCATTTGTTGTCCTTGCGGCGGGGTGGGCCATTCGTAATTTTATCGATGAAGGGTTTATCACAGGAAATCGAAAGAAACTGGATCTCAGCCTTCTTATCCTTACAGGAACAACAATCTTCATTGCTTTGTGTAGTTATGTTCGTAGTTACCTTGTTTCATGGCTTGGTGAGGCTGTGATCGGTGGATTGCGTCGCCGTGTATTTGAGCACCTTCTTTATGTGGATATTGATTATTTTGAAAGCCACCGCTCCGGCGAAATCACCGCGCGCCTGACGACCGACACCAATCTTATGCAGATTGTGGTGGGAGGAAGTTTTTCCATTGCCGTGCGCAATTTCTTCCTCATGGTGGGAGGCATCATTATGATGTTTACAACCTCCTTGAAATTAAGCCTTTATACCCTTTTGATTATCCCTCTTATCATCATTCCCATCATGACACTTGGGGGTCGTGTACGCCATCATTCCAAGGAAAATCAACGGCTTTTGTCACATATCAGTGGCTTTTTTGAAGAGCTTTTTCACCACATTCAAACGGTTCATGCCTTTGGGTCTGAAGAACAAGAGCGGCAAACATTTTATAAAATGAGCAAAGCCTCTTTTCAAACGACCGTACGCCGTATTTTGGCGCGCTCTGCCCTTGTATGTCTTGTGATGCTTATCGCCTTTAGTGGGGTGAGCTTTGTATTGTGGTGCGGGGGATTGGATGTGTTGTCGGGGGCCATGACGGCGGGTAATCTTTCAGCGTTTATTTTTTATGCGGTCCTTACGGCAGCTTCGGCCGGATCTTTTAGTGAACTTTATAGTGATATGCAACGCGCAGCGGGGGCGGCGGAGCGTCTGATGACTTTGTTGAAGTTGCCACAACGCAAAGACGGCACACGCTCTATCCCCCAACCATGGCGGGGGATTGTGGCGATGCATAATATTACCTTTGCATACCCATCCATGCCGAAGCGGGCCATTTTAAATGAATTTACGCTTTCAATCACACCAGGGGAAAAAGTCGCCATAGTGGGGCTTTCAGGAGCGGGGAAAAGTACAATTTTTTCTCTTCTCATGCGATTTTATGAACCCCAGGCCGGCTCTATTTTTATTGAGGGTACGGATATTCGTGATCTTCGCCTTAATGATTTGCGGCATTACTTTGCCCTTGTGACCCAAGATGCTCCTATTTTCTCAACAACTCTTTATGACAATATTGTGTACGGAAGTCCTGATGCGACATTTGAGCAAGTGAATTATGCCATTGAACATGCGCGATTGCGGGACGTGATTGAAAAAATGCCCCAGGGTCTCAAAACCCTTGTGGGAACAAAGGGTGCAAAACTTTCTTCGGGGCAAAAACAACGCATTGCCATCGCAAGGGCTATCCTTAGGCAGCCCTGTGTTCTTCTTTTGGATGAGGCGACAAACGCCTTGGATGCTGAGAATGAGACGATGATTCAAGAAAGTCTTAATCATATCATGCATAACCGGACTACCCTTATTATTGCTCACAGCCTGATGACAACGATGACATGCGATCGTGTTATTGTGATGAATGAGGGGAAGATTGAGGCCGTTGGAACGCATGGGGAACTTATGCTCCAAGATGGCCTCTATAAACGTCTTGCACAAATGCAACTTATTAAAAAAACACCCTCAAAAAACGTCGCCTAACGCTGTATCAAGTAGGGCGTTTTTGCTAATTCTATACTTTCCTAGGAATTTGAAATATCCTCAACTCTTTGACGCTTTGCAGGACCTTGATGTGAGGAAGGTCTCTTGTTTTGAGGATTGTCTTTAGGGACTTGGGGAAAAGCAGATGTTTGAGGATAGGCCGACGTTAAAACGAGTTTGTATTTCTCCCGGGAGGTTGCACGATGTTGAGAGTGTGATTTTGTTCTCGGCTTTTTTTGAGCTTTTGGTGTGTGTTTTCTTTTTGTTCCAGGAGTTTTTGATTTTTCAGTACTTGAAAGAATTCGGTTGGGGTGATCGTGCCCTTTCTTATTTTTTTCCTCCACCTCAATGTGGGGGGCGAGGCCACCTTTTGGGGGGCTTTGCTGAGCAAGGATACTTGAGGCAGCAGAACTTACAGGTAAAGTGGGAGCTATTTGATTCTTGAGCTGTTGTATTTCCTGTCCCAGGGATGCATGTAATTTTTCTAAATTTGCGAGTGTTTCAAGGGGAGAGACACTTGATGGGCTCACTCTGTGTGGAGGGGGGGCAGAAGGTTTTTGTAAAACGGGGGAGGGGGGTTGAGTGTTTATAACCGTTTGAATGGATAATTGGGAAAGATTTCCAGAAGGAGCCGACGTGTGTGACGGTTGAAAAGCTTGGGTTAATAAAGCTTGTGATTTCGGAGGGGTGCTTTCAATTTCCTCTGTCTGTGTTGAAAAAGCCTCTGAAGCTGATGCGAGAAGGGCGATAAATATAATGCGGAATTTTTGATCCATTGAGTAAAACTCTTTTTTATTTTTTTTCTATAACACCTCAAAACGGCTTAAAATAGGCCGCTTTAGCGTCCCTAACGTATAAGAGGGGGAAATAAAGAAAATCAATAATAAATTTTTATAAAAATTTTTGCTTTACCAGGTGTGTGCCTAAAACATCACGTATTGGAGGGTAATAGTGTGATTATTCATACTGTTTTGGCATGGGGCCGTAATAACCGCTCAGGCGCTGTTCATCTACTTTTAGGGGGGTTGCATAGCACATCTTATCCCCTAGTGTATGGTAACAATAAAGAGGGTGTGGTGAGAGAGTATCTCCTTGGCGAGCAAATCCACGCGTTGTGAGTTCCGCTGAGTCTGGGTAGAAATTACGAAAAGGATTGCCATTACATCCGCTGAGGAAGGCCGCTAGAACAAGAAGAAAAAATAAACGGATCATTTTTAAGTAAGTATTAAGCTTCGATATCCTATCGTATCTGTAGCAAGAATCGTGCCAGATCTAATAAATACGAATGAACCACACAGCTCTACGTTTTCGGGATTTTGTGCTATCGACTAAGGCAGTCACCGAAGAGCAACTTAAAATCGCCCTTACCGAGCAAAAATCTCGCCCACAAAAAAAACTTGGGGCGCTCCTTTGTGAAAAGGGGTTTTTGGGGGACGAAGACCTTTTAAACATTCTTTCCAAGTTCACAGGAATACCCGCATTTTCGAGCATCGCTCAGATACAGCACGATCTTCTTGCGCAGTTTGGACGGGATTTTTGTGATAACTATAAATGCCTTGTCTTTCAAAAGGATGCACTGGGGCTTCATGTAGCGCTTCTTGATCCAGAAGATCTTGTGGCAAAGGATAAGCTTGAGGCTGTTACGGGCTCAAAAATTATTCCTTACCACATTACCTCAAAGCTTTTACAGGCGACCCTTGAGAAGCTTTTTAATACTTCTTCCATGGATCATCAAGACGCCGCAACAGCGACATTATTTGATAATATCCTCTCCCAAGCTATTCGTGAGCGTGCTTCGGATATTCATTTTCGTCCCATGGCTTCATTTTTAGATGTGTGTTTGCGCATTGATGGAATTTTATCGTCCCACCGGCAACTTCATCTTAATGAATGGCAACGATTGCTGATTCGCATTAAGGTGCTTGGAGGTCTTGATATTGCAGAAACACGCAAACCTCAGCATGGTCGATTTCCTTTTCAGTTTGCAGGGCGTACCATTGATCTTCGCGTGGCAACCCATCCAACGGTTCATGGGGAAAATATCGTCCTCAGGATTTTGGACAAAAAATCAGAGCTTCTGACCCTGGAACAACTTGGATTTAATGTTGAAACACTTAATAAATTAAGGCTTTTAAAAAATAAATCCCAAGGCATGATTATTTTTACAGGTCCCACGGGATCGGGAAAGACAACGAGTCTCTATGCTCTTTTGTGTGAGATGGACAGGAAAACACGCAATATCATGACACTTGAGCAGCCCATTGAATATATTATTGATGGCGTGCGACAAACAGAAGTTACTTCAAATCTTACCTATGGACAAGGAATAAGGTCTCTTTTACGCCAAGATCCGGATGTTTTGCTTATTGGGGAAATTCGTGATGAGGAAACGGCAAAAATGGCCTTGCGTGCAAGTATGACAGGGCATCTTGTTATAAGCACACTCCATACCCAGGATGCTTACGGTGTGCCAGGGCGCTTGCGTGACCTTGGGCTTGCGCAAGATTTGCTTGCTGATAATTTGATTGCTGTGATTGCCCAGCGCCTTGTTCGAAAAGTATGTTTCCATTGTGCGCAGACAGACTTAGGAAACAAAAAACAATCACCGTGTGCTCAATGCAAAGATACGGGGTTTTATGGCCGTATTTGTGTGAGTGAGTGTATGATCATTGATGATATTTTGGCAGAACTCTTGGCCAAAAGCGCCACGGCTCTTCAGTTAAAAAAAGTGTGCAAAGAGCGCCTTTGGAATGATGCCCTTGCGAAAGTTGAAGCCGGTCAAACAACCTATGATGAAATCTGCCGCGCTGTTGGTGAGCCTGTTGGCTGAGTGGAACAAAATAGAAGTAAAGATTTCCTCTACCTAAATCGAAAACTGTGTTAGAGATCAGATAGATCAAAGAGATATTTTGTGATCTCTGTGCTTTTTAGAAGAAAATTAGTTTTTGCTACAATTATTGTGTCTTTATTCGTCTTTGGCGGGATGCATTTTTTTTTACGGGCAACGGAGCCCCTTGTTCAGATTGATTATATTCTTGTTGAAAAAAGCAACAGGGTTATGAGTGTTTTTTTCAAAAAACAACAACTCAAAACTTATAAAATTGCTTTGGGATTTTCCCCTCGTGGTCCTAAGGAAAAAACGGGAGATGGCAAAACGCCAGAAGGTCCCTATTTTATTACGCATAAAAACTCCCACAGTGCCTATCATCGTTCCCTTAAAATTTCCTATCCCAATGTCCAAGATATGGAAAATGCCCGAAAAAAAGGTATTTCAACAGGGGGAGAGATTATGATTCATGGGTTAAAAAATGGTCTTGGGTGGATTGGATGGTTCCATCATTATTGGGATTGGACTCGTGGTTGTATTGCTGTAACCAATGAAGAAATTGAAGAATTATTCAAAGCAACGCCTCTTGGAACAAAAATAGAAATTCGCCCCTAATAAACCATAATAAATCCTAATAAATCTGGGAGGTCGTGCCAGCCCCGCGGTGCACTTGAAGGGATATCCCTTGGGGGGATGGAGAAATCTTTTTAAGGTCATTAAGTGTGCGTAGCTTTGTATTATTGACGCTGACAATAACATCCCCTTTTTGCAGGTTCATTTTTTGAGCAGCACCGGTTGGGGCCAATTCCATCACAACAAGGCCTTCTATCTCGTCTTCGATATTAAAACTACGCCTTAAGTAAGGGGTGAGAGGAGCAAGTTTACTTCCTGATAAAGGACCATTGAGGACAACAATCGGTTTGTCAACGCTGGATGACATGCTTGACACAGTGTATGAAATTTCTTGTTTTACACTATGGCGTAGAAGAGTTAATGAAACTTTCTCTCCTATATTAATTTTTGCAATTTGCTCGTGAAGATCGGCGGGAGAGTTTATATCCCGGCCATTGATATGTGTAATAACGTCATCACGCTTCAAACCACCCTCAGCAGCGGGGGAATTTGGGATAATACTTGAGACGATAACACCCTTTATTTTGTTGGGGTTATTCAAATTGCCAAGAATTCTTTGAGCACGAAACCCATGCCATGTGAGTTTGATATTCCCTGTGTCATCGACATTATTCACAAGGGTACGAAAGGTGTTGGAGGGAATGGCAAAGCCAATGCCGTGGGATGCCCCTGTTTTAGAAAGAATAGCATTGGGAATTCCCACAAGCTCACCACGCATATTGATTACAGCCCCTCCTGAGTTTCCTGGATTCACGGGAGCATCTGTTTGGAGCACAACACCATTTTTAAATTCTTGTCTTTTCGAAGAAATAATCCCCGAAGTAACGGTTTGCTGAATCCCAAAGGGGTATCCTACAGCGATAATAAAATCGCCCACTTCCAATGCATCTGAGTCGCCAAGGGCTACGACGGGAATCTCTTCTCCTGGCTTGAGATCGAGCATTTTTACAAGGGCAATATCGTTTTGCTCATCCACATAAATGACTTTTCCTTCGAAAGTGCGTCCATCGGGAAGCTTTATAATGATTTTTTGCCCTCCCTGAATAACGTGGGCACAGGTAAGAACAAGACCGTCCTTGCGGACAATATTACCGGATCCAGCTCCCTCTTGGCGTAATTTTTGAGGGATATTGCCATTCTCGCCAAAGAAAAAACTAAAAGCAGGATCATTCATAAAGGGATGAACGACAAGGCTTTCACGGATAACGCGGATGTTTACAATGGCAGGGGCGGATTGTTTTACAACCGGCGCAAAAGAAGGCATTAGAGGAAGCGAAGCCTCAGCGGTGCTGCCCCAAGAAAAAAGGCTAAAAATTATTATAAAAAAGTGTCGATACATCATCACTCTCTCAAAAAATTTTATCTTTACCTATTTTTAATCGAAGGACTTTTATAAATCATTAATGACTTTGTGTGAAAATTGGTATCAGGACCAAACTTATTGTAACAATTCAAAAGGTATTTTAAAAGATGACACTCATCGTTGGCCTTGTTGTTGTTCTTGCCTCTGTTTTAGGAGGGTACGCTGCCATGGGTGGGCATTTGGATGTTCTTTGGCAGCCTTTTGAATTCGTGATTATTTTTGGTGCTGCTGTGGGGGCTTATGTTGTTTCTAACCCAAAACATGTGATTAGTCATACAGGGGGGGCGATTGGCCTTGTTGCCAAGGGGCAAGTTTTTTCAAAGCAAGATTACCTCGATTTACTTACGATGCTGTATCAAACATTTAAGCTTGCGAAAAGCAAGGGGATGTTGGCTCTTGAGCAGCATATTGAAAAGCCAGAGGAAAGTGAGATTTTTCAAAATTACCCCTCCTTTTTAAAACACCATGAAGCCATGACATTTCTATGTGATTATATGCGTATGATGACCATGGGGACAGAAAACCCCCATCAAATGGAAGATTTGATGAACGAGGAAATTGGTATTCACACCCATGAGCGGCATCAAATGGCATCTGCTATTCAGGGGATGGCGGATGGAACACCAGCTCTTGGTATTGTCGCCGCTGTTCTTGGCGTTATCAAAACCATGGGGGCGATTAATTCTCCTCCAGAAGTTTTGGGGAAATATATTGGTGGTGCTCTTGTGGGTACGTTTTTGGGGGTTTTGATCGCTTACGGCTTTGTGGGGCCCATTGCGTCAAGCCTTAAGGCTATTTATGAGTCTGAAATGAAGTACTTTGATTGTATTAAGGCAGCCCTTTTAGCCTATATGAACGGGTATGCGCCGGCGATTGTCATTGAATTTGCACGAAAATCCATTGAACCTCCTTTTAGGCCAACGTTTTACGAGCTTGAAGAAGCGATCAACAACTTAAGTAACTAGGTCAGTCATGGCAAACGAAAAACTTGCCCCTGTTATTATCAAAAAAATAAAAAAAGGTGGTGACCACGGTCATCACGGTGGGGCGTGGAAAATTGCCTATGCTGACTTTGTGACGGCGATGATGGCGTTTTTTTTGCTGATGTGGCTTTTGAATGCGACAACTCAGGAGCAAAAGCGAGGTATTGCAAGTTATTTTGATCCTATCAATATGGGGGAACGAAAAGGTGGTGGTGAAGGTGTGATGGCTGGTAAGTCACTTACCAGTGAGGAATATACCGCTGAATCCTCAATGTCAGCCATGACAATTAAGCAAAGTAAACCCCAAGAAAAAGGGCGCGGCGGTCAGACTGTTCAAAGTGAATCTACGAAAACGGATGAGGATGCTATTGCTGCAGCATCAGAGAATGAGGCTGCAAACTTTGAGTCGGCAAAAAAAGAGATTGAAAACGCCGTTAAAGATAACCCTGAGCTTAAAGAGTGGGTGGGGAATCTTATTATTGATGAAACACCTGAGGGGCTTCGTATTCAGATCGTTGATCAGCAAGAAAAGTCTATGTTCCCCAGTGGAAGTGCCCAAATGTATGATCACACACGTAAACTTTTATTTCAGGTTTCTGCTGTCATTGGGAAGCTTCCTAATAAGCTTTCTATTTCGGGTCATACAGATGCGACACCTTATAACACAAAGAATTACGGTAATTGGGAGTTATCATCGGATCGTGCTCATGCAAGTCGCCGTGTTCTTGGGGAAGCAGGATTGGGGGATGCACGCTTTGCATCTGTTGTGGGGAAAGAGGCAAAGGAACCATTTATTAAAGGAGATCCTCTTTCGGCTCAAAATCGTCGTATCAGTATAGTGTTATTGCGGCAAGCCCCCATGAAAGAAGTAGAAGCCCCATCGGGGAAAAACCACCCCGTAAAAAAGCCCGCCTAACAAAACAAATTGCTTACGCAATGATATTCGGTTTTAAAATACCCCTTAGTTGGGTTATTTGATCTTTTAGAGCTAATTTTTTCTTTTTTAACCGGTGGGACAATAAATCGTCCACATAGGGTTTGCCGTGCAAATTAATCAAATCATCTTCTATTTTTTTATGTTTATCGCAAAGATTACCCAAGGTATGCCTTAAAACCACTTCATCACGTGTAAGAATCATTATCATGTCTCCCATGAAAAAATTGCATAACTCTTATATTGTACATTAAAATAAAAAAAATGAAAGTAAATTGTTTTCTTACATTGTATTACTTTTTATGAATTTTATATTGTCTTTAAAAACTTATGTGTTTATATACCATAAAAACATTCAAAAAACTTTTGTAGTAAGAAAGTCGCATTCTATGCTTTTAAAGCGTGTTAACAAAAAACAATTAAACGTCATTTCAAAACAATCTTTTCTGTTTGCTATGTTTTGGGTGTTTTCTATGACGTCCATTGTTGCAAGTAATAGTGGCAAACCACAGGAGGTTGTTCCACCTAAACGAATAACAAAACTTCACCCCCCTATGTCTCCAACAGTGCGTCAAGCACATGCACTTTACTCAACACTTTATGTTGATTCACCCTCTGGGAGTCAGCAACGTGCCCAGAATCAGCAACAGCACATACAGGGCGGGTATATGTCGCATTTAACTCCTCCGCCTTCATCACAATCTCCACAACAACAGGGGGGGCTTGTCGTACCAAAACCGCGTCGTCATGCACCCATTGTTGAATTGGATCAAAAAAAGCAACATGCGCAAGCGGCTGCAGCAAGCAACAATAATGGCCGTTCCTCCAAGGAGTTAGAGCGTCTTGAAAAACTTGCAAAACAGGTAGGAAAGCCCATTGTTACTCATAATGCGCAGCATCTAGTGGTGGGTGCGGCACCTTCATCGAGTTCTCCCCTGCAGCATGGGGGGGGGATAATTGGAAAAACACCACCAACGCGTCGTATAAACATGACCGAATCATTTCCAGATGGCTCCTCAAAAAACACAAATTTTTTGTCCAACGGTTCAGTTATTACAACTTATACCCTTAAAGATGGATCGACGCACACGGTTGTTACCCCTGGGGATGCGTTGCCGGATTAATTTAGCCAGCGCAGCGTAAAATTTCTTTTGTAATGGGGCTTTGCGGGCGTGCCCCTGTGTGCCCTAAAACTGACCCTGACATATTGCTTGCACAGTGTGCAGCTTCTTCAATATTGTACCCACGTGATAAGGCATAGAGAAATCCAGCCAAGAATTGATCGCCAGCACCACATGTATCAATGACATGGGACACCGTTGGGGGAGGGACATGAAACCTCTCTCCTCGCCAAAATATGTCCGCTCCCTCTTTGCCCCGTGTCATGGCAGCAAGGGATACGTATTTAGAAAAAAACTGAAGAACGTGCTCCCCATTTTCGCGCACTGCCAGTGTTTTAAACTCATCAGTATTGCCCACAAAAAAATCTACATACTCCAACATGAACGATAAAATCACGTCACGATGTTTTTTAAGGCAATGGGGGTTGGCTGCGGATAAAACAATAAAAGCTCCTGCTTTTTTAGCATATGCCACAGCTTCTTTGGTGGCTTCAAACATGCCTGGGGTTTCAAGTTGATAGGCTTCGACAAGAACGATCTTAGCCTTATCCAGAGTTTTTAAATCATAATCTGTGCAAGAAAAATTATGGGCCGCCCCAAGGTAAGTAAGCATGGTGCGGTCTGCATCGGGGGTGATCAAAACAATACAGCGCCCGGTACCAAGGGGATCTTCTGCAAAACTTCCACAATAATCAATATGATCCTTCTCAAAAGATTGTTTGAGGATTACTCCAAACTCATCTTGGGCAAGGCGTGAGATATAGGCAACTTTACTCCCCAGCAATGCCATGCCACAAAGCGTATTGGCGGCCGTGCTACCCGCTGAATAATGCCGATTGGGAAGGAGTGATACATAATGAAGGGACTGTGCTTGAGTAAGGTGAGTTGTTGTGCCCTTTTCAAGGTTATGCTGATGAATAAACTCTAAGGGAACATAGGATGTTACGTCCACAAGGGCTTGACTCAGGGCCACAACATCATAGGATTTGTTGAGGAAATGCCGCCCCAAAAGGCCCCTTTGAATGCGTGAATGTGCCGTTCTGTTAAACATTTTTTAATAAAATTTACGCTAAATTAGAAACAATATAACGAAGGGGCTCTATGGATAAAACCATAAAGTCCCTCTATTTCCCGACGGAGATTCTATGAAACGTCTTGCTCTTGTTACAGGAGGAACCCGTGGCATTGGTGCTGGTATTGCCAAAACCCTTAAAGAACATGGTTATGATGTTGTTGTAACCTATGGGGGAAATGACAAAACGGCACAGGCTTTTAGTGAGAAATATGGTATCCCAGCATACAAATGGGATGTAAGTCAGTATGAATCGTGTGAAGAAGGTCTCGCCCAAATTATTCAAGAGCGTGGTGCTATTGATGTGCTTGTCAATAATGCAGGGATTACCAGGGATGGCATGCTCCATAAAATGACCCCATCCATGTGGAGTGACGTGATTAAAACGAATTTAAGCTCCTGCTTTAATATGTGTCGTCTTGTCATCGATTCCATGCGCGAGCGGGGATTCGGGCGGATTATTAATATTGCGTCGATTAATGGGCAAAAGGGTCAAATGGGGCAAACCAATTATTCTGCGGCTAAAGCGGGGGTTATTGGATTTACAAAGGCCTTGGCCCAAGAGTGTGCTTCAAAGGGCATTACCGTCAATGCCATTGCGCCGGGATATATTGATACCGATATGGTGCGTGCTGTTCCTGAAAACGTTCTTGAAAAAATCATAAGTGGAATTCCTGCAAAACGCCTTGGTACAACAAAAGAAGTGGGACGTGCTGTCCTTTTTCTTGCCGATGATCATGCCGGATTCATCAACGGCGCCACTCTCAATATTAATGGCGGTCAATATATGATGTGATAGGGCGGGGAATAAAGAAAGCAAGGGAAGGGTAGCGTAAGAGTGGACAATCCTTTGTCTTTGTAGGAAAATTCCACCCTTTCCTTGAAATTTTACAAAAGAGATGTTATATCATGGGGTGTCTTTAAAAGGGTTGCCCATGACAACAATTGATTCCCATTCCCATCTTTTTCAAAAAGAAACTCCACCACGGCGCCAGGAAATGCACCGAGGTCGGACAAAAATTCTTTATGATGGGCCAGATTTTAATTCTCTGGTGCTTTACTTCACGGATAACGAAGGTGATGGAAATGATACCGTGTTAAATGGGCGCGGTGTCATTAATAACCGTATATCCGATCATCTTTTATCGCGTCTCCAGGAAATTGGTATTAATACCCACCTTATTCGCCGGTTGAATATGCGCGAGCAGTTAGTGCGTGCAGCAGAGCGTATTCCCTTTAAGGTTCATATCTACAACGCTGCAAATAAGGACTTGAGTGCGCGCTTTTCCCTTGATGTGGGAACATCTCTTTCGCGTCCTCTCTTTGAATTTTCTTATAAAAATCAAGAGCAACATGTTGTCGGAAAAGAGCATATTTGCACATTTGGGTGGAGCAATGAGCTGGAACTTGAAGACATCACCACATTGGCACAACGTACCAATGATTTTTTGTATGGTTATTTTTCGGCCGTGGGGTTGAAGTTGTTATCCTTTAACCTTGAATTTGGCCGTGTGTATCTCCCCGAAAGCTTGGAGCAATTTGAACTTTTGTTGATTGATGAGATTAGCCCTGAAACCTGTGTTTTTCAGGATATTAAAACATCAACAATCTATGACGTGCGTGATTCAGAATTATCCCTTGCACAACGGGCAGAGGCTTATGAATTTATTGCAGAACGCCTTGGCCTTATTAAATTTCCAACACCAGTAACTTCTACTTCTTCAGACATATAAAAACAATGCCCATACCAGTAACCGAACTTCAAAAAATGCTTCAAGATGCTCTTCCCATGGCTGAAATCACCATCAGTGCTCTTGTTGCGGACAATGATCATTACCAAGCTATTATTCGCTGCAAGTCCTTTGCTGGGAAAAGCCGCATTCAACAACATCAAATGGTCTACGCAGCTTTGGGGGACAAAATGGGAGGGGAACTCCATGCTCTTTCCCTTAAAACAGAAGCTATCGAAGGCTAGTATCAATATTTAATTAACAAGGATCCAACTATGAGTGTTCAAGAAACGATTGCCAATGATATTCAATCAAACGATGTCATCCTTTATATGAAAGGCACAGCTCAGCTTCCCCAATGCGGTTTTTCAGCGACGGTTGTTCAAGTTCTTAACTCCCTCGGCGTTGTATTCAAAGATGTGAATGTCATGGCGGATCCAGAAATTCGCCAAGGAATTAAGGATTACAGCAACTGGCCAACGATCCCTCAGCTTTATATCAAAGGTGAATTCATTGGTGGATGTGATATCGTGCGTGAAATGTATCAAGCCGGTGAATTGCAAGATCTGTTAAAAAAACACCAACTTCTAGCCGCTTAAATAATATGAAGATTCTTGCCATTGATACATCCTATCATGGTTGTTCTTTGGCAGTTCAGGGGGAGAGCCAGGACTCTCCTTCATTTAAGCATCTTGATTTACAGGCGTCTCATCTCACAACAACTCTTTCAACGCAATTCATTCCCAGTGTGCAGGAGCTTTGCCAAGCACAGAATATTCCCCTTCAAGATATTACGCATATCGCCACAACCACTGGCCCTGCGTCCTTTACGGGGCTAAGGATTACCCTTGCAGCACTTCAAGGTATCGCCTTTGCCAATAACACAAAAATTCTTGCCGTGACGCGGCTTAAGCTCTTGGCGCAGCATTATTTTCAATCAAACCATGATGAAAATATTACCATTCACCTTGATAATCAAAGGGGCCATTATTTTTCCCAAGCTTTTCAAAAAAATGGTGACAATCTTCCTTTGGAAACAAGCGATGTCACTTTGATTGAGGAGCATAAAGCAGAAAAATCGTATGATGCGGTTTCGCCCCAAGATCTTGTGGCACTTCTTTTGAAAAATGTTCACATATTGAACCGGCACGAAAAACAAGAAGGAATAGCCGTTTTCCAAGGGTCAGAAGGGCTTTCCCCCTTTTATGGTCATACTCCAGAGTTTAAAAAAATCTTTCCCCAAGCGTGAGGATGTGTGAATGATTTCAAAAAAATTATAGCTCTCGATACCTACCATGCAGGGCAATTAGCGGCACTTCACCTTGAAATTGATGATCCGTGGGAAAAACCGTGGAGTGCTCAATCTTATGAAGAAATTTTAAAATTGCCCACAACGTGTGCTTACGGTATCGAAACATCCGGTGGTAGGATCATTGCCTTTATTCTGACCCAAATGAGTGAGCATGAGGGGGAAATCCTTTTTTTAATGACTCAAAAAAATTTCAGAAAGCAAGGCTTGGCAAGGTTGCTACTTAATCACTTAATCAAAACTCATAAAATCACAGACTTGTTTTTAGATGTTTGTACCGATAACAAAGCCGCTCGTTGCTTCTATGAAAAAGAAGGGTTTGTTCCCACAGGAGTACGCAAAAATTATTATCACGCGCCCTCTTGCTCAGCTACTTGGGATGCCATCCAAATGGGCTGGAAGAGGTTTCCTTAATCGAAGAAATGAGATTTTAAAAAGTTACGACAAAACGATAAAAGAAACCCTTAAGAATTCTTCAAAATCTTGGTACAACTAGAGGGTAAGATTATCCCCATTTGTATTGAAAAGAAGTATTTTTGCTCGTGACGCCGTTTATTCACCTTAATCTCCATTCTGCTTACTCTCTTCTTGAGGGGGCTTTGCGGATTAAGCAAATTCCAAAGTTGTGCGTCAATAATCACATGCCAGCAGTGGCGATTACGGATACGCATAATCTTTTTGGAGCTTTGGAGTTTGCTACAGCTTGTGCTGATCAGGGGATTCAGCCCATTATTGGGGCAACCCTTCATGTGAGTGCTTATGGGGTGGAGGATGCCCATAAGGCCAAACAATCTCCCGATAAGCTCATCATTTTGTGCCAGTCCGAGGCCGGTTACCTTAATCTTGTGACGTTGTTGAGTGAGAGTTATCTCAACATGGATCCGGCCTATTCACCGCAAATTACGTTGGAGGTGTTTCTTGAAAAAGCTGAAGGGTTAATTGTACTTAATGGCGGCAAGGAAAGTTCGCTGTTCCGCCTTTACCAGACTCACCAACATGATCTTGCACAAGAGCTCACAGGTGTCCTTAAAAATACCTTCCAAGATCGTCTGTATATCGAAATTCAGCGCCATGGCACTTTAGATGAGGGGGATGTCGAGGAAAAACTCATCTCCCTTGCCCATGAACATTCGATTCCCCTTGTGGCAACAAATGCTGTGTTTTTTGAAAATCGCGATATATACAAAGCTCACGATGCCCTTTTGTGTGTGGCGGAGGGACGCTATGTTAGTGAGGATGATCGCCGGAAAGTTACTGCTGAACATTATTTTAAGTCTACAGAAGAAATGGCTGAGCTTTTCAAAGACTTGCCCGAAGCCTTACAAAATACTGTGACCATTGCAAAGCGATGCCATTTTATGCCAACGCCACGCAAGCCTATTTTGCCCCGCTATGATTGTGGGGATGGTCGAACAGAACAAGATGAGCTTCGCCTTCAGGCCAATGCAGGTTTAAGGGCCCGTCTTTCTCACTTGGAAGCTGTCCCCGAGGAATATCAACAACGTCTTGATTTTGAAATTAATGTGATTGAGACCATGGGGTTCTCAGGTTACTTTCTAATCGTTGCGGACTTTATTCAATATGCAAAAAGCAAGGGCATTCCCGTAGGACCAGGGCGTGGTTCGGGGGCGGGGTCCCTTGTGGCATGGTCCCTTACTATTACGGACATGGATCCCCTGCGGTTTAATCTTATTTTTGAGCGGTTTTTGAATCCAGAGCGCGTTTCCATGCCTGACTTTGATATCGACTTTTGCCAAGATAGACGCGATGAGGTCATCGAATACGTTGGCAAAAAATATGGTCACGATCGCGTCGCTCATATCATCACTTTTGGAAAACTCCAAGCACGGGCGGTGATAAGGGATGTGGGGCGTGTCCTTCAAATGCCTTATGGCCAAGTGGATAAAATCTCCAAGCTTATTCCCAATAACCCCGCAAACCCTGTAACATTGGAGCAGGCCCTTACCCTTGAGCCGGCCCTTGAGGAAGCACGCGCAACGGATGAAACGGTAGCTGAGCTTATTGACATGGGAATTAAGCTTGAAGGGCTTTACCGTCATGCATCCAAACACGCAGCAGGGGTTGTGATTGCCGATAGGCCTCTGACGGAACTTGTGCCGTTGTATTTGGATGAACCAGGAAGCGTTCCCGCCACACAGTTCAACATGAAGTATGTGGAGATGGCTGGCCTTGTAAAGTTTGACTTTCTTGGTCTTAAAACCCTTACTGTGATTGAAAAATGCTGTGAGCTTATTGGAAGGAAGGGCATTCAGGTTGATATTTCTAAAATTCCTTTGGATGACGTAAAGACGTTTGAGCTTTTGCAGCGCGTTGAGACCATTGGTATTTTCCAACTTGAAAGCGGGGGCATGAAGGAAGTCGTGCGCAAACTGCGCCCGGACCGTTTTGATGATTTAATTGCCCTTGTTGCCTTGTTTCGTCCTGGCCCTATGGACGATATTCCACGCTATTTAGCCTGTAAACACGGTGAGGAAGAAGTAACCTATCTTCACCCGGCCCTTGAGCCTATTCTCAAGGATTCTTATGGCGTTATGGTATACCAAGAGCAAGTCATGCAAATCGCCCAGAGTTTGGGGGGGTATACCCTTGGAGCTGCTGATCTTTTGCGCCGTGCGATGGGTAAGAAAATCAAATCAGAAATGGATGATCAGCGGGAACGCTTTACCAAGGGTGCCGTTGAAAACGGGGTCAAACCGGAAATCGCAAGCCAAATTTTTGATCAAATGGCAAAGTTTGCGGGGTATGGTTTTAATAAATCCCACTCGGCCCCTTACGCCCTTCTTGCCTATCAAACAGCCTATCTCAAGGCGAATTATCCCCAGGAGTTTTTTGCAGCCTCCATGACTTTGGATATGCACAATACCGATAAACTGAATGCATTCCGCCAGGACATGATCCGGGCAAAAGTCCCATTGCTTCCCCCGGATATCAATCAGTCTTTTGCTGATTTCCAAGTTGAGGGTGATGGTGTGCGTTATGCACTTGCGGCCCTTAAAAATGTGGGCATGGCAGCGATGGAAGAACTTGTTCAAGAGCGCGAAGAAAAAGGGCAGTTTAAGGATACCTTTGACTTTATGAATCGTTTTAATCCGAGCGCTATCAATAAACGCCAGCTTGAGCATATGATTGCCGCCGGTGTTATGGATACGCTGGAAGGTGATCGTGCCCTGCTTTATTCCAATGTCGATGTGATGCTTCGCCATGGGGCAGAGCGCAAGAATGCTCTGAGCAGTGGGCAACGTAGCCTTTTTGGGGGGGGTGCATCAAACGCAGTAGCAGCACCGACATTTGAAACCCCTAATCCCTGGGGGCCCCTTGAGCGACTACAACATGAATTTTCAGCCCTCAGTTTTTATTTGTCGTCTCACCCATTGGAAATTTATAAAAATCTGGAAAAGCTCCATGCAACACCGAGCCACACCCTTGAGCATGTAGAAGATGGGCAAAATATTCGCCTTATGGGAGTGATTATCACAAAAACAGAGCGTACCAGTAAAACTGGGAATCGGTATGCTTTTGCGCAGATTTCTGATCAAACGGGTGTTTTTGAGGTAGCTCTTTTCTCAAAGGCTTTTGAACAAGCAAGGGATCTTCTCATTCCGGGAAAAGCCCTTCTCATTCAGGCGACGATTAAGCATGAAGGGGAAAGCTATCGCATTCTTGCTAACAATCTGACACCCCTTGAAGAAGCTATTCAAAGCAATAAAGGGACACGGCACCGTTTGCGGATTACAGTGGATGCTGGAAAGTCTGTTAAGAAAGTAAATGATCTAATCTCAACAATTACTCCTGGCAGTACGGAATTGATTCTGTGCCTTAATATTCCTCAAAAACCATCGCCGCGTATCACTCTTCCTCAAGGATATGCGATTACTCCTGAGGTGCGTTCCAGACTTTTATCCCTAAGCAACGTCCTTCTTATCGAGGACGTCTGAGTGCACTAAATCATGAAGGTGCATCCCGGAGAGTTTTTTCTTAGAAGGCTCCTTGTAAAAAGCGATACTTGCCAAGGATACGACTGCAAAAAACATAATGTAGTATGCGAGGGATACGTTGCTCTCTGTGACTTTGATTAAGAACATGGCCACTGCGGGGGTGGTTCCTCCGAAAATAGCAGCGCTTATGTTGTAAGAGATCGCAACCCCTGTGAACCTTACCTTTACAGGAAAAAGCTCTACGAGAAATGCGGGTATTGGGGACAAATAAAACCCAAGGATTGTGGCGAAAACCATTTGCCCCATCAAAGGATACATCCAGCCTGGCTGTGATAGCATCCAAAAGACGGGATACGTAAGGCAAATAAAAGCCACTGCAGACCATACAACCACAATTTTTCGGCTTGTTTTATCGGAGATCCATGCGCCAAGGGGGAAGAGTAAAGTCATCCAGGTAACGCTTATGGCATTGATAATGACGGATTGTTGCGGGTCATGATGAAGGATTTTTGTCATGAATGTATTCATGAAAATCGTAATCGTGTAGAACGGCACTGTCACTGTGAGGTAGGTACCAATGGCGATAAGCGCACTTCTGCTATGGTTTTTCACAATTTCTTTAAAAGGGCTTTGTGTGGGTTGGCCGCTCTCAAGGTCAAGACGTTTTTGTTCCTGAAGATCAGTGTAATCTGGGCTCTCTTCAAGGAAATGCTTAATATAAAAGCCAACGATACCGACAACAAAGCTTAATAAAAATCCGATACGCCAGCCGTAACTTTCAAAGGCGGGTTCGGAAAGGGAAAGCGTAAGGCCCTGCACAACAGCGAGCCCGAGCAAAATACCAATTGTCATGGATGCAAGGGGGGCGCTTCCTGCAAGTCCGCGGTATTTAGGGGGGGCATGCTCAATAATATAAGTAATACTTCCACTGAATCCGCCGCCTAAAGAAAGTCCTTGAAGTAAGCGAATAACCGTCAGAAAAATAGGTGCCATAATCCCAATCTGGGCATATGTGGGTAAAAGACCGATCACACCCGTTGGAATGGCCATGGTGAGAATGGAGGCTACAAGGGCGCTTTTTCGCCCAAACTTGTCCCCAATATAGCCAAAAACGAGTCCTCCCAAAGGACGCATAATAAACCCAGCTGCAAAAACAGAAAAAGAAGCGAGCAAGGAAACATAAGCATCAGCACTTGGAAAATAAAGGCGGCTCAATATAACGGCCAAGTGTCCATAAAGGGTGAAATCATACCATTCCAGGGCATTTCCTGCCATCCCTGCAAGAATGACTTTTTTGATGGTAGAGGACTGTTTGCGCGGCATGGACTGGATGTGTTTGGCAACAATTACCGGCATCATACTCAATTTTATCGATTTAATGCAATGAGGATATTTTAAATGTTTGTGATTACTTAATTCTTAAAATAAAAACCAATGTTTTAAAATTTACTTTTAATAACTTATTAATATTTTTAAAATCATAATATTTAAAGATGCGATTGATTAGCAGGTGTCTCCATGAGTATCCAAAATTTTTATCGGTTTTGTAGAGGTGTCCTTATCGCAATGCTTTTTCTAGCAAGTCCGTCCGTTTTTGCGCTTAACCAAGAAGAATTTCCTCCTCTCTCAGCGCTTACGTTGGCCCCTCAATTAAAAGCTAGGTCCCTTGATGGATGTGTCTTGGAAAAAGATGAAAAAGAAGTAAAACTTGAGAAGTTCTCAAAGAACAAGGCAAAGGATATTGATGAGAGTGATACACGCCTTTTTCCCCTCCCCAATATGCCCTCTGGGATTAAAGGAACGATTTTTTCATATCTTCCCGTAAGGGATATTATTGTGCTTCACAAAAATTTTCCTTCTGAGATCTCTGAAATTGCCTATGCTCTTTCACATACGCCCAGTCCTATATTGTGGAATTTTCACGATCCCCTTTACTCCTTAACAAGATTTTGTATGTTGATGCCCCTCATATCAACAAGGGCCGGGATTCACTTAAAATTAAGTAATGTGGGTGATTGGGATCTGATTCTTCCCTATGTTGGTGCATCCGCAACCCTTGATGTGTCTTCTAATTACTTAGGGCCTCAAGGGGCTCTCACTTTGACAAGACAATTGCCTCCGCGTCTTATTTATCTAAATGCCTCCGCGAATTTTATTGAAAATGAAGGGGTTGTGGCACTTTTAAATGCTGCCTTGAATCATGATACGATAAAAACAATCAATATTCGCTGGAATCATTTTCAAAGAAATGATGGTGTTTCAAAGCTTATATCTGCACTGCAAGCGCGCGGGGTAAGTGTGTTGTCAAATCTTAATCTTGGTGGGATAAATTTCTTGTAGAAATCCTTGAGCTTACTGATACTGTGGGGCAATTATTGTAAGGCAATGCCATTTTACGAAATAGGTGTTTTCATGAATGAGTACAAAGGACAGTGTTTGTGTGGATCCTGTCAGTATGTTGTGCGGGGGCAAAAACCCGCGGCTATGTACTTGTGTCATTGCAGTCGATGCCGAAAAGAAACAGGCACGATTTATGGTGCAAATGTGTTTTTTAGTGATGCAGAGCTTGTATGGTTGTTGGGGAAGGATAACTCAACTCATTTCAAATTAGAAAATACCCGAAAAGAACGGATGTTTTGCAAGACTTGTGGCAGTCCACTTCCAAGGAAAGAAGGTGAATCGAGTGTTGTTTTACCGGCAGGAACATTAGAAGGGGGTGCTGATTTAACTCCCACAGCCCATATTTTTTATGAAAGCCGAGCCTCTTGGGAAGATGATGTTGGAAAGGCAAAACGGTTTAATGGGCTGCCCTGTTCAAACTAGTTTTTCCAGTAGTAGATGGAAAATTTTGAGGCAGAATCACAGCATTTCACTTGACAAAGGGGCGTTTTTTCTTCTATAAAGACCCCAAAGTAATGAAAACCTCTTTCAGGGCAAGGATACGATTATGACACGCCGCTGCATGCTAACGGGCAAAACAGTTCAATCAGGCCACAATGTGAGCCATGCAAATAACAAAACAAAGCGTCGCTTTTTGCCGAATCTTCAAGAAAAAGCATTGATGAGCGAAACACTTGGTCGCGTGGTACGTCTTCGCCTTTCAACAAATGCTATTCGCAGCGTTGAATTCCATGGTGGTTTGGATGCATTTTTGATGCGCACACGTGCAAGCGAGTTGGAGCCACAAGTGGCACGTCTTCGTAAAATGATCAAAGCTAAAAAAGCTGAAGCTGCTGCTTAAAGCACCCGTTTTTTAGTAAAGGCCACCTCTTTTGAGGTGGTTTTTTTATGCCTTAGGTATGGATTTTTTTAAGGTAAATTTATGGACATAAAACTCATTTCTTTTATCGAGACATATCTTTTTTCACTATCGGCGGAATGGTTAAGCATTGGGACGTTTGCTGTTTCATCTTTGCTCTTACTTCTTTTTTTGAGGGTGGGTGGAGCCTGTGGTGTTTTTTGTTTTATTAACCTGGCTTATATTGCATCGAATATCCAAGTTCTCCATGTGGCCAAATTTTCCTTTTTAAATGAGCCTGTGGCCCTGGGGACGGTTCTTTTTGCTATGACATATCTGGCAACGGATATGCTGACGGAGCATTACGGCCCTCAAAAAGCTCGCACGGCTGTAGCCTTGAGTTTTTTAACGCAGATTGGCTTTTCTTTTCTTATGTTGATCACCCTTGCTCACCCCCCTTTGCAAGATCATGCGGGTAATGTTGATCTTTATAAGTCTATGAGTTTGGTTTTTACGCCTTCTTTGCGTATCTTAGTGGCGAGCTTGATTTCCTATTACCTCAGCCAGCTTTTGGATATTGCTGTGTTTCAAAAAATCGCAACGCTAACGCATAAAAAATGGCTTTGGCTGCGAACGATTGTTTCAACTTCTCTTTCAGCCTTGGCAGATAATATTATTTTTTCAACTCTGGCGTGGGTTGTGTTGAGCCCGACGCCTGTGGGTATACGAACCCTTTTTATAACGTATATCTTGGGCGCCTATATGGCTCGGCTTTTCGTATCCGTAGCTAGTGTGCCCGTGATGTACCTGAGCTATACATTTTTGCCAAAAGAAAATCACTAAGTGGATATTTATAATGGATAAGATCTGTTTCTCTTTTACTTACACCCTTGCAGGGGAGGGGCGTGCGCGTTTTGGAACCCTTACAACACCACATGGTGTCATTGAAACACCAGCCTTTATTTTTTGTGCAACCAAAGCATCCATAAAGGGCGTTGCACCCAATATGATGAAGGATGAGGAAACGCAGATTATCCTCTCCAATACCTATCATTTGTTTTTGCAACCTGGGGCGGATCGTGTGGAAAGGGCAGGGGGCCTGCATAAATTTATGGGATGGAGTGGGCCTATGTTGACGGATTCGGGAGGGTTCCAGATTTTCAGCCTGGGGCACGGTTCGGTAAGTTCAGAGATTAAGGGAAAACGTACGACCCATCGCCCAAAAACCCTCCTTAAAATTACCGAGGAGGGGGCAAAATTCCGATCCTATATCGACGGGCAAATTCACCTGTTGACCCCTGAGAAATCGATCGAGACCCAGGTAAAGCTTGGTGCTGACCTTATTGTATCTTTTGATGAGTGCACGCCTTTTAATGTGGATAAAGCTTATACGGCGCGCTCCATGCGGATGAGTCACCGCTGGGGGCAACGATCTATTGCGGAATTTAACCGCCTTAATGGCCCTGAAACACAACGTCTTTATGGCATTATCCAAGGGGGAGTGTACGAGGACCTGCGTGAGGAATCGACGGATTTTGTCAATACCCATGCTTTTTTTGGTCATGCCATCGGGGGGTCCTTGGGGGCCTCGAAGGAGCAAATGTATGATGTGGTAAGCTACACAGCATCGAAACTTGACCCTGAGCGCCCTATTCATTTATTGGGTATTGGGGGGGTGAAGGATGTGTTTCGTGGAATAGAGCAGGGAATTGATACATTTGATTGCGTGCACCCAACGCGGCTGGCCCGCCATGGTGGAGCCCTTGTTCGACCTCCCCATGCTAAAAGCAAAGGGCGGGATCATATCAACCTGAATAACGGTATTTATAGGGATGATGTGACACCCATTGAGGCGGATTGTCCGTGCTATACGTGTACGCATTTCACCAAAAGCTACCTTCATCATCTTTTAAAAGCACAGGAGCTTTTGGCGCATACCCTTATTACCCTTCATAATGTACGTTTTATGAACCGGTTGATGGCTGCTATCCGTAGTGCTCTTAAGTCAGGAGTGGGACTCAAGGCGATTTACAATGATTGGGTGAATGAATGAAACAAAAGGATAATAACAAAAGCCCTCTTTTTTGGTGGATAGATGTCCTTGTTTACTGGACAGATTTTCTTTTTTTTTGGATAAGATTCCTTTAAGATTTGACAAATCCCAGCCTTGTTATTAAGTTCAAAGGCAAAGGAGAGGTGGCCGAGTGGCTGAAGGCGGCGGTTTGCTAAACCGTTATACGGGTTAAACCGTATCGGGGGTTCGAATCCCCCTCTCTCCGCCAGATTTTTTAAAGAAAATTTCCCAATGTTCTCACTTATTGTAAAGATAATTCCTAAAAAGGAATCCTTCGTTTCTTTAAAATCCAAGCTTCAAGAGTTAAGGGATATCACTTTAAAGGAAACAGGTTGTTATCTATATCTTCTCCATGAATCTTTGGAAAATACGACTCAATGTATTTATATTTATGAATCTTTTCACTCAAAAGAAGATTTCGATTTCCATGTTCAGCAAGATTATATGAAAGAGATTTTTAATCTGTTTGAGACTGAATTAGAAAAATCTCCTGAAATAACTCAGCTCACGAATATATAGGTTTTCTGACGCAGATAAAAATTCTATGCCCCTTCGTATCGCCCTTTATCAACCAGAAATTCCGCAAAACACAGGGACAATTTTACGTCTGGCGGCGTGCATGGGAGTAGGGGTGGATTTAATTGAACCTTTGGGATTTATTTGGAACCATCCAAATTTCAAACGTGCCGTGATGGATTATCTTCCCCATGTGGATGTGGTGCGTTATGTGGATTTTGATGCGTTCGTTCTTTCAAAACAGAAGAATGGTGGGCGTATCATTCCTGTAATTGTCGGGGGTGAAACGTCTGTTTTCGACTTTACATTTCAAGAAAATGATACGGTTCTTTTTGGAAAAGAAAGCACGGGTATTCCTTTTGAGCTTATTGAAGGATATCCCTCTCTTGCCATCCCCATGCCGGGAAGGGGCCGCTCCCTTAATCTTGCCATTGCGACGACCATGGTAACAACCGAAGCCATGCGTCAGGTAGTCTTTAAAAAATAGGACGGGAGCGCAGCGTATTGCTTCAAACGCTTGCATTTTTTCTTAAAAAGCCTATTTAATAGAGGTGAGCACTTTATGCTTAAGGGGCCTGATGTCTGTACAAATTCATTTGTTAACCTGGTGGCGAGGGCGCCTTGTGGGCCAGGATTCCTATGGCAACCGCTATTTTGAGGATCGCAAAGCTAAACCGAATACCCGCGCAAGGCGTTGGGTTATTTACCGCGGAATGGCCGAGGCATCGAAAGTTCCAGCTGAATGGCACGGGTGGCTCCATTATTCAAGCGACATTCCTCCTTCTCTTGATGCAAAAGCACACTCCTGGCAAAAACCCCATCAACCGAATCTTACAGGCACAAAGGACGCTTATAAGCCCGATGGCTTTGCTAAAACGGGAAAATATAAAGCTCCTAAAGATTACGAACCCTGGGACGGTGGTAAAGCTTAGACTTTAGTGAAAAACACGCAGACAGGAAAAAGCTGCGCTGTTATCGCTTTATTTTACCTCGAATTCCCTTTCGCCCATGGGGACGTTGTGTTGAGGCTCGATGAGGACAACGTCGGTAATGTTTCCCGTGGCGTCCTTTGTTTTCCATTGCTTTAGTACAAACGGGTTATTCTGAAACACAAGGGTGATGGACATGCCTTGGGGATCGTCGAGGGAGGCGAGCTCGATCATGATGAGATTGTTTTTTTCATCAACCTGTACAATATGCGCATCATTTTTTAGATCCAAGTGTGTCTTGAGTAGAAGGGACGCCGGGCTGTTGCTGACGGACATGGAGGACGATCCATCCTCATCCACTTGGGTGAAAAAATCACTATCACAAAAAACCTTGAGCTTTGGGTTGCCCACATAATCAAATTTTAAATGCAATGGGCGGAGCCATGAAAATGTGCCATTGCGTGTTGATTCATCGGGGTTTACCTGGACAAACTTTGCTTTGATTGTTCGGATCCCGTTGAGGAAATTTTCAATTTTTTGAACAATTTGGTGTTGCTGGGGGGTAAGTTGTCGTGCGGTGTTTCTTCCAAGGCAGGGAACAGCCATGAGTGTGCTAAGAATGGTGGCGATAAAGAGTTTTTTAGATGTCATTAGTGACCCCCTTTTTAGGCGTGGGCTAGAAAACAAACTAGCCATAATGCCGATTTAAAATTTCCCGTTTTCCTGCATGGTTAGCGGGGCTGATAATCCCCTCTTTTTCCATTTGGTCAATCAATCGTGCAGCACGGTTATATCCAATTTGCAAATGACGTTGCACGAAACTTGTGGAAGCCTTGCCCTCTCTTAGCACAATCTCAACAGCTTGGCGATAAAGATCATCTTTTCCTTCGTCGCCATCACCACTGCCTGACGCGTCTTCATCGGGATCTTCGATCACTGATTCGATGTAGGACGGCAGTCCTTGGGTTTTGAGGAAGTTTACGATGCGTTCAACTTCATCATCCTTTACAAAAGGACCATGAACACGTTGGATGCGTCCACCACCCGCCATATAAAGCATATCACCTTGCCCAAGAAGCTGTTCCGCCCCTTGCTCACCCAAGATAGTACGGCTGTCAATTTTGCTTGTGACTTGGAAGGAGATTCGCGTTGGAAAGTTTGCTTTGATGGTGCCTGTGATGACATCAACGGAAGGGCGTTGTGTTGCCATAATAAGGTGTATTCCTGCAGCGCGGGCCATTTGGGCGAGGCGCTGAACAGCCGATTCAATTTCCTTGCCCGCGACAAGCATAAGGTCAGCCATTTCATCGACAACCACAACGATGAAGGGAAGAGGAGAAAGATCAAGGGGCTGGGTTTCGAAAATGGGTTTACCGGAATCCTGATCAAAGCCCGTTTGAACGCGCCGTGTGAGGACTTCGCCGTTGGCCCTGGCTTCCATAAGGCGTGCATTGTACCCCTCCACGTTACGGACGCCAACTTTGGACATAGCGCGGTAACGATTTTCCATTTCCTTCACGGCCCATTTAAGCGCAACGACCGCTTTTTTAGGGTCCGTTACAACGGGTGTTAAAAGGTGGGGGATATCGTTATAAATCGAGAGTTCCAGCATCTTTGGATCAATCATAATGAATTTGCATTGATCGGGGGAATGCCGGAAGAGAAGGGACAGAATCATGGTGTTAACAGCAACAGACTTACCAGAGCCCGTTGTTCCTGCGACGAGCAAGTGGGGCATGCGCGCAAGATCTGCAATAGATGGGACGCCGCCTATATCTTTGCCCAAAATAAGACTTAGATGCCCTGTGTGCTTTTTATAAGCCTCACTTTGCAGAAGCTCTCTTAAAAAGACCGTTTCCCTGTGTTTGTTAGGAAGTTCAATGCCAAGTACGTTTTTCCCTGGGATGACAGCGATACGGGCAGACAGTGCACTCATGGAGCGGGCGATATCCTCGGCAAGGCCAATCACACGGGAGCTTTTTATGCCAGCTGCAGGCATGAGCTCATACATGGTGACAACGGGTCCTGGGCGAATGTTTACAATTTCACCGCGCACACCAAACTCTGCTAGAACGGTTTCAAGCATATGAGCGGATGCTTCAAGGTCCTCCGGAGAAATAGAAATACGCCGTTGTTTTGGCTGATCAAGAAGATCAATGGGGGGCAGGCTGTAATCACCGGTTCTGTCTTCAAAAAGTGCACCAGAGGGAATAAAAAGGCTTTTTTCTTGGTGTTTTTTGGGAGAAGTTTTACCAGAAGGCTTTTTCTTATCTTTATCTTGAAGCCACTGTTTGAAATCAGCGATGGCATGATGACTTGAAGGTTGATCAGAATCGTCAATCCCTTCTTCATAATCTTTTTCTTTGGGGTTAAAGAGGTGAAGTTGGGTCGGTGCATCTTCGTCACCATCATCATCCATCGTGAATGAAGAAGATGTATCTATATTCTGTTCTTGTTGTGTGGACTCAGCTGTATCCCGTGTAAAAGGAAGTTTTTGAGCTTTTACAAAGCCAACGCTTGAATAAAAGCCTTTTTCGATTCCCTGGATCGTTGCACTTTTTATGTGATGTAATGCCTGGCGTGAGACCATAAGATGTCCACCAAAAATTAAAAAAGGAATTGCTGTGAGGAATGCTCCCAACTGAAGGGCAATTAAAGGGTAATCTGTAAAATGATGGTACCCGGCGTTATAGAGCAGGAAACCAATGCTTCCCACTTGGGCTCCCCAAAGGCAGGCCAAGCTAAAAGCAAGGAGGCAGAGGCCCATTGTAAACATCATGGGGCGGATAATAACGCTGAGGGGGAGAAAATTCCATAACCGCACGCCATACCCAATGAAGAAAAAAGGGATGCAATAACTGAGCGTGCCAAAAAACTGGCGGAGGATATCGGCAATATAGGATCCTGGATAGCTCAGTAAATGTTGAGGGGGTAATGAGCTTGCTGTGTTAAACGAAGCATCCCCCGGATGATAATCGTAAAGCGTAATAAAAAGAAGAATTGCGAGGGTAAAAAAGGCAAAGCTAGTCAGCCTCTCAAAAAAATGTTTGAGAGCTTCCTTGGCACTTTCAGGTAAGAGCGTTTGTCGCATGTATTTTATGGTTAGAGATTTTTCACGACACTTTGGGTATTGTATACCAGATTGTTCCAAGAATCACCTTCAAGATTTCATTTAAAGGCAAGATTCATACGCAAGGAGAATTTCGATATGTCCCGGGTACGCAAACCATCAAAAAACATGATGTTTGATATTGTTATTTTAGGGGGAGGGCTTGTGGGGGCTGTGGCAGCTTTAAAGGCAGCCCAACAAGGGTTTGAGGTGGCTGTCGTTGAATCGCGTGCATTTGATGATGCTACTTCTGGTTCGAAAATGAACGAAAAAGACATGCGTACAACGGCGGTGGCCTATGGATCCGTGCAAATTCTTGATAATGTGGGGGTGTGGCAGGACTTAGCTCGGCACGCATGTCCCATAGATAATATCCGTGTATTTGAAGCAGACAGTGCAGCTTCTCTTAACTTTTTGGAAAAAGATCGTCCCCATGGAGTGGGAAATCATCCTCTTGGGTATATGGTGGAAAATAATCCTTTGCGTCAAGCCCTTGAAAAGGCACTCAAACAACAAAAGGGTGTTACGCTCTTTGACGGGAAGACTCTCCAAGAGTTTAAGGGGGAGGCTTTGGAAGGGAAGAATGTGCGCACACTTGAGCTCTCTTCGGGGGAGGTTATTGCGGCTCCCCTTGTAATCGGTGCTGAGGGGCGTCATTCCCCCAGCAGGGATAGGCTTGGGATTCAAACCCATTCAAAGCCCTATCATCAAACGGCCCTTGTGGCATCGGTGGCGCATGAAAAGCCCCATCATAATACGGCTTTTGAGGTGTTTCATCCCCTAGGGCCTCTGGCATTTTTGCCTTTCCATGATATGGATGAAGGGGGAGAGAGTTCTCTAAAACACCGGAGCGCCATTGTCTGGAGTAGCACACAAGATTTGAAAGGCAGAGATACAGACGTTCTTGCAAGGGAATTAGAAGAGATTTTTCCTTACTTGGGAAAACTTTCCTTTGTAAACAAGCCTGCTCATTATCCTCTTATGAAGCAAACGGTCTCGTCCTATATTTCACATCGATATGCCCTTGTTGGCGATGCGGCCCATGTCATGCATCCCGTGGCAGGGCAGGGGGTGAACCTTGGTTGGCGGGATGCTGTGATTTTGATTGATCTTGTTGCGAGTCATAAGGCCTTAGGGCTGGATATTGGTTCTTTGACCCTTTTAAAAGCTTATGAAAAAGCACGTCAACGTGATGAGCGTAGTATGTTATTCGTCACGGATCGCCTTATTTGGCTTTATGCACAGCCTAATCCTATGTTGAAAATGCTCAGGAACGCAGGCATGGATCTAGTGGATAGAATTTCTCCCCTTAAGAAACTTCTTATGCGCAAAGCCATGGGGATGTAAGATTCTTGGGAATCGTATGGGGATCCTTGAATGGCTCCCCGGGACGGACTCGAACCGCCGACCCAGTGGTTAACAGCCACTTGCTCTACCGACTGAGCTACCGGGGAATTGGT
>Ga0172373_10000610_pt1 | contig 58663 bp, 62 predicted proteins | sample Lak10m_2_FD_114546 | JGI IMG/M metagenome (GOLD analysis project Ga0172373, IMG submission 114546) | Freshwater microbial communities from Kabuno Bay, South-Kivu, Congo - kab_092012_10m | ecosystem: Environmental > Aquatic > Freshwater > Lake | place: Democratic Republic of the Congo... | reverse complement strand
ATTCTAAAAATCTGTCGCGTATAACTTTATCTTGTCTTTTTCTAAACGGAAGGTCAACTCTGAAGTATAATTATCCTCTGAGACGCCTGCATAACCGAACTGCTCGGTGCTCATTCTGGAGACGGCCGCGGAACACGTCATGCTCTCGCCGGTGTAGCTTGCGTCTTTTTCGCCGGGGCCAATGGTGATTTTGGCATCCGTTTTCATACTGCCCAAATATGATCCTGTGGTTACAGACTCATCAGATACATTAACCCACTTTACATCGTTGTATCCATATTTATTGTCATTGCCGTAGGTGTCACCACCGGGAGCGGTCCCATCAATGCCTGGTATACAACTCTGATTTAATGAGTGCCGGAAAAGGACATAAAGTTGTGCATCGGTTAAGCTGGGGTCCTTACCGCCGTATACTTGGTCCTTGATATATGCGCTAAATAAATCATCAGGATTTACGTTGTCTTTTTGCTCAAAATCTGTCTTTCCGTTTTTACAGACGTCCATTGATTGGTCGGACCCCATGTCGACTCGCTGAAATCCAGAGTGACAAAATACATCAACAGCGTCCATGCCCCATAACGACAGAGCACTTGACACTAATGAGCTGTCACCACAATTTAAAGATCCCGCATCATTAACACCGTTAAGGACGCCTTTCATATAAACGCCAATTGGTTGGTTTCCGGCGCCATTCGAGAACCATTGCCCACTACTTACACTGCTGGATGCGATATGGTCACTGAACCATGTGCCAGGGTTCCAAGATATATTGTAGTTCTTTCCAGCTCCCGAGAAGCAATTCGATATGAACTGATAATAACGAAGTGATTTTATCTGCCAATCGGTATCAGCGGCTTTGTCTGAAGCCTTTGTGGCTGCGCTTGCTATGGTTGACCCAAGAAGAGGTATCGTCGTTACGACAGACAAGATAATAACTGCCGACAAAAAAATAGATCCACCCCTTGCGAACAATTTACATGAAAGCCCCCTCAGTGGAAGCCGAATAAAAGATGATTTTATATTTTTATGTCTAACTGGCATAATATATTTCTATTGAACCATAAGAGCTAATATTTTAAAAGCAGTAGCGCATATCAAACACTACTGCTTGGTCCCTATATTTCTTTATTTTGAAATGACCTAATTGTTTTACTTGCCTGGCCTATAGCTGTTTATTTTAATTTTATTATTAATAACAGTTAAGCCTATAGTGCTGGTGGTGTCTATTTCTTTTACTCCAGCATCGTCAAGGCCGACCCGGTTGTTTTCGGCGTTGTCATACTCATGTCGGGTCACCGTAAACCCGCTAGCTATGTTATTCTCGCCAACGAGAAAATAATCTTGACTAAAGATTCGCATTTCGGTTACTTTTATTCCTCGTCTGTAGGGCTCCTTGTTGTATGGGGTATTTTCGTCAGAAAGAGCGGTTGCGAAGTACAAACCCAGTGTTATGTCATGTGTTCTCTTAATGGATTCTATCTCGTCCGCAAGGTATTTATATGACTGCCAATCTTCCGTAAATAAGGCGTCGATATATATATCGTCGTAGCTTTTAACGATCGCATCAAATATAGCTTCCCTTTCAGCTTTGTTCTTTGCACCCAGCCACTTACGGGCGTTTTCGGGAGTGGCGCCAGCGTTTATCCAGTCGGTCATCATACCTTCTTCGATGGCTATAGCGAGCTTTTCTGGATCTGTTTTCAAAGACTCGTCTAGCTCCAAGGACTCTGCTGTTGGTATGGTTTCTTTTATTTCAGCAATTATTTGGATTTCGGATTTTGTTTCTGGCATGGTATTTACCGCTCCAGGAGTTTCGACTTGCTGTTCTTGCTGGGGTGGTGTGTTTATAGCTTCGTTGTCGGTTTTGTCGTTATTTATGAATTTTTCTGCCATCACGATGCCACCAGTCGCTACTAAAACAACGAGTGCGCGTACGACCCATTTGCCGATTGGCGATTTAATAAATTCTGTAATCTCTTTCTTGAGCATATTTTTTTACTCTTATTCTAAAATAAATTATATTTTGTACAAAAGACATATAACGAGATAAAAATTGGAATTATAAAAAATACGATGAAATTAAAAGCTCTGTCTAAAATAATCCGTTTTACCAAAGTCTCATCCTTAATATCCATATTTTCCGATGGTATCAGACAACGCCCGTCAATGTCTGTAATTTTTTTCAATTCTCTGCAAATTTGCAAGCTTATTATTCTTCCTAATCTTCCAATTTCTAGCCCTTCTCTGATAATAAACATTCTTGTAATAATTACTACAAACCAAGCCGCAAGCGGATAAGAGAAATGCAAATCGCCCGATATCACTTTTAAGAATATCCAAGAAATGGAAGCTAAATATAGCAGATATGCAGTTTTTTGCTGATCAGACCTTCTGCTAATTTCTGCTTTGATCGCAGTGAAGTCTGATAGAAGGAAATTAGCTTGTATTTTTTGTGATGATTCTTTATTCATAAAAATTATTATCTATAACTAAAAAAATGTTGCCCGGGTAGGATTCGAACCCACGCATGACGGAGCCAAATTCCGTTGCCTTACCACTTGGCTACCGGGCAATATTCACTTTTGTATTGTTAAAAGGCTTGGCTACTCCCCAATTTCAAATTAACTGCCTAAAAAGCCTTGAATATATTTTGCCTTACTTTCAGGAAAAAATCAATATTTGTTAGTGTATGTGTTTCTTGTCAGTATTATTTTCGTCTGAATTGAGTGTTGTATTTCTTGATTTGTCTTGTATTAATTAATATGAACCCCGTTAGAATTTTGACTTATTCTAAGTTGGGGCATAAATCAATAAATTATTAATAATTTTACACTATTGGCATTTGCTTATTGCTGTAAAATTCTAACGAGGTGAAACTGCCAATTCCAAAAAATATGCCCCAATTTAGCGACTCTCCGGCCTTATTTCTGTCTGCCGGAGCTTTTTCAGCAAATTTTTATTTGGCCCATCAAGGCAATATTGAAGAGTTAGAATCTTTTGAAATGCCCCGGGATATGAGGGATAAGAAAAAATTCCAGGCCAGGGTGGAATACACAATCCATAGCCTTTTGGACGAATACCAATTCCGGAGCATTTATCTTTTCGCGCCGGAACATGTCGCCAAGCGCATAGTTAAAGGTCTGGAGCCGAGCGAAGAGGAAAAGATAAAGATCAAGTTTTTCGGGGAATATGTCAATCTCCACCCGCTGGAACTCTTGAAGATGTTTTGGGGACAAATCGGAATTTTGATCAGATCTTCCATCGCTCCGCCGATGAGCTTGAAAATCAAAAAAATAATTGATCGGCGAAGCCTGAGACAACCGGCGATTCAGAAAAATGCGGCATAAAAAAAGTCCCGAGTACTCGGGACTTTTTCAAAATGTCTTTGTGATTATTTCAATGTAACTGTCGCGCCGGCCTCTTCCAATTTTTTCTTCATCGCTTCCGCATCGGCCTTAGCCACTTTTTCCTTGATAACTTTCGGAGCGGCATCTACCAGGTCTTTAGCGTCTTTGAGCCCCAGTCCAGTCGCTTCGCGAACCGCTTTGATGACGTTTATTTTTGACGCACCGACGGCCGTAACTTCCACGTCAAATTCGCTTTTTTCCTCCACGGCTTCAGTCGCGGCAGCCGGAGCGGCGCCAGCCATCATCATCGGAGCGGCGGCGCTCACGCCGAATTTTTCCTCCAAAACTTTCACGAGTTCCGAAAGATCCAAAACGCTCATTTTTTCGATCTCCGAAACAAGCTTTTGGAATTTTTCCGGGACCACCACCTCTTTTTTTTCTTCAGTCATATTGTTTTATTAGTTAGTTATTTCAACCCTTGGCTAATCCGCCTTGGGCGAAAAAAATTTATTAATTAACTTTGTTTCGCGTCAGTTACAGCCTTTAAAACCTGAACTAACCCGCGTAAATTGCCCGCCAAAACATTCACAAATCCGGAAACTGGGGCATTTATCGTTCCGACGAGTTTGGCCAGAAGTTCCGGTTTGCTCGGAATGAGCGACAGTGCTTTGACCTCTTCCGCGTTTAATTCTTTTACGCCTAAAATTCCGCCAACCATCTTTAGATTTTCATTAGTTTTGGCAGTCTTGGCAATTATCTTGGCAGCGACTACTTCATCTTGGCTGGAAATCGCCAGTGCGATCTGGCTTTCTAATTTCCGCGCGTCAATTTCAATGCCAGCATCTTTGAGCGCAAGATTTATGAGTGTTTTTTTAGCCACTTTAAGTTCCACCCCTTCTTTTCTGAGTTCGCCGCGAAGAGCCATCATATCTTTGACGGCCAAACCTTTATAATCGGAAAAGACAACGGCTTTAGAATTTTTCAGCTTATCCGCCAAGTCCTTGACGATGGATTTTTTTTGTTCTTTAGTCTGTGCCATGCAAGTCTATTAAAAAATAAAAACTGCGTTGCCCGCAGAATTATTCATGTCATTCCGGACTTGCCTGCCCCGTAGCAAGCGAAGCTTTGCTTCTGGGGATCCGGAATCTAATCAGATTAGATCCTGAATCAAGTTCAGAATAACACTTTTTCCTCGACGGGACTTATTGCTGCCCGTTGTCTGCGGATGTGTTTAATACTATATTGTAAACGCTAATGTGTCAACCCCTATTCAGCTTTCGCTTCTTCCGCTTTTTCTGCCTTTTGCGGTTCAGTAACCGGGGTAGCTATTTCGACTTTCGGTGCTTCTACAGTTTCTGCTTTCACTTCTTCCGATTTTGCAGCAACAGAAGGTTCAATTACGACTTCCTTATCCTCCTTAGCTGGAGCTTCTACTGGAACCTCTTCAACTTTCTTGGCCGGAATCTTCACTTTTCTTTTTTCACCGGTTAGAATCCCTTGTTTCAAAAAAAGATTATAAGCCGTGTCAGAAACTTTCACGCCCTGACTTATCCAATATTTAATTCTTTCGTCCTTTAAAACTGCCTTCTTGAGGCGCGGATCGTAGCTACCCAAAACTTCCACATGCGTTCCGCCCGGAGCAACCGTGTGCTCCTGAAGCATTATCTTAAATTGAGGTCTGTTCTTTTTTCCAACTCTGGCAAATCTGATGGTTAACATAAAGTGACAAATTTAATTACTTGTCCAGTTTACCCGACATTTTCAAGGGTGTCAACCCCATAGTACATAAGTCGCTGAAAATGGCCGCTTGAAATATTTTGACCGATATTCGGTAACATTTAAGAACGTTTGACAAAAAACATAAAAACTGGTATAATGGGGTTGTCTGGTGAGAAAAACAAAAACTGAAACTGAATAAAAAACGCGTCAAAATGGCTTGAAATAGTTGCTTTGACAACAGAAGACAGGATCCTTATGGAGGCTGTCTTCTGTTGTTTTTTGGGGTAGTTTAACAACTAATTGAAAGGAGACCGCCATGTCAGAGCGAGAACTTTGGTTAGAAACTAAAGAAACATTGCTCGCCGCCAAGGCGAGTCCTATCTTTCCAAAGACCCGGAAGGATCTGCGGGAACTTATTCGGCACATCCGAAAAGTGATCGCGGAAAACGATCTATGCGACCGCCCGGCCGCGTAGCCAGCATTTCCCTCCCGCTTTTTCCCCTAAGACCTCATCGGCAGAAATCCAACTGACTGCGCCAAGCGCATGATCAGACTGCCGAATGGGGTCTTTCTTTTGCAAAAAAAACGGCCCGCCTAGCGAAATTGCCAGACGGGCTCGAACCTATGCGCCTCTTTCCTTCCACCCGGAAAGAAAATCATCCAAACCTCGCACAAGTCCCTTGGTATTTTCTGAGCAGAACTCCAGGCACATCGGGAGTTGCTTTTTTTTAACTGACCTTTTTATCCCAGAGAAGGATATGTTTAAATAATAAAGTCCCTTTTTGTAATAAGCTCCGATTTTTATACGCCTCACTTCATTTTCCGAAAAGAATCCTTCTAACACTTCCCGGGCAAGCTCCCTCGCGACTTTTCGTTCTTTAAATATGCGAGCGCTCTTCTCCTGGTCAGCACACTTTTTTTCCGGCCTGATATATTTCTCTTGGTTTTTCGCTTTAATCTTTACGGTAAAAATATTAATCAGTTCATGAAGTGATATCTGGTCCGGAGATTTTCTTACTTCGTTGAGCAAGAAAGATTTTAGATTTTTGGTTATTCTGCCCAATACTCGTATCTGATTCATCTTTTCCTGATCATAATTTACCAGAGTTATCGCAATGGCTAGCTGGAAAGAATGCAATTCCGAAAAGTCTTTTACGACGAATTCACAGCGTTCCTTGTTTACTTTTCTCCAAATTACTGGGTTTTTCCCAAAGAGTTTCGTCAGATAAGAGCTTTGCAGCCCGACTTTTTCGTTAGCGAGCTTAATTTCCTCAAAAATTTTTAGAGAAAAGTTAATGATAAATTTCCCTCTTTCCCCGCTAATTTCAAAACGTGAATCTTTTCCGGAAAATCCGCGAAGCCGAAAGTTAGACATTAGCACTTCCCATTCCTTGCGAATAACGGGAATCGTAAACATCCTTACCTCCTCTGAAATATTTTATATAATTCATTAATTGCTATTTTTCAATTGAAAAAGATCCACAACTTAAAAAGCATACACTAAATATGCTTTTTTGTCAATCTCGCAAATTCAAAACTTTATAAACTTTCTAACTTTATAAACTATTAAGTATCTTTCCGCCTTGCCCAACCTGGTCAAAATGAATAGAGAGAAGTTTCGAAATACCGTCTTCACCCATTGTAACGCCGTATAAGCAACTGGCTTGGCGCATAGTTTCGCGATTATGAGTAATGATGACAAATTGCGTGTTGCCCGAAAGTTCCTGAATGATGCGGCTAAATCGCCTTGAATTAGCTTCGTCGAGCGCGGCTTCCACTTCATCCAAAACCGCAAAAGGCGGCGCGCTGTGGGAAATGATGGCAAAAAGAAGGGCCAGGGCCGTAAGCGTCCTTTCCCCGCCTGAAAGCATCGGCAGGCCGCTAATCCTTTTGCCTGGCGGCGAAGCGAAGATATCTATGCCCGCCTCATTTTTTTCCGGCATATCTTCTTTTTCTTCTTGTGTTTCAGTGTCCGCATCAGCCTCTCCGTCGTTTTCCAATCCTTCTTCCTTGGTCCGCGCCGATCTTTTTTTCACTTCCACTTTTTTTAGCCCGGCATTGCCTCCGCCGAATATTATCCTAAAATATTTGGTGAACTCCTTGTTAATCTCCTCAAAAGTAGAAACAAAAACTTCATTTATCTTCTGGTCCATTTCTTTGATGACCTCCGTCAATGATCCTATGGCTTTTTCCAAATCTTCCGATTCATTGGTCAAAAATTCATACCTCTTCTTTGTTTCTTCATATTCTTCAATAACTAAGGGATCAATACCGCCAATCTGTTCCAGTTGCAAGCGCAGTTTTGATATTTCTTTTTCCATCATTTCCCGGTCCACTTCATTGATTGCCCCATTCAGTTCTTCCACCGGTATTTTCAGCTCGCGCAAAACCTCCGCCCGAAGATCCTCTTCGCGCACCTCGACCCGAGTCATGGAAATTTTTGCGTCATTCCACTGATCCTTGAGTTTGCCAAGGTCTTCCTGCTTTACGCGCAGATTCCGTTCGATCTCAAAAAATTTCTGGCGTTTTTGTTTGTCGGCTTGCGCTTCTTCTTCAATTTTTCGGACAATATCTTGAATCGCCAATTTTATTTTTTTAATCTCCGCTCTAATTTCTTCCAGTTTGCCTTTCAATTCTTCGCTGGCGAAAAAATTAGGTTCACTTTTTTTCACAAATTTTTCCGAATCATTTTGAATTTTTTCTTTTTTCCCTTTTTCTATGTCGACTTTCAGGTCATGCAAACGCTGCTGGATAACGGTTGCGTATTCTTTTACTTCCTGCAAGTCTTCCAGCTTTTCCACTTCGTTTATTTTTTTCACTAAATTTTCCTGATCCCTCCTGATTTCTTCAAGATTTTCCCTGACATACGCAAGATCAATTGGAATGCTGGTATTTTTCATCTCTTCCAACATTTCCAGATTTTTCTGTTTTTCTTTCGCGATTTCAATCCGTCCTTCAGTTATCACCAGCTCGCGCTCCCGCTCATTGAGCCTGCCTCGAAGCTCGGCTTGTGATTTTTCCAATTCAGCCATCTTCGTGCTTCCAACTTGAATGGATGATTCTCTGTTTATCTCGTCAGTCAATTTATCCACTTCTCGCTGAATATGCATCATTTTTCTTCCCAATTCATCCTTGTTTTCGTTCAAACTGGAAGATTCCTTTTTGAAATTATTCCAAAGATACGAAAACAGCATAGTTTGTTTTTCCCTGAGCTTCACGGAAAATTCTTCCCCCTGAACCGCTTTCTCGGCCTGCCTTTTGAGCATCCGAAGGTGCGGCTTTATCTCTTCCGCTAGATCGCGAGCCCGGCTAAGATTTTCCCGAGTAGAATCCATTTTGCGGATCGCCCGTTCCTTTTTTATCTGGTATTGCTTCACGCCGGCCGCCTCTTCAATTATGGATCTCCTTTCGATCGGGGTGGCCGTGAGCACCGCGTCCGCCATCCCTTGATTGACGATCGAATAGCTTTCTTTTCCAATTCCGGCTTTAGCCAGAAGATCAACTACGTCCTGAAGGCGCACCCGCGAACCATTGATCAGATATTCGCTTTCTCCACTCCTGAAAACTTTACGGGTGATTGAAACTTCTTCAAATTCAATCGGAATCTTTTTGTCCGAATTATCCAAAAAAATGGTCGCTTGGGCGCTTCCTAATCGCGACTTTTTTCCCGAACCGGCGAAAATTATGTCTTCCGCTTTTTTTCCGCGAAGATTTTTCATCGATTGCTCGCCCATTACCCAGCGGATGGCATCGGCAATATTCGACTTTCCGGAACCGTTTGGCCCGACGATCGCCGTCACCACCGTGCCGCCACTGTGGGAAAAAGAAAAATCCAACGTAGTTTTGTTGGCGAAAGATTTAAATCCTGAAATTTCTACTTTCTTGAGATACATTATCCGCGAGAATTGTGTTTATTTTGGCTTTTGTCGGCTACCAATGGCAAGAATTTTATTATTTGGAGAAAGTTTTTACAGCCAGCCTTTTACTTCCATGGCTTTGAGAGCAGCGTCCTTTTGTGCCTCCTGTTTGGAAGACCCTTTGCCTTCCGCGACCAGTTCTTCATTTAGATAAATTCCGACTATGAATTTTTTGTCATGATCGGGACCGGATTCCTCAAGCACCCGATAAGACGGAGTGATTGATTCTTTTTCTTGGGCGTCCTCTTGAAAGCGGCTTTTGGGATCCATATATAATTTTTTCTCGATAATTTCAGGAAGCGCGCTGACTACATTTTCCATCACAAACTTCTTGACAACTTGATAACCTTGATCTTTTTGATCCAGATACATCGCTCCGATTATCGCTTCAAACGCATTAGCTAAAAGATATTGGCGAGCTTTCCCTGTGTCCTTGGCTTCTCCGCGGCTCATTAAAAGATATTCCTCAATCCCGATTTTTTTTGATATTTTTGCCAACATTTCCCCATTCACCAAAGCGGCTCTCCAATTGGTTAATTCTCCTTCCGGATTCTGGTAATTTTTATAAAGAAATTCAGTCACGACCAACTCTAAAACAGCGTCTCCTAAGAATTCCAATCGTTCGTTGTGATCCAACTTATATCTGCGGTGCTCGTTAAGATACGAACGATGAGTCACCGCCTGTTGAAGGATATCAATATCATTAAATTCAACTCCCAGTTTTTTGGCCAGATTTTCTATCATGCAATTCCCAATTCCTAATTGCCAATTTCCAATAAAAATTCATGTGAAATTAGATATTGATAATTAGAAATTTAAAAAAATTATTTAACGTCTTCGAATTCCGCTTTATTCGCGCTTTCGCCTTTGATAGTTTCATTGTCCTTTTTCGATTCATCATCTTTCATTGGTTCCCCCAATTCGCGATAGATTGTTCCCAGCACTCCATTAACAAACCTTCCGGAAGATTCACCGCCAAAAGATTTGGCCAGCTCGATAGCCTCGTTGATAGCCACTTTGGGAGGAACTTTTTCGTAGTCGCCGTAAAGAAGCTCAAAAATGCCCAGCCGTAAAATATTACGATCCACGGCCGTAACCTGGGCCAGCGGCCATTCCGGAGCGCATTTCTCAATCAGTTTGTCGATTTTTTCCCGGTTTTCCAACGTGCTCTTCACCAAATAAAAAACGAATGAATCATCATCCATTCCCGGCCCGAATTCGCCGACATTCTTTTTGATAATCTCTTCAATCACGGCATTGTCTTGACCCCTAAAATCCCACTCGAAAAGAGATTGCATTGCTATTGAACGTGACAAATGACGGTTAGCCATATTTTAAAAAATTTCCGCGAAACGGTTTTTATTTTTTCTTGGACTTTTTATTAATTTTCTTCATTGTGTCTACAACTTCTTTCCCTTTATAAAATCCGCATTTGGCGCAGACTGAATGGGCGTTCGTTAGCGCTCCGCAATTGGAACACTTTACCAAGTTTTTACTTTTCAGCGCGAGCATCTTTCTGGCTCTGTCGCGACGGGCTTTTGTGTGCCGTTGTTTCATTACTGGCATAATAAAAAGGTCAAAAGCTTAAAGGAAAAAGTCAAAATTAAGTAATTTTGATCTTGAATTTTGCCTTTAGCTTTCGGAAAAAATAATTATTTATCAAATTAAATATATCACTTAGCGGGCTTTTTGGCAAGAAAGTTGGCTATTTTTAAGAGAATTTTTAACCGGTGCGAAGCTTTGGCGATGAATGGGGCACGGACCGTGAATTTTGAGCATATCCATATGTCTTTTAGTGCCATAACCTTTATGGCGGTCAAAAGAATACTCGGGATATTTTTGGTGCATCTCTTTCATCAGCCGATCGCGCGTCACTTTGGCTATGATGGACGCGGCCGAAATGGATTTGATATATTTGTCTCCGTTCACAATCGCCTTTTGCTCTTGGCTTAGATTTGGGATTTTCTTGTTTCCGTCCAGTAGAATTATTTTTTTCAAAGGTCCGACCTTAAACCGGCCAGGGTCAGACCTTTCTAAATCTACCAACGCTTTTTTCATCGCCAAAAAACTAGCTTCCAAAATATTGATCCGGTCGATGGTTGAGTGGTCGCATATTCCAACTCCGACATGAAAATTTTCCAGAATAAAATCATACAGTTTTTCTCTCTGTTTTTCGGATAAAGTTTTAGAATCACGAACTAAATCAAATTGCCCCTCTCCCCACCCTCTCCCGCTGGGAGAGGGGGCTAGGGGGTGAGGAAAATTCTTTAATGTTGCAGCACAAGCCACAACCGGTCCCGCCAACGGTCCTCTCCCCGCTTCATCAACGCCGATAATTATTTCGTAACCGCTTTCCAGAAGTTTTTTTTCCAGTTCAAATGTGGAGATTATTGACCCCGTTAGAGATTTACTCATAAATATTTTTTGCAAAAATAATCCTGATCAAAAAAACTGACCCCGTTAAAAAAACAATATAGTAAAAATCTCTAATGGGGTTGACTTTGTCATGATTTTATTATATCCTTAATTTCAGTTCCTAAAAAGTTACCGCCGAAAATCTCTTGCCGGGAGGACAAATGATAAACGGACGCTTCAAGATAACGCCAAAGGAAAACATTTTTTGGAAAGAAGCCAAGTTTTTCGGAAAATTTATCTGGAACAACAAGGGAAAATGCTTGTTCATTGTTGTGATCTCTATAATAGTTCCTTTTATCCCCGTTGGTTCGGCGGCCGCGATGCCACTGATCCAAAAATACCGCAAACTGCGGCAGAAAAAAATACCAGAAATTCGAACGATTGATGCAAAAAAACTGGAGCCTGTTTAAGCCCTAAACAGTGCTCCTTTTTTGTTTCCATAATTCCATGGTATAATTTTCTTAATAAAAATCTATCTCGCAAAACCCATTGGGCAACCAGGGAAATGGAGATAGAAAACACTATGTCTTATTCTATCAGAAAATTATATTTTATATTGTTTGTAAGGCTTTGATTTTTTAATTAAGGCTTTTTAAATTTCTAATCACTGATTCTGAATAAATCCTAACCATCCAACAACGAAAATTTAGAATTAAACATTCAAACATTGGACATTGATTAGAAATTAGAAACTGTAAGCAGAAGATTATGTCAGAAACCTCCAAATTAAAATTTACCCACCTGCATGTCCATACGCATTACAGCCTTTTAGACGGTCTCGCCAAGATTGATGATCTGCTTGACCGCGTGAAAGAGCTAGGCATGGACTCCGTCGCTATCACTGACCACGGGGTGCTTTATGGAGCCATCGAATTTTTCATCAAAGCCAAGGCAAGAGGATTAAGGCCGATCATCGGCTGCGAAATGTATTTGACGCCAAATGACTTGCACAGCAAGAATGCTGACAGTCTGGACCGAAGAAGAAATCATCTGATTCTTCTGGCGAAAAATGAAAAAGGCTACAAGAATTTGATGAAACTAATTTCCATCGCACATCTGGAAGGATTCTATTATAAACCCCGGATCGACCGGAAAGTTCTCCGCGAGCTCTCGGATGGACTTATCGGGCTGAGTGCTTGCGCTGAAGGCGAAGTGCCGTCGACCGCCATCGCCGGCGATCTGGAAAAAGCCGAAAGGCTGGCGCTTGAATATCAGGACATCTTCGGAGCAGGAAATTTTTACCTTGAACTTCAACGCCATCCGCGATTTCCCAATCAGGAAATTGCCAATCAAGCACTGATTTCAATCTCAAGAAAAACCGGCATTCCCCTGATCGCCACCAATGACGTGCACTATATTCATAAAGATGACGCGGCTATCCAGGATATTTTGATTTGCATCCAGACCAACCGCAAAGTAAGCGAATCAGATCGGATGAACCTGACCGATTTTGAACTTTATTTAAAAAGCCCAGAAGAGATGGCGGAAAATTTCAAGGATGTTCCCGAAGCGGTGGAAAATTCCCAGAAAATCGTTGAACAGTGCAAGCTTGAGATAAAACTCGGAGAAACCCAGCTTCCGCATTTTGAAGTTCCGGACGGTTTTGACCCCGAAAGCTATCTCCGCCATCTTTCGGAAAAGGGAATGGAAAAACGCTACGGAAAAAACATTTTGCCGGCTCACCGGGAAAGAATGGAGTTTGAACTGGACGTTATTAAAAGAACCGGTTTTGCGTCATATTTTTTGATCGTTCAGGATTTCGTCAATTGGGCCAAGGACCAGGGAATTATCGTCGGTCCCGGGCGCGGCAGCGCGGCTGGGAGCTTCGTTTCCTATCTTATCGGCATTACCAATATCGATCCGATTAAATATGACCTGCTTTTTGAAAGATTTCTCAATCCAGAAAGAATTTCCATGCCGGATATCGACATGGATTTTGCCGACAACCGACGCGATGAAGTTTTGGAATATGTCCGAAAAAAATATGGAAATGATCACGTGGCCCAAATCATCACTTTCGGAACAATGGCGGCTCGAGCCGCTATCCGCGATGCCGGACGAGCATTGGGACTCTCATATGATTTTTGCGACAAAACCGCCAAGCTCATCCCCATGTTTTCATCTATTGAAAAAGCCCTGGAGGAAGTGAAGGAATTTAAAGATCTTTACTCAAGCGGAGCGGATGCCAAAAAGTTGATTGACAGCGCCAAACGCCTGGAAGGAGTGGCCCGCCATGCGTCGATGCACGCCTGCGGAGTGGTTATTACCAAAGATCCAGTGACTGAATATACACCACTCCAACACATCACCGGCAAGGGCGAAGGAACCGTGACGCAATATTCTTCTTCCACCAAATCCAGCTTTGTGGAAAAAATCGGACTTTTGAAAATCGATTTTTTAGGGCTTAAGAATCTTACCATCATTCAAAATACCTTACGCATCGTCCGAAAAATAAAGGGACTAGAGATAAATATTGATAACATTCCACTGGATGATAAAGACACTTTTACGCTTCTCAAAAAAGCTGAAACGACTGGAGTGTTTCAATTGGAAAGCTCCGGCATGAAGCGATATCTAAAGCTTTTAAAACCTTCTGCATTGGAAGACATCATCGCGATGGTCGCGCTCTACCGTCCAGGACCAATGGATTGGATCCCCGATTTTATCTCCCGCAAACACGGAGAGAAAGAGATGCGCTACCTTCATCCTAAATTGGAACCAATTCTCAAAAAAACTTATGGCGTAGCCGTTTATCAGGAACAGGTCATGCAGATCGCCAGGGATTTAGCCGGATTCACGCTTGGTGAAGCGGATGTTTTGCGCAAAGCGATGGGCAAGAAAATATTTGAACTGATTCGTGAACAAAAACAAAAATTCATCGAAGGTTGTGTTCGACAAGGAATCAACAAACGCATCGGCGAAAAAGTTTTTGAATTTATTGAACCGTTTGCCGGTTATGGATTCAACCGATCCCACGCCGCTTGCTACGCTCTCATCGGCTATCAAACCGCTTATCTTAAAGCGCGTTTTCCGGCGCCCTTTATGGCCGCCTTGCTCACTTCGGATCAGGATAACATTGATCGGATTGCTATTGAAATTTCCGAATGCCGCGACATGGGCATTGAAGTTTTACCGCCAAATATAAATGAAAGTTTTGAAGATTTCGCCGTCATTATTGATCCTGAAGAAAATCCGCCAGCCGGCGGAGAAAGAATACGTTTTGGACTTAACGCAATAAAAAATGTCGGCCATACGGTGGCTCATGAAATAGTTGAAGAGAGAAAGAAGAGCGGAAAGTTCAAGAACCTGACTGAATTCGTCGAACGAGTGGCAACTAAGGATCTGAACAAAAAATCTATCGAAGCTCTGGCCAAAGTTGGCGCGCTAGATGAACTCGGAGAAAGAAATCAAATATTGGCGTCTATTGAAAATATTTTGACACACGCCAAAAATTTTCATAGCCTAAAAAATTCCAACCAGGCTAGTCTTTTTGGAGCAGAAGAAATAAACCTACCGGAAATCACTTTGGTACCCGCTGTGCTTTCAGAAAAAAGGCAGCGTCTGGCCTGGGAAAAGGAGCTTTTGGGACTTTACATCAGTGATCATCCAATTAGAGAATACAAGGAATACTTCGATAAAGTAGCCACGCCAATCAAGGAAATTGGAACACAAAATGTTGGTTTGAGTGTCACGGTCGGAGGAGTGATATCAAAGATACAAAAAATAAATCTAAAAAATCAAAAGATTATGTCCTTTGTGACGATTGAGGATACACTGGGAAAAATGGAGATCTTGGTTTTTCCCAAGGTTTTGGAAGATACCGAATCCGTTTGGATTGAAGATAAAATTATCCTGGCTAGCGGAAAAATTTCGGATAAAGATGGAACTTTTAAAATGCTCTGCGACAGCGCCAAAATTGTAACTCAAAAAGACATGGAGCAATTTCAAAGAGTTTTGTCCACCCAAAAAATAAACGGCAGAGCAGATACCGAAAAAAAATACTCTCGTTTGATAATTACTCTTCCCGATAACTCTGATCAGGACGTTATCAAAAAACTTTCCGAATTTTTTGACACATGCGACCGCGGAAATGTGAAGCTCTATCTTTCCATAAATAACTCGCGTTTGGAAACTCCTTTCTGCATCAATCCGGCGGATAATATAAAAGAGCTGATAAAAAAGATCGTTCCGGAAGGAAGGATAGAATTGTTTTAGCAGCAGCCTCCAGAGTCGTTGACAAAGCCGCAGAAAAATGCTATGTTTTGCGGTTCCTAGTTCGTTTCAAAAAAAAACTATCCGGGAGGATACAGCTTTGGCAGAAGATGAGTTCATTCCCAACGCTCCTTATGTGTTTCGGAGTGGCAATCGCCGGGAAAAATCATTGGAAATTCTGATGTTTCAGGATTACGGTTTCCTCAAATGGTATCTCAACAAACTCGATTCCATGCGGGGAAAACGGAAGAATTTACTGCATCAACACCTTGATTGGCTGGTCCGTCAAGGCGAAAATCGCACCGCCAAAGCGCTTTGCCAGAAGTGCGGACATGAAAGACCTATTCGCATTTTTTCCGCTTGGGGCAGCGAGCGTTATGGATATATGATTAATCTGTTTTATGCTTGTTGTGGTCGGCCGGAGTGCAAAGAAATGTTGGAAACGCAGGAATTTGGAAAGCCTTTTTTCCTGCCGCTAAAATTCTCATCTATCCTCCGTTTCCGGAGAAAAACGGATCAGCAATCAGTTGTTCATCTTTTGAGAACTGCCCATCAGCTTCCCGAGCGTCTCACCGCGGAATCAGCCTTTCGGTTTTTTTCGGAACCGTAATTGCTGATTGGAAAAACAAAAATCCCGCTTCGCAATGTCGGAGGTGGGATTTTTTAATTTTGCCTATTCGAATTTTATGGCCACGATCTCTGGAGTGGCGGCCGTACGCATCGTGGGTCCCCAGACTCCCACGCCGCTCGACGTATAAATTGAAAATTTTCCGTCCGTCTTGAAACCATAGTCATAACCTTTATAGATCAGCCAGGTGATAAATCTGAGCGGGAACAATTGCCCTTTATGCGTGTGCCCGGCAAGCTCAAAGTCAATTCCAGCTTCTTTAACCTTCTCTATTTGCGCCGGGTTATGATAAAGAAGAATGGACGGAAGATCCGGATTATAGCTATTGATGGATTTTATCGCTTCACCAATATTTTTAGATTCACCGCGTTCCGGATAGCTTATACCGACAATTTGCATTCCCTCGACATTCGCCTTTTCATCATTTAAAATTTTAATCCCCGTGTTTTTGACGGCAGCGAAAGCTTTATTCACACCAAGATATGTTTCGTGATTTCCAGTAACATAGTAGATTCCCCATGGAGCCTCAATGTTTTCAAGCGGCTTCGCAATCCCAGTCAGGTCGCCGTCCATTCCGTCAAAAAGATCGCCGGTTATAAAAACTATCTCCGGGCTCAATTCATTTATCCTTCCGATAATGCCGTATAGAAAATCTGCTTTTAAAATATGTCCAAGATGCACATCGCATATCTGAACCGCTGTTTTCCCACGCCATGATTCAGGCAGATTGTTTATCTTTACTGAAATGTATTTTATCTGCGGATTAAAAACACTAAAAATTCCGTAACTTACATAGATAAGCACCAAAATAATGATAGACACTCCCAGGGTTTTGGTATTGGCGCTATATCCGACAAATCTTATGATGCCGACCATCAACCATCCCAGAGCAAAGCCCACAACCAATTCAGTGAGGATTCCGAACCACAGACTAGTTGAAAAATAAAATATCCTGGTGAATAAAGTTTCTTTCAGGCGAGCCGCGATCGAGGCGGCAAAAAAGAACATTGGAAGCAAAATTAAAATAATCGCCAAAATCAGTTTTGCTTTATAAGCAACTATCTTGAAGAAATTAACGATAGAATAATACACAAAAAAGTGACTTCCAAAAACCACTGACATAAAAACCACCAGAAACAGTGCGAACAACCAATAATTGCTGCTGTGAGACATATTTTCTTTTTTTGGACTTAAATAAAACTAATCTGCCGACGAAAATCGACTGCTTGCTTAAATTCTATCCTTTTTCTTCAATATCGGCAAACTTTGATTCTTTCCAATTTTTCATCGGCCATCTCCTGTTCTTGAATAATAACTTTCATATCTTTTGGCCTTGGTATCTGATTTTTTTAAAAAATTTTTTGGCTAAAAAGCTGGACGGCGCACGATAGGCAGGCTTCCCCGGTTTTCCTCCTATTTTAACATAATCTCTCATATTTGCTCATGCAATTCACTCAATTATAGTTTCTCAAAGTTTTTTAACTTTTTCCTCCATAAAGTTTTCCAGTTTATCTATTATTTTGCTTTCCTCTAAATATTCAACTTCTTTATAAGCGAATTTCAGATTTTCCAGATATTTTTTTAGCTCGTTGATCAGAATATCGGATCCTTCTTTTTTTTCATCCTCTAAAAGGGTATCCCTCATCGCCGTCTCCCATTCATTTTTTACTCTAAAAAAAGTTTTCAAATAACTGTTAAATACAACTTCTTTCATTTCAATCTTCTCAAATCGCTCCAGCTCGGCTTCATCGAAAGAGTTGCGATATCCTCCATTTTTTCCTTTTATTATATTTTGACTGGGATCATTTTTCAAGTGTAAATAACTTTCGTAACGAAAAACATGGGATGGACCGCCCGAATTTAGCAGATCGTCTATTTCTTTCAATTTATCTTTCATGCTGGAAATTAAGTTATCCAGCCAGTGAATGAAGTCTTTTTTGTATTTTTCTAGGGCTTCCATGTCTCTCCTAACTTCTTCCGAGGTCATTTTTTCTGACACTGGATCATTTGACCGATAAAGTATTTCTTTCCGGGGAAAATCTACAAAAATAACTTCGCCAATTTTTTCGTCTTTTTTCCCTGAAACTTTTGGGGGATTTTCACGCATAAAATTATTTATTTTTTGTTATGTTCCCAATGCCGATGTTCGACATAAACTATCCGCCACCAATTTTGTCCCAAAAAATATCCGCCGATTGCTCCTCCTGACAGGAAAATAAATTGGGCGTAAAACGGAAGATAGCATAATAACCCAAGAAAAATCGTTGATTGCGGGATTAGTCCTTTTGAAAAAAACTTTTTAATGTACCAAATCTCCGCAAGCACATGGACGATAGTAGCCAAAAGTATTCCTAAAAAAATGGCGCAGAATACATAAAAAATCTTCTTCATAAATTTTTCAATATTTTCATAATTTCTTCCGGCGACTGAATAAGCCAATCGGGGTTGTATTTGCGCAAGCCCTCAGCATCATTAAATCCCCAGCCGACTGAAACTATTCGCAGCCCCGCCTCCCGTGCCGCCTTGATATCGCGTATTTCATCCCCGAAATAAATCGCGTCCATGTTTTTTATTCCGCTCTTTTTCAAAAAATTTTTGATCGCTTTGCCTTTTCCCCAAATATTCGTTTCCGAATTAATAGACTTGAAAAATAGTAGATTGTTTTCCGCGAGAAATTTTTCCACACTTTCTTTGGAATTAGAAGTAATGATGTGCATAGCATATTTTTCCTCAGAGATCCGGCGGAGCACTTCGGGAATTTCCGGAAAAGGCCGGACATTTCGAATTTCTTTTTTCAAGATTTTGCGTACCCGCCCAATAAAAAATGGGATGTCCAACAACGGCAATCCGGAGTATTTGATGAGTTCTCCAGCTTCCATTTTCCTTATTTTTTTTAGTTCCGCATTATCTATTTTTTTGAGTTTATACTCCGGGCCAATCCGATTCACTATGTCCACTATTAAAAGAAGCGTGTCAGCCAACGTGCCGTCAAAATCAAAAAGCAAAGTTATTTTTTTCCCGCTTGGTTTATCTTGCATGCCTTATTATAGCATAAAAAAGAGGCGATTTTGGGCCGCCTCGCCTTGCGATGCAAGATTGGAATCAGTTCTTTTTTTCCCACGATTCCAGGATTCTGAAAGTACCATTTTCAAAGACTGCCTTTTTGTTAGTCAGATCTTTTTCCAGATCCACCTTGTTTGGATAATATTTTTCAAAAGAATAGTACCTGATGTTAATACCGTTTCCAGACTTGGCGACAATGGCTAAATCATAACTGGTGCCAGATACCGGACTCTTGAGTTCTCCTTTCCCTAAATACATTCCGAGAGCGAAACCGCCGGCTAAAGCCACACAGAAAAATAATATAGCCCAGACAGAGGCAATTCCCATATACGCAATTTCTTCACTTTCTTTCATCGCTGCCTCCTTTAAATTTTTTGTGCCTAAATAATACCCCCCCCTACATGTGGCTTTGTCAATCAAAAATATTTATCTTTAAATTTTTTTACCAGTATTTTATTCGGTTGTAATCCCATCAAACTCCGGTCCGTCAGCTATGGCCGCTTCTTTAGTAGGCCGCACAACGCCATCCTTGTGATGAGCCGGCGAATAAATTGTATAAAGTTTAAGATCGCCTGATTCGGAAACATTCATCACGTTATGTTTGGCGCCGGCCGGCACGACTACTGCGTCGCCGTCAACAACAAAATATTCATTTCCGTCAATTACCACTTTTCCTTCTCCTTTTTCAAAGCGGAAAAATTGGTCATTCTCAAGATGGATTTCCATTCCAATTTCCTCTTTTGGACGAAGGCTCATGAGTACCAGTTGGCTATATTTCCCGGTATACAAAACCTCCCGAAAATTCTCGTTTTCCAAAGTTAACTTTTCGATATTATCCTTATATCCTTTCATTTTTTTATAATTAATTGTTAGCTGCTTTCATTTATACAAATTTTCGATATATTTATTTCTTTTTGGTTTTTTTCCATTCTACCAAACTCCCAGCCTGTATTTCTATTTTATCCGCTTTTCGCAAATTACGGATCTGTTTTTTATTTAAAATCGGAAAGTGCCGGACCTCCGCCAGATATTCCGGAATATAATCTATTTCTTCTTGGGTCGTCATCCATCCTAATTTATCAAACCTTTTTAGGTTCACCAGGGAAGAATAACTCCGTAAATTTTTCCTCCCTTCGTCGTCGATATACTCATGAAAATAACTCATGGCCAGTTCCCGAATTGAAGCATAGATTGGTTCGCGATAGCGGAGTGCCGCGTGGTTAGTTTTGGAGATAGCGCCCCATTTTCCGTTTCTTTTAAAAACCGCAACGACATGATCAAAATCATTTTTATTGGCCGTCAAATCAAGAAGCAAGGGCGGATGGCCTTGAAGACGGAATGCCAGTGCCGCAAGCACCGCCCCTTCCGTACAATGGCACATTTTCTTTTTAAGCACAGTTAAGGGAGAAAATGAAGTATCGCCATTTTCTTCAAAATTAATTTTCAGTTTGTCCAAAAAATTTTGCACCTTGACTGGGGTATCAAGTTTTTTCAGAACTTTTATTTCCTTTTTAAAAGATTCATTTTCCATAAAACTTTTTTCAATCGCCTCTTGCCCTCTACAGCACAAAATAATTCAGACCGCAAAAAGCTTTCAGACAGAACGTGAAGATCTTGCTTTTTTTAGGATAATTTCCCGTATTTTAAAAACACTTTTTCCGGAAACATTTATCTTAATTTTTTTCTTCCTCTCTCTTTTTTCCGCCTTTAATTTTCCCTGTTTCATATGGTCACATTCCTGATATCATGTACTCGCCGCTTTCTTTTTTTGAAAATTTTATATAAAATGTTCCGGAACTTCCTTTGATGCTTTTTCGAGTAATAGTCGCCTTAGCCTCGGATGAAGGATTGTTTTCGTCTATGGCTGGAATCATATAATTTTTAAGATCGCCTAAAAAATTACCCCGCTTATTTTCATCCGCAAGTATGCTTTTTAACAGATCTTTATATTTATCCCGGGAATCCTCAGTAAACAAACTCAGCGTTAAACAATAATTGCCTTGAGTAATAGCCTCCACCAGCAATTTCATTGTGGAATCTACCCGAAAAACGGCTGAACCTTGATTTTCCGGTTTAGGCAGTTTATCAAAAACACAATCCGCTTCCGAAGTTTTTTTGCTGGAATTTGACGCGGGAGATTTTTGCGAATTTGGTTTGACTGAATAATATCCCAAAAAAGCGATGGCCACCAAAAAAAAACCCGCTATTACAACAAAAAAAATTTTTTTTGAAAAAAATTTAGACTTTTTTTTATTGACAACTATCTCATCTTTTTTATTATTTAAACTGACAATGTGCGCGTCAACACCTTCACTGACATCCGACTTGGCATCGGCAACAAAAAATGGAACGGCTGTTTTAATTTCAGTTTTTCCCAGAACACTATTCACTTCACTTTCTGGCCAGCCAATTTTCAGCAGTCTTATCCTGATCTCCTCATCAGAAATTTTCATTTTCCGGCATTGAGAAACATAATTTACCAGCCTTGGATCGGGAAGCCTGGTCTTGTTTATTCTCCGGTTATTTTGAATAAATTCTCTCATTAATTCGACCAACGATTAATAATATCACCGATTTTAATTAGGATGCCGTTAAAAACCGAGTTGTTGATAATTTCGTCGAATTTTCCCGCTTTGTAAAAAATATAATAGAAGGCGATAATTATCAGCGTTATAAAAAAGAACGCCACAGCTTTTTTCCCGGCTGTAAGATTTTCCACTTTTTCCGCCAACCCGCTCCAATGGTAAAAAATAAGCAGGAACAGGAACGAAAAAACCGCAGCCAACATTAAAACTGGAGTTAGTTCGACTCCTCGGACTTTTTGTATGATACCACTCAAAAAAATTTCCAAACTCATGTTAATCCGCCTCTATTTTACCCTGAATCGGAAGATAAAGCAAAATCACTAGACCGGATTCGATTTTCTTTAAATAAAAAATTATTTTGAAAATCAAAATGCGGAAATTATTTTTTCAGTCATTTGAATATCTCTTATCATTCACAATCACTTTTTCTCTCCTCCTATTTTTCCAAGATTAGCCAAAACATAAATTCCGGACAATCCAATTATAACATACACGATTCGCACAATGGACGGCCAACTTCCGAAAATTACGTCCACCAAATTAAAATTAAAAGCACCGACCAATCCCCAGTTGATTCCACCGACAACAGCCAAAATCATCACTAACCAATCAAATCCGCTCATTTTTTTCATGACCACCACCTCCTTTCCGCGCTGTTTTTCCATAATATTTTTTACAAATTTTTTTCATGCCGGAGTGCCATAATAATCTTCTCGGTCGGACTTTCCGGAATATTCTCTGACAGAATGATCAAGCCGAAGAGCGGCCGAGTTTATGCAATATCTTTTTCCGGTCGGTTCCGGACCATCTTCGAAAACATGCCCGAGATGAGCTCCACATTGGCCGCACATCACTTCCGTCCCATGGGATGAATAAATGCCCAGCTCAATATGACCTTCATTAAATGCTTCGCAAAAGCTTGGCCAGCCAGTTCCGGAATCGTATTTTGCTTTTGAACTAAACAGCCTATTTCCGCAGGCCACACAACGATAAATGCCTTCTTCGTCCACACTCAAATATTCACCCGAAAAGGGAAGCTCGGTTTTTTTAAGACGCATTATCCTGAATTGATCGGGTGATAGAACTTCTTTCCACTCATCTTCTGATTTTGAAATTTTTCTCAGCATATGATTAAAACCCAGTCAAGCTGGCTTTTTATGTCTATAGTAACAAACTTCTGTTTAAAAAATTTCAACATTTCTTGGAATTGACTCATTTCGGGTTTATAATTAAGATAACTATATGGCGGAAAAGAAGACTAAGCTGGAAATCCTAAGGCATTCCGCGGCCCATGTTTTGGCAGCCGCCGTTTTGGAAATGTTTCCGGAAGCCAAATTTGGCATTGGACCGGCCATTGAAAATGGATTTTATTATGATTTTGACCTGCCTCGGACGCTCATCCCCGAAGATTTAGTGATCTTGGAGGGCAAAATGCGAGAAATCATCAGAGCAAATCATAAATTTGAAAAGGCTGAAATACCCGCTAAAAAAGCTCTTGATGATTTCCAAAAACTTGGCCAGGATTACAAGCTGGAACTCATTAAGGAATTGGAAAAAAACGGCCAGATTATTTCTGTTTACAAATCTGGAAATTTCATTGATCTCTGCTCGGGACCCCATCTTGATTCAACCGGCGAAATTAATCCGGAAGCATTTAAGCTCACTAAGATTTCCGGCGCTTATTGGAAAGGCGATGAAAAAAACAAGCAGCTGCAGAGAATTTATGGGGTGATTTTTGAAACAAAGAAAGGATTGGATGATTATCTCAATATGATGGAAGAAGCGGAAAAGCGAGACCACAAAAAACTCGGCCGAGAATTGGGCCTGTTTGTTTTTTCGGATTTAGTCGGTCCTGGACTCCCGCTTTACACGCCAAAAGGCGCGATTGTCCGCAAAGAACTTCAGAATTATTCCAATGATCTTAGAAAAAAAGCCGGCTACCAAGAAGTACATACTCCGCAAATAAATAAATCTGCCTTGTTTAAAAAATCCGGTCATTACGACAAATATAAAGAAGATATGTTCCGGGTTGTTTCAAATTATACCGACGAGGAATATTATTTAAAACCGATGAATTGCCCCCAGCACACTCAGATTTTTTCGGCCGAGCTGAGAAGCTACAAGGATATGCCGGTGCGTATTGCTGATTTTACTAATTTATACCGAGATGAAAAACCAGGCCAATTAAACGGGCTCATGCGTCTTCGCGCTTTTTCCCAGGATGACGGTCATTGTTTCTGCCGAGAAGATCAGATTAAAGATGAATTCACTTCGATACTCAGGCTCATTGAAGAAGCCATGAAGACTTATGGAATGGAATATTATATACGCCTGTCACTTCGCGATGAAAAAGAAAAAGGGAAATACATCGGAAGCGATGCGGTTTGGGAAAAGTCCCAGCAAATTCTTGAGGAGATCCTCAAAGAGAAAAAAATAAACTACGTTCAGGCCGAGGGAGAGGCCGCTTTTTACGGACCAAAAATGGACTTGATAGCCAAGGATTCAATTGGAAGGGAATGGCAACTTTCTACTATCCAGCTCGATTTCAACATGCCGGAAAGATTCGAACTTGAATATATAGGAGACGACGGTAAAAAACATACGCCGGTTATGATCCACAGCGCTATTGTTGGCTCCCCAGAGAGATTCATGGGAATATTAATTGAACACTATGCGGGCGCTTTTCCGATCTGGCTTTCACCTGTTCAAGTTTTAGTTATTCCGATTTCTGAAGAAAAATTCGGTGTCTATGCCCAAGAAGTTTTGAAAAAATTGTCTGCATCTGGAATTCGCTCTGAAATAGATGCCACCAATGAATCTCTGGGGAAAAGAATTAGGAGTGGCGAGAAACAAAAAATCCCCTACATGCTGGTAGTTGGGGAAAAAGAAATGAAAGATAATTCCGTCGCCGTCCGTCGGCGAGGAGATAAGAAGCAAGAAGTTATAAAATTAGACGAATTTATCGAAAAGATTACAAAAGAAATTAAAGAAAAAGGATAGTCTTATAAGTTATACTTTTTACTATCCACTACCCTTCAGCCACCTAAGGTAGTTTTTTTTATTTTTATATATGTACATTTATACCTGTTACATATTTTATGCTATAGCATAAAATATGTAACAATAATTTCAAACACTAAAATAATCAGAGGGGAACCGCGCGATGCTGCGATTCCCCTCTTGTTTACTTGCTTCTCGCCTCCTTGACACTCTCTTCTAGTCGAAACAGAAGATTCCTGTCATCGATTAACTGCCTTTCAGTGGTTATTTCTACCGATACTATTTCATGAAGATAGAAAGGCCGAAAAATATAACAATGTCCCTTTTTCAGTTTTTTCTTCTCGGTTTCCCGAGCCTCAAAGGATCCCTCGTCAACATTCCACCACCCGAATACGCCTGAACACCTATACAAATCGTATCTCTTGTTCTTCTGGTTGAAAACCTCCTTGGTTACGGTAATAACGGGCCTAGGGTTCATCTCTCCTATCCGCCTGAAGAAATCGCAGATCCGATCCGGCGTCATTTTTTTCACAGTATCCTCCCTTTATTTTCCCGTAATAACTCTACAACCTCAGGGTTGAGCTCATATGATGTCGCAAGCTTCCGTATGTCTTCAACCCTTTCGGAACGACGACTCGCAATCCACAGTCCCTGCATACGATGGCGTTGTGGGTGTTTGAAACTTCCCTGAGATCAACCAAACCATCACAATGCTGGTGGACTCCTATACATGTGTTCACGCATCCTGTCTTTTGCAACTCTTTACTGTCATCATGTTCGTCAGGATACTGGATCAATGCTTCGTTATACCTCGATAGAACAATCGGTTTCAATTGTCTTTCCTCCCTTGATTTCCGCCGAATTTTTAACGCAGTAAACCGCGCACCTCCGCGATTCCCCTCCTTTACCACACTTTCCACAGGCGCACATTAATACTGTCTATCTGTAAACGATCCCGAAGTATTTGAGACAGAGAAGAAGCTGGATTACCAGACCCTGGACAAGGAGTGGCTCCAGGGCCGCTTCTTGGAGGAAAATGAGAATAAAGAACTTGCCTCCCATTTTCATTGATTCCCACAGGAACAAGACCTTTGCACTCTTTGCATTGGACATGTGCCCAAGTCATGGTATTCCCTCCCTTGATTTCCGCCGAATTTTCGGCTATATTTATGAGACTATTTGTTCAAGAACTTTAATGAAATATTACATCAAAACCTTCGGCTGTCAAATGAATGTGTCAGATAGCGAACGGATTGCGTCTGTTTTGGAAAAGAGCGGACTGAAACCAGCTTCAAATATAAATGAGGCGGATTTTGTAGTATTTAATACCTGCGGCGTGCGGCAAATGGCTGAGGATAGAGTATACGGCCAGATCCACAATCTAAAAACCAAAAACAAAAAACTAAAAACCAAGGTTATTTTGACGGGATGTTTGGCTAACCGAAAGGATGTCCAAAAAAGATTGCATGGCAAAGTGGACTTATTTTGTGAAATAAGCGATTTTAAAAAATTTGAAAATTTTGTCATTAAAAATTGTTTAAAAATTAAAAATTTAAAATTAAAAATTCCGGCACAAAAGAGACCTGAGCTAAACCAAGAAGGTATTGCATACCTATCAATTAACCCTAAATATTCCAACGCTCACCAGGCATTTGTGCCAATCATGACCGGCTGCAATAATTTCTGCGCTTATTGCGTCGTGCCTTACGCGCGTGGTCGTGAAGTCTCCCGCCCACCACATGAAATAATTCGTGAAATAAAGAGTCTGATTAAGGTGGGCTATAAACATATCATTTTGCTAGGACAAAACGTTAATAGTTACAAATACACTGAAAAAGATCCGACCTTAGCTGGTTTAAGGTCAGACCTTAAAATAACTAATTTTTCTAAATTATTGAGAAAAATTAACGGTATTTCTAGTCATTTTTGGATCAGTTTTATTTCCTCCCATCCCAAGGATGTCACTCAGGAATTCATAGAAACTGTCACTAGTCTAAAAAAGGTCTGCGAATATGTCCACTTGCCCATTCAGGCTGGAGACGATAAGGTTCTCAAGTATATGAACCGGAAATACACAGCTAAAAATTATTTAGCACTGGTCAAAAAAATTCAAGCCACTTTTGAAAAATACAAGCCTAAGGAAATTTATTCGCTGACCACTGACATTATTGTCGGTTTTCCAGGCGAGACGAAAAAGCAATTTCTGGAAACAGCCGCGATTATGAATAAAGTTCCGTATGACATGGTTTATCTCGGGCAATACTCTCCCCGTCCCGGCACCGCCGCCTGGAAACTGAAAGATGACGTCTCCAAAAAAGAAAAAGCGAGAAGAGAAAGATTTCTCAATGAAATTCTTAAAAAGTCCGCTTATGAAAACAATAGAAAATATGTCGGAAAAATTTTTGAAGTTTTAGTGGAAAGCAAAAAGAATGGATTTTATTTCGGCAAAACCCGGACAATGAAAAATGTTAAATTCGCGTCAAAACAAAAAAAGTTGATTGGAAAATTTTTGAAATTGGAAATAACCAAAGCGAATATATGGAATCTGGAGGCCCGCCTCGACTCGCAGAGACCGCTCGTCGACGCGAGACGGGGAAAAATAATAAAATAATCGTTATTCTCGGCCCAACTTCTTCCGGCAAATCGGCCGTAGCGATTAAACTTGCCAGAAAATTCAGCGGCGAGATAATTTCGGCTGACAGCCGGCAGGTTTACAGAACAATGGATATAGGTACGGGTAAAGTTACGCCAGCCGAGCAAAAAATGGCTGTTCACTGGCTTTTGGACGTGGCCAGTCCAAAAAATGATTTTAACGTCACGCAATTCAAGAGAAAAGCTCAAAGGTTGATTGCGGATATTTTACGACGTAAAAAAGTTCCCATCATTTGCGGCGGGACTGGATTTTGGATAAAAGCCGTAGTGGATGACATCGTTTTCCCAAAAGTAAAACCTGACTGGAAGTTACGCGAAAAGCTGGAAAAATACAGCACTGAAGAATTATTCGCGCAGTTGAAAAAAATAGATCCGGGCCGCGCTTCAACCATAGATAAAAACAATAAAATTAGATTGATAAGAGCTTTGGAAATATGCAAATATTTGGGCAAAGTTCCGCGAAATACCAAACCTCAAATGCCAGACAGAAAATACGAATTTTTACAAGTAGGCATTGATGTCCCCCGGGAAATGCTCAATGAAAAAATAAAAAAGAGACTCAAAAAAAGATTTTCTGCCGGAATGATTGATGAGGTGAAAAAACTCAGAAAAAGCGGATTGACTTGGAAAAAAATTCAGAGTTTCGGCCTGGCCTATTTTTGGATCCCATTATATCTTAATGGAAAAATCACACTGAACGAACTTCAGGAGCGCGTTTATTTGACAGAAAAGGACTACGCTAAGCGCCAAATGACCTGGTTCAGAAAAGATAAAAGAATTATATGGCTTAAAAATTATCGTGATATAGAGAAACAGGTAAAAGAATTTTTATACATTTAACGCCGGCCGGTGTGAAGTGTATAAACTTAAATTTCGCCAAATTATGAGTCCCGGCTGGAGTTCCAACCGGGACCTTTTGCAATATCTATCTGGGACATACTATCTTCTGAGCCTCAGCAGTAAATTCCCTGGGAAACAGCTGTCCGGGAATGCAAGATATACCATCAAAACAAGCTGACGGATCAGAAAGTTTTGCCCGAGTTTTCGGCGCAGTACATGTTGCTCCGCTTAAAAATGGACATGGCACTTGCTCAATTCTCGGCATTGCCGACCCATCTTCTCTTTTTTTTGAAATCCAATTGTCTAGCATACTGCCTCCTCTTCTGAAATAGTTTGAAAACTATCCGCTATATTTGCTTATAAAAGAACATAAAAAAAAATCGCCTTATAGGCGACTCTTTGTCACTTTTTTTGTCTGGATGAGAATATCTCTTTCCTGTCTTTTTTTCATATTTTCTCCATTCTACTATCTTTTAAGCGGTATGACAAGCCAGACTATCAACCTGGAAAATTAATTAGCAATTCTGTCTTTTACGGCTTTTACCAGGCCAACTGCCCACAATTTTTCCTGTTTTTCCAGATCAACATCCGTATTTCCATTTATTGTTTGCTGATTCCACATTTCCTTTCTTTCCTGCCTGAACTTTAAATCTTCCAACAAGAACTTAGCCTTATTGAGAAAATCCGATCCCAAGTTTTCGTCTTCTTCGATTAATCTTAAAGCTTCCTCTGAAATTCTCTCCCAGAGACTTTGCGGTTTTTTTCCCGCGTCAATTCTTCTTTCATACGACCTGGGGATAAAATTTTCTAGTGACATATTTTTTAAATTTAATTTATTAATTCCTAAGTTTGTTTTTAAAAATTTCCATCACCACTTTGGGATTAGCTTTTCCTTTGGATTCTTTCATCACTTGCCCAACCAAAAACTGCAAAGCGTTTTCTTTTCCATTCTTATAGTCTTCCGCTGACTTGTTATGTTCTTTCATTATTTTATCGACAATTTCTTCCAAATGTTTTTCATCATTCAGCTGAAGCAGATTTTTTTCTTCAATAATTTGCGAAGGGTCGCCGCCCGTCTTATACATTTCATCCAAAACCATCTGGACGGCACTGGAACTTATTTTCCCATCCGCGACAAATCCGACCAGCTCGGCATAATTTTCCGGTGTTATTTTCACGTTTTCTATAGTTTCCTTGTGTTCAACCAGATGTTTTTGTAATTCACTGACCATGTAATTGGCCGCCAATCTGACGCATTTTTTCTTGTCCACATTAAGTTCTCCGCAATTCATTTTTTCCTGGACTTCAGAGACAACATGCTCAAAATAATCGGCTAAGTGCTTTTCACTCACAATTACGTCCACGTTTTCGGAGGAGAGATTATATTCCGAAATAAATCTTTCTCTTTTAGCATCCGGCAGTTCCGGCAGTTCTTTTCTAAGATTTTCTATATACTCGGAAGTAAACTTGAGCGTCGGGATGTCCGGCTCAGGAAAATAACGGTAATCATGGGCTGATTCTTTTTTCCGCTGGCTTACCGTTTCTCCCCGATTTTCATCCCAGCCACGCGTTTCCTGAACAATTTTTTCTCCATTTTCCAACGCCTCGGTTTGTCTTTTGATTTCAAAGTCGATGGATTTTTCCACAACCTTGAAAGAATTCAGATTTTTTATCTCGACTTTGGTGCCGCTTAACTTTTTTTCGCCTTGCTTAAAAAGCGAGATATTGACTTCGCAGCGCATGTGGCCTTTTTCCATATCCGCTTCGGAAATTTCCAAATAACGGAAAATCTGCTGGAATTTCTGGCAAAAAATCCGCGCTTCTTTTCCGCTTTCGATATCCGGCTCCGTCACGAGTTCCATCAGTGGCACGCCAGCCCGATTATAATCAAAGAGTGAATATTTTTCGCCTTTTGGATGAATCAATTTCCCTGTATCTTCTTCTAAGTGAATTCTTGTTATGCCGATATTTTTCCCGCTAATTTTAATACTGCCCTTTTCACAAAGCGGCTGGTCGTATTGGGAAATTTGATAACCCTTAGGCAAATCCGGATAAAAATAATTTTTTCTGTCAAATTTAGAAACTTCCCGCAATCGACAATTTAAAGCCAGGCCCGCTTTTTGCACGAACTCAATTGCCTTCCTGTTAGGTACGGGCAAAGTTCCCGGTTGCCCAGTGCAAATCGGACATATGTTCACATTGGGTTCTTTTTCCAGACCTAATCCGTTCTTGCTATCGCAAAACATTTTGGATTCCGTCTTCAGTTCCACATGGACTTCCATTCCAATTGTAGCTTTATATTCACTCATAATTTAAGACGCTTGCCCCGTGATCCCGCCTCTGGATTTTACGGGGTGAACCTCCATTCCGATGACTGGTGTGTATTTAGCCATGTTTATTTTTTTCTACCGATTATCACCACTCCCATGCAATTTTCCCCGCTCCAGACGACTGTACAGCTTTTCGATGTTTTTTTCCGCGATATCGTCCAAGGATATTCCCAATTCACTGGCCAATTGAGAAACATACCACAAAACATCTCCAAGTTCCTTTTTTATCATTTCTCTCGTTTCATCATCAATCTTACCGCCTTTATCCCGAATGACCTTTTTTATTTTTTCGGAAACTTCGCCAGTCTCGCCCGCCAAGCCAATCGTCGGATAAATGAAATTTTCTCCGACATTGGGATATAATGCTGTTTTTCTTGATTTTTTTTGATAATCGTCAAAATTCATACGCATCAGTTCATTAAATCAATTTATGCTTGATCTAAAGATCTAATTGCCGCAAGACGGCGTGCCGGGATTTGTGGTAGCCGCTCCAGATGCTGCTGATCCTCCTGCCACGGAATTAGCCAGCTCTGTTTGGCATTCAACGGGTTGATTGGTAAATCCGGAACAGATAGACTGCTTGTAAGCTTCGGAATTGCCATAGGAATAAACAGCATTAGTCGAAACACCATTAATCGTCATCGTTGGTGAGCCACTGGCGTTGGCAGCATTGGAATCTTTTTCATTTTGTTGCATCAGCGCCAGCCCTTGAGAATTGACACAAGCACTCACTTTGGCAGTATTTATGCCTAAACTTTTGGCTCCGGCTTCCCAACAAGATCCATCCTTTCCGCATTTTTCATTAACATATGTAACAAATCCCATCCATTTATCTTTACCATCTGCCTTAAGCACACACGCCTCGCGTTCATCTTGAGCAACCTCACTGGCACCATGAAGCGATTGAACTTCGTTGTTGTTAATACTGACAATATAATGGAAATTGAAATTGACTTTATTTTTCAGCAAATCATAGACAGACTTTAAGGTATCTTCGGCCTTGTTTCCAAATGGACAAAATGACATAACATACAAATCAACATCGGGCTTTTCTTTTTTGGGAATTTCTTTCTGCTCAGCAGGAGCTTGTGCTTGTTTCGCTTTAGCTGCCACAGCCGGATCCATATCGATGGCTTGCGGAAAAAAATTCTTGCCATCTTCCGTAACGTACGCAACAATGGATTGCTTTCCTACCGACGCCGTCAGTTTGAACAAATTATTTTCCTTAACGAAATCGATGATGGTTATTTCCGTCCCGGGTTGAACTAGATTTTCCTTGATGAATTTTTCCGTTTTTTGCCTGATCGCTTCCAGATTTTTTTGCTCATTTTTTTTCTGATAAGAATAGGCAAAACTTCCGGCAATCAATGCCAAAAAAATTAAGCCCAGTATTATATTTCTGATGTCCAACTTCCTTTTTTTAGTCTTGGGACTTTCGTCTTTTTGTCCCCCTGTTTTTGACTCTTCTACTTGGTTTTCCATTTGATTTGGATGGTTATTATTGATTATTTAATGACTAAGCTTAATTATATTTTATTTGGGGATTAGTGGCAATGCCTTTTAATTTCTGCGAATTTAACCGATTGCGCCATCACATTCCGGAGCTAAATCGGGCGAATTCCAGAAAAACAAGCGTGAAAACAATTACCATGGCTACCGGCGCCAATAAAGAAATATAATTTTTCTTATTCGGGCGGAATAGGCGAAGCAATAGGGAATTTCCCACCACTGAGATAGAGCTAAAGGCCATTGCTAAACCGGCCAACTCTGGCTTGAGAATCAGCCCAATTCCAACAAAAATTCGGGCGGCAATTGGAATCCCGATGATATTATAAAACAAAGCAAAGAACATATTCTGCTTAATTTTTGCCATTGTTTCCTGGGATAACTGAAAAGCGGTTACCACATCGCGCAAATCGTTTTTGATGATAACAATGTCTCCAGCTTCCATGGCCACGTCCGTTCCGGAACCCATCGCAATACCCAAATCAGATTGGGCCAAAGCTGGCGCGTCATTGATCCCGTCACCAACCATGGCTACTTTTTTGCCAAGTTCCTGAAGTTTTTTTACTTCATTGGCCTTATCTTCCGGCAAAACTTCCGCTAAAACATTGGTAATGCCAACTTGCTTTGCGATCGCTTTGGCCGTTCGCGCGTTATCACCGGTAATCATATAGACTTCAACTCCGCGACGCTTAAGTTTTTCCACCGCTTCGCGGGAAGTTTCTTTTACCGTGTCCGCCACGGCTATCAAACCCAGGATTCCTTTTCGGGAAGCCAGAATCATGGCTGTTTTGCCTTGCTCTTCCAAACGGGAAATTTCTGCGTTGCTTTTATCGATCGCAACACCTAAAATATTATCGATTAATTTTCGGTTACCGATAAAATATTCGGTCCCACCGATAATTCCCTGGACACCATGTCCCGGCGTGGCTTTAAAGCCCAAAACCTCTTTCAGAAAAATAGATTTGTTCTGCGAATAGCGGTAAATAGCCTCCGCCAAAGGATGCTCGGAAAGTTTTTCCAGACTTCCCACTATGGAAACAATTTCTTCATCTTTCGCATCAGCAACGCTAACAACATCCGTCACTTCTGGTTTTCCGTGAGTCAATGTTCCGGTTTTGTCAAAGATAACCGTATCTATGCCACAGGCCGCTTCTAGAGGCTCCCCGCCCTTGATCAATATTCCATATTCTGCACCTTTGCCGGTTCCCACCATTAGTGAGGTCGGCGTGGCCAGTCCCAGTGCACAAGGACAGGCAATTACAATGACTGCCGTAAAAGCCATGAGCGAAAAAGTAAGACTTTCTCCCAAAATCAGAAACCAGACCAGAAATGTAAGCACGGCGATTCCAATAACAGTCGGCACAAATCGGGCGGAAATTTTGTCCGCGAAATTCTGAATGGGCGCTTTGGATCCTTGCGCTTCTTCGATAAGTTTTATGATTTGCGCTAGCGCCGTCTCGGACCCGACTCGCGTCGCCGCAAACTCAAAGCTCCCGGTCTTATTGACGGTTCCACCCACCACCATGTTGCCCACCTGTTTTTCAGATGGGATGCTTTCTCCGGTTAGCATAGACTCATCTACCGCCGAAAAACCCTTGGTAATTTTTCCATCCACTGGAATTTTTTCTCCCGGACGCACAATGATGATATCGCCGTGCGCCACATCTTCGATAGCTATGTCTAAAGTCTCCCCGCCGCGAATGACGCGGGCAGTTTTGGCCTGAAGGCCCATTAGTTTTTTAATGGCATCGGATGTCTTGCCTTTCGTCCTGATTTCCAGCCATTTGCCAAGGGTAACAAAGGTTATGAGAAACGCGGCCGTTTCAAAATAGAGATCAGGGATTTTTTCTCCCCCAATCCCTATAAGAGAGCTATTTTTGGCCGCATAGCCCGCAAAGTTGATCAAGCTGTAGAAAAAGGCCGTGGAAGTGCCGATGGCTATCAAGCTGTCCATGTTGAACGTTTTCATTTTGAGCGCGGACCAGCCGCCTTTATAATAGCCGGCACCAATGGCAAATTGGATCGGAATTGTGAGAAGAAGCGAGAAAACGCCTACATAGGGCGCGAGATTAGTTGCCCCGGGAAGATTTTTGACGAAATCCAAAAGCATGAAATAGAACATGGGGAGGCTCAGAATCAGGCTAAATAGAAACTTATTGAAGTAACCGGAAATTTCTTTTTCTCTTTTCTTCGCTTCATATTCGGCGTCTTTCGCGTTTATTTCTTCTCCACGATAGCCGACTACGGAAATAACATTAAGCAGGGTTTTCACGTCCGTCTTTTTATCATCGAAAACAACAGCTGCTTTTTCCGCGGCAAAATTCACATTGGCCTGGGTTACGCCGGGCGCTTTTTTGAGCGACCGTTCAATGATAGCCGCACAGGAAGCGCAGTGCATCCCGAATAAGGATAGGTTAACGCGCTTTTTTACGGCACTATTTGAATTTTTTTGATTAGTATTTTCCATTTTTTTCGATTAGCTAATTATTTCCCAGGCGCATCGCTTTCGCCTGAAATTTCAGAAACATACCCGGCCCGCTCGATCGCTTTCATGACGTCATCTTTTGAATTTAAGTTTTCATCCAGAATGATACTTCCCTCACCAGTCTCATGATTTATCTCTATCTGGCCGACGCCTTTAAGTTCCTCGAGCTCTTCTTTGGCCAGCGCTGAACACGCTTTGCAATGCATTCCACTTATTTCGAGATTGATCAATTTTTTTGCCATTTTTGTCTGCGAGGTACGAGTAGCTGCAAAAATGAGCATCCCGCACCAATTCGCGATTAAAAATTTATGATGATTAAAACATAGCCCCGGAAAAATTCTTAATTAGAAATTTGCGAATGATACAATTTCATTGGAATTGGTTGCGGGACATATGTGATGTGCCTTACTCTACTTTTATGCTACCTCTTGGCACGCCCATGGCGCAAGTTATGTTATAGTCACCGACTTTTAACGGCGTAAACTCCATAACGATTTTTTTCCCTTTCTCCAAAAGTTGCGGAGTGCTGTAAAGTCCCGGCACCATAATAGTGCTCATACACCCAGCTCCGTCTTCTTTCACGTCAACGATAAGACGAACCGGCTGTCCGGCCTTTACCGTAAATGTGTTGGGCTGAATATCGTTGCTATACGTATAAGTTATATTTATGATTTGCTCATTTGCTTTTAGAGATGTCGAAACGCTATCGGCAGCCGGCACGTTTTGCACTGTTCCCTCGGTTGGCGTCACTGACTTTCCGCTTCCTCCACATCCGCCGCCAGAGCCGCCACAGCCGCCGCCCGATCCTCCGCAACCACCGGATTTTGGCAAAGCGCTTCCGGCGCTGCCCGCTCCACAAGTGCCTGTCGGAGCCGCGGATACCGTGGAATTATTTTTAACCGAATCCGCGACGCTTGATTTTCCGTTCACTACATCGAATAATCCGGTATACATTCCCATTCCGCAGGAAAAAGATAATTTCCCGGCTTCAGTAGGCGTGAATTCAATGATGTTTTCTCCGGCTTTCAAGCTCTTCCTAATATTCATCTTGGAAATCATAATGGTGCTTGCGCAAGAGTTAGGAGCAGTTGCGTCAATCACCCACCTCACCGGAACATCTTTTTTTATCGTGAACTTGTTGGGATAATAACCGCGGGAAGCTTCCGTCATCTTTACGATCTGAACACCGTTCTCAAGAGTCACGTTGGGATCATCTGATTCTATCTGGTTCTTTTTTTCAGCGATCAGGACCGAGCCCAATTGCCAGCCGGTAAGAGTATATCCGTTAGAGATATTGAAAAACGCTAAAAGCAAGACCACGACTCCCGCAAATTTGAAGAAGCGCTTGGCAAAAATGCCTTTAATTAAAGACGTTATTCCGCCAATCCCCAAAAGTCCCGGAACCGTTCCCAGCGCAAACACGGCCATAATCAGGCCTCCGCGCAGAAAACTCCCGGTACTCACCGCGTAAAGCTGCATGGCCTGCGTAAATCCGCACGGCAGGAAAAAGGTCAACGCACCCGTAATGAACGATCTTTGATGACTATATTCCTTCTCATGATTTTTTATCCCCAATATCCGGCTGATGGATTTTGGCAAGGTCAATCCGCCTTGATCCAATCTGGGAAATATACCAATCAACTTCAGCCCTAACATCAGCATGGCGATGCCAACCAGGATTATTAAAATCCCCATGGTTGTTCCGGAAAATTGCAAGAATGAACCGAGCAAGCCAAGCATTCCTCCCAGAAGCGCGTATGAAACAATGCGTCCCGCGTTGAAAAACAAGTGCGGACGGAATTTCTGCATGGCAGTCGCTTCCGGATGATTCTCAGCATGACGGGCTGAAATTCCCAAGATCAGTCCGCCCACCAGCGCCATACAGGTTGAAAGGCCGGCGGTTATTCCGACCAGAAAAACCACGGGCAAACTCGTTGGATTGGGTCCCCCACCAATCTGAATATTAGTTATTCCAAAGTTTTTTAGGACAACATAGATTCCTACCAGAAACAGCAGGGCGATTCCCAAGTCCTTGTAATCATTTATATTACGATTGAAGAGCAGTTTTCTGTCTTGGGAGCCAATTTCATATCCGGCTTCCCGGATGGCTTGCTCCACTTCCCGCACATTCGGCTTCTGAGACGCGTAGTAAATTTCAGCCTCGCCTTTTTTATGGTTTACATTGCTGCGTTCCACTTCCGGTATCTCCGCCAGATTTTTTTCCACCAGGATTTCGCAGGAACGGCAGTGCATTCCGGAAATTGGAATGACTATTTTTTTCGTTTTGTTCATGATAACTTATGTCGATTATTAATTAGGAAAAAGCAAAAATCTCCAGACTAACTTAATCCGTCATGAAGATTCTTAAGAAACTTTATTCCTTCTTAATAATTGTCGACAAGAGATCAGGTCCCGGCGGAGCCGGCAAAGAATACGAAAGATTTGAAAAGTTATTCGTAACCAAAATCAGCACCAGTGGAATAATAACCAGCATCAAACTTGCCAGTTGAAGCAAAGACTTTATGCTTGGCAAATCGTAAATTGCCAGATGGCCAAAATCACCCCTGCAACATGGCATCATATTGTGCGATGAACCATGCCGATCCATCGCCATGCCACGGCTTTGATCAGCAGAAACAATTTGGAAACAAAAAACACCGACCAAAGAGGCGATTATAAAAAGCAAAAAAAGTTTGGCGATTTTATTTTGAAACATTTTTTTCATTATGATTCACTTCGGTCGTAATTATACTTTTTTGGAGCAGATCTGTCAAGACAAAACTTTTTCCATTTTTGCCTGGATAATCCGGCCTATATCGGCAATCGGCAGGAGTTTCCCCTTTTCAACGCAATTTATTCTTATCCAGTTATTGCTTTTTTCAACCAGCTTTATCGCGCTGTTTTTCGCGTCTTCCAGATGTTTCCGATCGCTTTCATGGATATCTTGTTTTCCTTTTAGATATTTTTTGCGATCTTGCGCGGATTTATTTTTGAGAAGTTTCAAACTAAACTCAATCGGGACGTCCAAATAAATGCTAGCATCCGGTCGTGGAATTTTAAAAATTTTAAATTCCATTTCTTCCAGCCAATTCAAAAATTCTTTTCGTCTTTTAGAATCCTTTATTTTTCCGCCCTGATGAATCTGATTGGAACTGGCGTAGCGGTCAGCAATGACCACATTTCCCCCTTTCAGCCACTTTTCTATTTTTTCTTTGGTTTCGAATCTATCCGCGGCGTATAGAACCGAAGCCAGATAAGGACTGACTTGAGCGGAAGTTCCAAATTCTCCCGCCAAATATCTTCCGACCATTTTACCGAAGAAATTATTTTCGTATTGCGGAAAATCAACCGTCTTGACTTTGTATCCTTTTTTTCTGAGTCTCGCTACCAGCAGTTTTGTCTGCGTGGCTTTTCCGCTTCCATCCGTGCCGTCGATGACGATAAATTTTCCTCGTTTTTTATCTTTCATAATTTCTATAATAAAAGGCTCACTAGTACAAGTACCAGTGAGCCATCTTTCAGACTTTTCTTACTGGGAAATAATTTCCAGTCTTTCTGAGCTTTATATCCCGTCCGCAGTAGCGCCCTCCTTCGGCGCAGTGACCGGTGCTGTAGCAATGAGGTTCAAGCGCCTTGGCAATAAGTGACTTTGGATTTTTCTTAAGAATTGCCTGCCTTAAAGATCTTCCCGCGTGGTAAATTTCCTCCTGTGCACACCAGCAAAGCCTTTTCCCCTGCTCGTGAGCAATGGCATTAAAACTTCCCGTTTTTTCATAGGCAACCATAGCGCCGTAAGGAGCGATGATCATCGCCAGTGTTTCAGGCAATTTCTTTCCGATTTTTCTCCAGTGAAGCATCAGCTTCTTTGCTTCTTCTTGCAGACCCAGCGCCCTGGCTATTGGCGGCACATAGAAAGACCCCGTAAATCTAGGGATGCTCCTCTCAATAGTCCGATGTCTTTGATCTTGACCCATGGTGCCAGCCGATATCTCTACTTCGGTCCAGATTTTCCCTATAGAATTATCCATCATTTCCGGAGTAAAGTGAAGTTTGTCGACTGGATGCATTAATTCAGGAATAGGAAGCGTGAATTTATTCTTCCCAATTATTCCCAACAGCTTGAACCCGGGCTTGTATTTCAGTGATATGGAAGAGGTTGATGGCAATTGCATTGCCCATTCATCATTTCTCCGCCGATTTCCGTTGAATATGAACCCTAGTTCTGGAAATTTTCCAATCACCGTATTCGCCATTTGCTCCGTTATGTATTTCATGGCGGGAGTCCAAGCGGATTCATACATCGCTACTAAAACTGACAAGTTAACCGTAAAACCGAAGGCAGTCGGAAAAATAACCGGTATGAACATGCGCATCTGTTCCTGCGCAATCTTAGGTGCGTTTTGCTCCAAATATTTCTCATTGGCAAATGGACGCTCAGCTTTCAAAAAATCCATGGCTTTCCCAGCCGCGCATCCGACGTTTTTTTGATATATCTCCACTCCCTTCCGGATGTATGATAGAGTTTCTTTTCGAAGAGCCGAGTTGATTTCGGGCCAAAAACTTTCAATGTAGCTTTCGATTTTTTCGAAATCCGGTTCAACGAACATTTTGGCGCAATAGCGCCCGCTTCTTTGGTCGCTGTTGTAAAACGGAGAAGTCAGGTGCATTCCAAAAGTTATGTCTCCCACCGCTATTCCTTCAATGGAAAAAGTGAAAAAAGAATGTTGCATGGTGGTGTGGTGTCCCACCTTGAAAAGTCGGTTTTCCACGTCAATAACTTTTCCCATTTCCGGCATTTCCCCCTGATAGCAAATCAAAGCGGCGTGCGAAATGAGCTGCATCGGATCAATATTGGTATGCGCTTCCAATTTCACTTGTATCATCGGTTTTCTCCTTTTTTTGGACATAATTTAGGTGAAATTAGGCATATTACGCGTATTAGAAAGTTTTCAAAGAGCGCTTGAAAATTAACACTCTCTGATAATTTCGTCAATTTAACTAAATACGACGTTCTTTTTCTACTGGTTACTTTCCAGGCTTCGTGAATAAAGCGCCTGCATCATGGCCCCATCCTGCGGTCCAAATTCGTCATAAATAAAAATTTTAGCCATATTCTTAATTCAATTTTCTTATAATCGCGTCGATTTGTTCATACATTTCTTCGGTAGTTCCGTTGTTGTTTAGGATGAAATCAGCATTTTTTTTCAAATCTTTTATCTGAAGCTCTGATTCCTGTTCGTGATCATGTCTGAATTCCTCAAATGTTTTTACCGCATCGTCAGTATTTTCTCTTCGTTTAACTATTCTTTCATAGCGCTTTTTCATTTCAGCTTCTATGTATACCAGCTTAAATCCCGGAAGGTCTTTTAAATATCTTATGTCCATTATTCTTCTGACTCCATCAACTGCCACGATTTCATGGCTATCATCCTTGACATCGTTATAGATTACTTTTGACATTATATCTTCTCCGAAATTTTGTCTGAAAAAAGTTGATATTTTTTGAAGATCATCCCGATTTTCCTCTATATACATCCTTCTGGCTAAATCCCTCAGCATGGTAGAAAATCTGTGATAGCTTCCGTTGTATTTCTTCACTACGTAATTTGCCGCTGTTCCCTTGCCACATGACATTTCACCGGCGAATCCCAAAATTATTTTTTGCATATTTATTATTTTTTTTCAAAAATCAAATTATTGACCGGGCTATATTGCCTGCAAATAACTCCCGACAAATCGAGCATTTTTCTTGCGGCAGCCCAGGCCTCCTTATCGTGATATTTATCAACTTCATATATCACTTCTTTTATCCCTCTTTGAATTATCACCTTAACGCATTCATTGCACGGGAATAAAGTGCAATAAATTCTGGCACCCTCCGTAGAAGCATTGGCGTTCAAAACGGCATTTTGTTCCGCGTGCACGACATAAGGATATTTAGTGTCGCAAAAATCCCCCTCTCTGGCCCAAGGCAGTTCTTCATCGGAACATCCCCGCGGGAATCCGTTATACCCGAGTCCAATCACGACATTCTTGTCATTGACGATGCAGGCCCCAGTCTGCGTGTTCGGATCTTTGGATCTTTGTGAAATTACATTGCACATTTGCATGAACGTCTCATCCCAACTGAAATAATTTTCTCGCCTGCTGATTTTCATAGTTAATTTATGCTTAATATTTTTACACCGGGTTATTCCATTTTACTATTTTTTAAATTGGGCGTCAAAATCCCGTTAGAAGCTCCATAAACTACGGTTTATCTTTTATTGATATTCTGATTTGCTGCAATAAATCACTTCTAACGGGATCAAAAAATCCCGAATGCTCGGGATTTTGATGGAATACTGCTAAACAATGATTTTAATTCCTGGCCCCATGGTTGAGCAAAGCGTCGCGCTTCCGATAAGTTTTCCCTTGAGCCCGGCCGGCTTGGCTTTGTTTATGCCTTCCAAAAAAACTTGGATGTTTTCGGCCAATTTTGCCTCTTCGAATGAACTCTTTCCGATCACTTGATGAATGTTTCCCGTATCATCATTCTTGAAAGCGGCTTTTCCTTTTTTCAAAGCTTCCACGGTTTCTTTTATCTTGGTCGTGACCGTTTCCGTTTTGGGATTAGGCATAAGACCCTTGGGTCCCAATATCTTCGCCACTTTGGCCAGTTTAGGCATCATTTCCGGAGTAGCCACCAAAATGTCAAAGTTTATTTTCTTGTTTATTTTTTCAATCAGTTCTTCGCCGCCGACTATATCCGCTCCCGCCGCTTCAGCCTCCGTGGCGCTTGTTGACGTTATAACGGCAATCCGCTTGTTTTTTCCGGTGCCGTGCGGCAAAATTACCGTTCCTCTCACGTTTTGATCACTTTTTTTCGGATCAATATTGGTTTTTATGTGAATCTCCAACGACTCGTCGAATTTGGCAGATTTGTTTTCTTTTATAAATTTGATGGCTTCCTCGATCGGATAGGTTTTATTGGAGTCAATTTTTTCAGCCGATGCTTTGTATTTTTTACCTCTTTGCATATAGTTGTCGTGGTAATAATGTCCCGCCTAAGCGGGACTCCCACAAAAAAATAAATTATTTAAAAAATTGTCATTCCCGCGGAGGCGGGAATCTAGTCCGATATTTTAGTTTATTCACTGGATTCCCGATCAGGTCGGGAATGACGATAGCGCTACTCTATTTTTATTCCCATGCTTCGGGCCGTCCCCGCTATAATTTTTTCTGCTGCGGAAACATCGTTGGCATTGAGATCAGACATCTTCTTTTCCGCAATCTCCTTAAGTTGAGCTTTGGTAATTTTTCCGGCTTTGTCTTTGAGAGCATTAGCCGCGCCTTTTTCTATGCCGGCTGCTTTTCGCAAAAGATCCGACGCCGGCGGTGTTTTCAGAACAAAACTAAAAGTCCGGTCTTCGAAAACAGTTATCTCGGCCGGGATAATATCCCCCATATTATTTTTAGTTGCTTCATTGAACTTGGTGCAGAACTCCTGGATGTTCAACCCGTGCTGACCTAAAGCGGGACCGACCGGAGGCGTCGGAGTGGCTTTCCCGGCCTGGATTTGCAATTTTATAACGGTTTTAATTTTCTTTGCCATGTTTTATCTGCATTATAATTTATTAATTTGCAAAAAATCTAGTTCCACGGGAGTTTCTCTTCCAAATATAGAAACAAGAACCTTGACCTTGCCTTTTTCTTCATCAACATCATCCACTTTTCCGTCAAAATCCTTAAACGGTCCGTCAACTATTTTAACCGAATCGCCAGATTTAACGTCGATCTTGTATTTTGGCTCCGCCATGCCCATTCTTTTCTTAAGAGCCTCAATCTCAGCCGGATCAACGGGCGTAGGCGTAGTTCCAAGTCCGATAAAACCCGTGACATTGGGGGTGTTGCGAACCACATACCAGGAAGCGTCCGTTACTATCATTTCCACCAGAACATATCCCGGATATATTTTTTCTTCCACCACGTTTCTTTTGCCGCTCTTTATTTTTATCTTTTTTTCTATCGGAACCATCACGTCAAAAATAATGTCCTGCATGTCCATTGATTCGATTCTCTGCCGCAAATTTCTCGCGACATTATCCTCATAGCCTGAATAGGTGTGAATCACATACCAGGCGCGTCCGTGATGTTGTGTTTGCTTGGCCATTTTATTTTATTACAAATGTTTTTAATAAATATTCAAAAAAATAATCCAGTCCTCCGAGAAAAATGGCAATGGCAATGCTGATGCCGATGACTATTAGGGTATAATTTATGGTTTGATTTTTGGAAGGCCAGTTTACCTTTAGAAGCTCCTCTTTGGCCTCTCTTAAAAATTGCGTTATTTGTGACATTTTTTTGAGGTTTTTTAAAAAGCCTTTGGGGGCTTTTTACTAACTTAATAGTATATTATTTCGCGGAACCTGTCAAATAGTGGGCGTATCAAGATTCGAACTTGAGACCTCGTCATTATCAGTGACGCGCTCTAACCAACTGAGCTATACGCCCGTTTCCCGCCTCGTGGACCCTAGGGGATTCGAACTCCTGACCTCCTCGGTGCAAACGAGGCGCTCTACCAACTAAGCTAAGGGCCCGGAAAAACTATAAATCATTGTATCAAAAGTCTTGCGTTCTGTCCATGTCGATCTCCTTTTTAGCTCAGTTTGTTAACCGCCTCCTTGAATTTATTCCCCCGGTCAAACTCATTAGCAAAAAGGCCAAAACTGGCCGCGCCGGGAGAAAGAAGAACTACATCACCTGTTTCTGCCGCGATTCTCGAAATTTCAACTGCTTTTTCCATCGTCTCGACGACTGTAAATTTTTTGCCCCATTCATCCTCGGGAATAATTTTTTTTATTTCAGTTATAATTTTATCTGTCGCCGATCCTTTGAGAAACACCACCCCTTTAACTTTATCATGAATAGCTTTAGCAAGAGGCGCCATATCCAAATTCTTGTCAGCTCCGCCGCAAATCAGGATAATCGGCTCATCAAAAGAATTAATTCCAAAAACCGCGCTTTCCGGCATCGTCGCCGCCGTATCATTATAATATTTAATCCCGCCAATCTCCCTGACAAATTCCAAACGATGAGGGATGCCCTTGAAAGAGCGGCTGGCGCTTCGCATATCGGAAATATTTACGCCCATGGCAAACGTTGCTCCAATCGCCGCTAAAATATTCCCGACATTATGCTTTCCTTTTAATTTTATCTCGGACAATTCCAAAACTTTTTTTTCATCAATCCCGTCATTCAGATAGATTGCTCCTTCATTGACGAAAACCGACCTGCCTTTGGAAATTTTTTTATCAGAAAATTTTATGATTTGCGCTTTGATTTCCGGTTCCAATTTTTTCAATTCCTCGTCATCCCAATTCATCACGCAAAAATCAGCGGGTTTTTGTCCTGAGTAGATAAATTTTTTATCGCCTAGATAAGATTCGACGTTCTTATAATAATTGAGGTGATCGGGATATATATTCGTCAAAACCGCGATTTTGGGACTGAGATTATAACGTCCGAGCGCCGAAAGCCTCCAGCTGGAAAGTTCAAAAACAACAATGCCGTCGGATTTTGTTTCTTTAAGCTTATCCAAAACTGAAGTCTGTCCGATCCCCGCCTTTACCGGATTTTTTCCGGCTACCTTCAGAATTTCACAAATCAGAGTGGCCGTAGTGGTTTTCCCTTTGGTTCCCGTAACGCCAATTATGGGATTCTTGCAGAATTTAAAGAAGAGGCTGGAATCTATTTCAACCGGAATATTTTTTTCCAAAGCTAATTTTATGTATTTATTGTTCCAGGGAATCGGAGGAGTTTTAACCACCATATCTGTACCCGAAAAATCTTCCGGACGATGTTGACCGAAAACATATTTTATATTCTTAAGATCCTTTATTTTTTCCAAGGAAGGATTCAGTTCTTCTCTGGACTTCATGTCCGTGACGGTTAATATCGCCCCGGCATCATGAAAAAAACGGACTGACCCGATGCCGCCGCCATGAAGTCCCAACCCCATAATAGTGACTCTCTTTCCTTTTATATCTTCAAGCTTCACCTTTTGAATTGTTTGCAATTTAATTATTATCTCCCTTCTTCCCAGCATATCCGGCAGCATTTATCGCACCAGAATTCTGCCTGCTCTTTCTTTTTCGTATACCCCGTTGCTCAGAATAATTTCTCCGTTTATTAAAATAAATTCAATTCCCTTGCTATATTGATATGGATTTTCCAAAGTGGCAAGGCTTTCGATCTTGTTTTTGTCAATGATCATAATGTCGGCAAAATTTTTCTCCTTTATCTCTCCCCGGTTCTTAATGCCGAACTTTTTTGCCGGAAACCCGGTCATTTTCCGAATAGCCGTCTCCCAGGTCATGCTTTTTTTATTAATGACATATTTAGAAAGAACCTTGGGAAAAGTTCCGAAACTGCGCGGATGGACTATCTCCCCTGTTTTTGCGTGAGATGTGCTATATCCGGCTCCATTGGTCGCCACTATGGACAAGGGGTGCGCGATGGCCATTTCCACGTTGTCCTGACATAGACTTTCAATCGAAGTGATGACTCTCCCCTCCGAGGCGATGAGCACGTCCACAACGGCATCTTCCGGTGATTTTTCCTGAGATTCGGCAATTTCGGAGATACTTTTCCGGCTCAACGTTTTGTTGAGAGAAGATATGGCGATCCGGATTTTAGAATAATCGAAATCCAATTCTTTCATCTCGGCAATAATTTTTGGGCGAATTGCCGGATCTTTTAGTCTTTGAATCATCATTTTTTTCCCGCCGCTCGACACCCAGTCCGGAAGAAGAGTATATAAAACCGTACCGGTGTTTGTGTAGGGAAAAACGTCAAAAGTCACATCCACCCCTCTTTCAAAAGCATGATCAATCAGACGAAGACCTTCATCGAACAGCTTCCAATTTTTTTCTCCCATTACTTTAAGATGCGATATATGGAGCTTGACTCCAGAATCTTCGGCGATTTTTATAGCCTCTTCAATCGCCTCCAAAAAATTTTTTCCTTCATCGCGAAGATGAGTAACATAAATTCCATTGAACTTTTTGACAATTTTTGCCAGCTCCACCAGTTCTTCAGTCGGAGCAGACCGAGCGTGCGCGTAAACTAATCCGGTCGAAATTCCCAAACCGCCATCCTGAAGGGATTTGGCTAGTATATCCTTAGCCAAAAAAAGTTCCCTGGGGGTCAAGCTTCTCATTTGATTTTTTAGAATTCCTCTCCGGATCGTCCCGTGTCCCAGAAGCGTCGCGAAATTTGTTGCTAACTTTTTTTGCTCAATTACCTCAAAAAATTCTTCGACATTAAGCCAGTCAAAATTGAGTCTTTTGATATTTACCCATTTCTGAATAGACTCAATTGTTTCCGGATCGGCTAAGGGCGCCAAAGATGAACCGCAGTTTCCCCCAATAATTGTGGTAACGCCCTGGTATATAAGACTTTCCATGTCCGGATCAGAAAAAATCTGCCAATAGGTATCGCTATGATTATTGACATCGATTATGCCGGGACAAACCAAAAGATTGGCCGCGTCGATCTCAAACTCGCTTTTTTCGTTATGCAATTCCCCGATGGCCGCAATCCGGTCTTCTTTTATTCCGATGTCAGCTTTATACATCGATCTTCCGGTTCCGTCTACTATCGTTCCGTTTTTTATTATTATTTTGAACATTTTTTATTTTTTGCTGATATATTCAGCCATTTCCACCAAACGGTTGGAATATCCCCATTCATTGTCGTACCAGCCGACGACTTTTACCAAGTTTTCACTAACCATTGTCAAAGACGCATCCACGATGGCCGAATGCAGATTTCCTTTAAAATCCATGGAAACCAAAGGAGCATCTTCTACAGCCATTATGCCGGAAAGACCGTTCTGTGCGGCATCCTTGAATGCTTGATTTATTTCTTCAACCGTCGGATTTTTTTTGACCGTGCAGATGAAATCAACGATGGAGACTACCGGAGTTGGAACCCGGAGCGATATTCCGTCCAGTTTTCCGTCCAAATTTTTTAACACCTTGCCGATGGTTTTAGCCGCTCCGGTCGTCGTCGGAATGATATTCAGCGCCGCCGCGCGCGCTCTTCGGAGATCTCGATGGGGAAGATCTTGGAGACGCTGATCATTGGTATAGGAATGAGTGGTAGTCATAAATCCCCTTTCCACCGTAAAATTTTCATCCAAAACTTTTACCATCGGAGCCAGACAGTTGGTCGTACAAGAGCCGTTTGAAATTATATCATCACGCCCGGAATCATATTCACTTTCGTTTATTCCCAAAAGATAAACCGGTATATCGCCTTTGGGCGGAGCCGACAGAATAACTTTTTTCGCTCCGGCTTCAAGATGTTTTCCTGCCGATTCCCTGTCCTCGAAAACTCCGGTGCATTCGAGAACTATTTCCACCCCTAACTCTCCCCAGGGCAGCTTCAAAGGATCAGGCTCGCTTAAATATTTTATCCGCGTTCCATCGACCACTAATTCTGATTTTTCGGAATCTGCCATAACATCCTTTTCGTAACGTCCATATGATGAATCGTATTGCAGGAGATGAGCGGCGGTTTTTATGTCAGTCAGATCGTTAATAGCCACGATTTCCAAATCCTCTTTTTCGAACGCGATCTTGAAAGATGGTCGTCCGATTCGACCAAAACCATTGATGGCGATTTTTGTCATAAAAATGTTATTAAGCTAATTACCATAGTCCGGATGCCTTTATTTTACCTCAATATCGGCAATCTTCCAATTTTCGCCTTTTACTTTTTTTATCCCGAATTTAACCCCGGAAAGGATTGTGTTTTTGGCAATTGACTCGAGACCAAATTCAAGATTTTCCAGGCTGATATCTTCAGCGTGTTCCGGCATGCCGTCATGTGACAGCGAAATACTTCCAATTTCCAGATTGACTTTTTTTGGCTTAGATAAGCCTTTTTCTTGAATTATTTTTTCCACCTCCCCGATTATTTCTTTGGCTAAAATCCAGTCGTGCAAGAATTTTTATTTGTCATTCCCGCGAAGGCGGGAATCCAGTGAAAAATCTAAGTTTTATGACTAGATTCCAGATCAAGTCCGGAATGACAATTTTAATATTTAATGGACCGCGCAACTGATACACGGATCATAGGCGCGGATAAAAGCCCGAAGCTTTTTCTCTTTTTCTTTGTCGGTCAAATTTAATATTTTCGGGATATATTGTTTTATATCATCCTCTAAATTGGCCAGAGATTGGGCGGTCGGAGTTATTATATTCGCATTTTTGACATAACCTTTCGCGTCCACCTCGACATGATAATATAAGGTTCCTCGCGGAGCTTCCACAGCCGCCGCGCCCGTTCCTTCTTTTATTTGATATTCTTTGGTCAAAACTTCTCGCAGGTCGCTTTTGAGAAGTTCCCCGATCAGCTCTTCTGACTTTTCGATACAATGAATAACCTCGACCATCTGCGCCAGAATATTGTTAAAAGGATTGTAATTGGGAAATTCCCAGTGGAGTCCCGCCAGATATTCCTGGGCTTTCGGAGATAGTTTTTCCCGATTTATGTTTATCCGGGCAATCGCCCCGATCATATAACTTTTTCCGTCATGCTCCAATTTCTTAACCACCTCTTTTTGCTTTTCAAGTTCATGAAAGTTATTTTCGAATTTTTCCACCGGTATATGCAAACCCTCGGAAGAAACAATGTCCCCGTCGTATATGGCATACTCTTTTTTATTCCCAAGACTCACAAACTCAGTTTTCCTGGAAAATTCAGGGACTTTGATTTTCTTAAACACTTCCCCCAGTTGCAACGCCAATTGCATCGCTTCTTTGGCTTCTCCGGCAATCTTTTTGAGCTCTTCTGCGTCCGGCGCTTTTTTAAATCCTCCAACCTCATTGGTCATGGGATGGACTACTCTTCCTCCGACAACTTTGATGATATTCATCGCGTATTCTCTGATTTTTATGGCCTTGCTGGTCTCGTCAGGATATTTTTTAATGAGATTCAAATCGTTTTCGATATCCAGAAAATCCGCCAACGACAAAAAGAAAAGATGCAATGCGTGAGAATGGATAAGCTGCGAAAGCTCCATCAGAGTTCGCAGCTTCACAGTTTCCGGGGAAACTTTGATTCCCATGGCGTTTTCCAAGGCTTTTATTGAAGTCAGATTGTGGACAATCGGACAGATTCCGCAAATTCGTTGCGCAACAATCGGCATATCTCCATACTCGCGTCCGATAAGCACCCCTTCGATCAAGCGGACTCCCTCCTGAATTTCCAATTTAGCCGATTTCACGTCACCGTTCAAAACACTGGCCATAAAACCGGTGTGGCCCTCCATTTTCGCGATATGATTTATTTTTATGTTCACCCCGTTAGAATTTTACAACTATTGCGATAAATCAACAGTGAAAAAATTATTAAGCTAATTAATTTTGATACCCCGAAAATATAAATATAAATTTAATTTTCTTAACGTGATTCATAACTTTTTATTTTATAATTGGCAGGTATTTTTAAGCGCCGCCATATCTTCGCTTGTCAGCTCCGGATTATCCAAATTTTGCTCGCCGATCAAATAGTACATTATTGATTTCGGATTTTCCACATGACCTATCCCCAGCGCGTGGCCCAGTTCATGTTCGAGGGTCAATTCTAGATCAGCGATCTCTTTAAATTGATATATGGTTATTCCCGCGTCAGGATCAAAAATTCCTTTTTCAAATTCTTGAGCATTGCCAAATTTACTTTTGTAGGTTATTGCCGCGCTGTTATACGTGTTGATGACTTTTTTTTCTTGGTCGATGACCGTATTGGCTTTCGCTGCGAGAGCATTGAGATCTGATTCTTTTTTCCCCAATCCATTCATTTCTTCTTTGAGCGCTTGCTCCTCTTTTTTCAGCTTGGCATATTCCTTCTCAGATGTTCCAGTTTGGCTGTTCCAAAGTGAAACATTCTTGTTATATTCTCCCAGCCTTTTTTTGTATTCATCCACCGCTTTTTTGAAAAGAGAGAATTCTTTGTCATACTCTTTGCTCAACATGCTTTGCTGTTTATCCAAACCAATCCTTTGTTCATCAAGATTATTAAGAATTGTTTCTATTTGATCCGCTTCCAGTGTTTGCTGTTGGCGTTCATCATACGTAAACTGAACTTTTAATTCGGCCGTTGGATCATAATCAAAAAGATTTAATCCGGAATTTTTTTCCCACAAATTTTCCGCTGCGCTTAGGATCTCTTTCAGTTTTTCCGTCGAAATATTGAACCGCGGATCGACCGAACCGATTGAGTATTTGAGAGGCGTCCGACAGGGTTTTGCGACAGGGATGTAATCGCGGATCTGCGGCTGGGATTTTTCGAACATTATTTTTCCAAATCCGTAAATAAACACCGCGACTAGGATAAACAAAAATATTTTTCTAAAAACTTTCATTATTTTACGCTGAAGATTTTTCTCTTTTCTCCAGATCATCCCGCAGACCATAAATTTCCGCCGTATTTTCAAACTGCTCGTCAGTCATCATTGTTTTCAAAGTTTGGCGCATTGCCTTGACGTTTCCAGTCGGACGCAGCCCTCGGCAACCTTGACACATCATCCGGGCCGTCGGACAAACCGCGTCACAACCGCCCAGGATCATCGGCCCAAAACACGGTTTCTTGTCTAAAAGCAAGCACCGGTTTCCTTTACGCCGGCATTCAACGCAAACCGGCTGGTCTGGAATTTTCGGGATCCGATCCTTGCCGGCCGGCCGGCAGGCGGCCAAAAGTTCCGGCATGTATTTTAGAAACTCTTCACCGGTTATCGGACAACCTGGAAAAATAAAATCAACTTTGACAAAATTGTCAATTTCTTTAATTTCCGGATTAGCAATTCCTTGGACGTATTTGTAGACATGTTTGATGGTGTTGGCGCCTTCCTGATAATTCTTTATTTCGGGAATTCCTCCCATAGCCGCGCAATTTCCCAAAGCCACCAAAATCTTACTCCTTTTGCGCAGGTTTTTAAGAAGTTTTATGTTTTCTTCCGTAACCGGATTTCCCTCCACCAGCGCCAAATCAAGTTTGGTTCTCGGATCTTCTTCGTCTTCCAATAAACGGAAGTCTACCATCTCAACTTGATTGACCAAATCAATAAATTTCTTGCCCAGATCAAGCAAGACAAACTGGCACCCCTCGCAGGAAGTCAGGCTGACAATGGCGATTTTTGGTTTGATTTTTATGGTAAACTTTCTTTTATTTTCCGACATAGAAGTATTTTAACATATTTAGCCGGACAATGCTATAATGAAATCTATGGAAATAATAAATTTTCCGAAAAACACTAACAAATGTCTACTCGCTCTCGGTCCGGAGTCAGATGGAAATTTTAGTGTTTATTTTAAAGGAAAATTTTATTTTTCTCGTGTTTTCGGCGACCTGCTGAAGGATGAGAATTATCGCGAATTTGAAAATAATTTACGCGAATTTTTGAAAACAAACAAAATTAAGCCAAACGTAATTTTGACGGACTTTCATCCGCTTTATAAGACCACTTCGTTGGGAAAAGATCTAGGCAAAAAATTCAAGGTTAAACATATAAAAATCCAGCATCATGCGGCTCATATTTTCTCCACCATCGGGGAAAAGCTAACAAAAACTGCTGACTATAAGCTGCAACCTACGAGTTATGGCATCGTCTGCGACGGAACCGGTTACGGTTTGGATGGCAAAATTTGGGGCGGAGAAGTATTTAAAATAAAAAGTGAGAAGGAAAAAGTAAAAAGTATTCAAAGAATCGGACATTTGGAAAATCAAACGATGATTGGAGGCGATTTAGCAATTAGGGAACCGGCGCGAATGCTGATCGGCATTTTGAGTAAATTTTTGGATAAAGAAAAAATTTACCCATATTTAAAAAAATATTATTCGTGCAATCAGTTTGAGCTTTTATACAACCAGTTGAAAAATAACTTCAACTGCCAAGAGACTTCTTCAACCGGAAGAATTTTAGACGCGGTTTCGCTTTTGCTTGGATTTTCAGGAAATGAAAGAAAATTTAAGCATAGCCCGGCAATCGCGCTTGAAAAAAACTCAACTCGGCCCTACGCAGTAAAACCGCGGGTAATCCATGATAGAAAAGAAAAAAAATACGTATTGAAAACTACGCCTTTGTTTGAATACTTGATAAAAAATATCAGGAAAGACAAGCATCGTCTCGCCGCTGCCGCTCAATTGTATGTTGCGAAAGGATTATATGAAATCATTGAAAGGTGCCATCCCAAACTTGACTCAGAATCTAAAATTTTTTTCGCCGGTGGAATCTCCAACAATAAAATTATCTCATCCTATTTGGAACGCAAAGGCGCCTATGCTAGAAAAAAAAATCACCCCGCTAAATCAGAGCGAAGCGAATTTAACGATATCCCCCGCGGTGACGCGGGACTTTCTTTCGGACAAATTGTTTACTATCTGCTAACAGATCCTCGGGATTAATCTCCCGCGGGGAGACTCGACCGGCCTTAAAATGCCAAGTTTGGTTTTGAGATAAACCCCTTTTCCTTTTTCTGCGCGTCCGATTATTTTGGCTTCTCGGTTGAATTTTTTAAGAATTCTTAAAACTTTTTTAACATTTTTTGGAGAAACGGCAGCGATAAATCTTCCCTCCGAAGCAAAAGACAAAACATCAACTCCCAAAAGCTCCGCGATTGCTAGGGTTTCTTTTTTGTAAGGAAGCACTTTTTCTTCCAGGATAATTTTTATTTTTGATTTTTCGGCGATTTCCACGATGTTGGCTGCGAGTCCCCCGCGCGTCGGGTCTTTGCAGGCGTGCAGATATTTTCCGGTCGCTTTTATTTCTCCAAAAAGCGCCCGAGAGTCGCTTTTTACATTGGTTTTGTAATTGAAACGGACACTTAGAAGCGCCACCGTATGCTCACCCAGATCGCCCGAAGTTATTATCAAATCTCCTGCTTTGGCGCCGCCGTTTTCAATAATTTTTTCCGCCAACCCTATCCCGGAAGTGGTAATTTCTATTTTATCAATCTTCCCCTTTTCCGTGACTTTAGTGTCTCCAGTCACGATCGGCACGCCCGCTTTTTTTGCCTCCCGTCCAAGAGACTTGGCTATTTTCATGAGCTCGTCTTCTGAAAATCCCTCCTCGATGACCAAACTTAAACCGAGGCCAAGCGGCTGGGCACCCATAACCGCCAAATCATTTACCGTTCCGCAGACGGCGATTTTTCCGATGTCTCCTCCGGGAAAAAATAGCGGATCCACGATAAAAGCATCCATCGTAAAAACTAGTTTTTTTGTCCTTTTCGCCTTTTGGGAGAGAACTGGAGAAAGATAGCTTTGCGCCAAATCAAAAACCGCCCCGTCGTCGCTGATATTTTTCCATTTTCCAGAGACGAAAAAATTTTTTCTTATTTTTTTTATAAGTTCGCTGGATTTTTTAGCCCCCGAGCCGGCTTCCAGTTCAATTATTTTTTCGTGCTTTTCCATTTTCTAAACAATGATATGAAACTTAGCGCCAAAATAATTCCGGCAAGATCAATGGCCACATCTCTGACTTTTCCTTCTCTCCCAAAAACAAATGTTTGGTGCCACTCATCGGAAATTCCGTAGAAAAAAGCCAAAATAGCAGAAAACAACAGCGCTTTATCGTATTTTCGGCTTTGCGATAGAGCACTGAAAAATAAAACGGTTAATATAAAATACTCAATGATGTGGAAAAATTTTCTTTTGAGAAACAGGAAAATGTTCCCTGAATAATAGCCGCTTCCCTCGATGGAAGACAAAACAAAAATGACGGCCATCCACAAGCCCGCCGCGGTCCAAAACAATAACTTTTTATTCTTTAAATTTGCCATATCGATATTGGACATTGCAGCTTCCTTCGCTGGAAACCATACAGGGACCGTGCGGGTTTTCCGGTGTACAAACGTGGCCGAACATGGGACATTGTTCGGGAACAATCAGACCGCGGATAACCTCTCCACATCGGCAGCCGGTCGGTTTTGCGGAACGCGAAAGATCAATTTTGTCGAGAATTTTTTTATATTTTATTTTAGCGTTAAGCCGCGGGTTTTTTACTTCCAGTCCGGATTCTGAAATGACGCCAAACCCGCGCCAATTGCCATCCGAGATCTCAAATTCTTCAAAAGTGATTTTCCTTGCTTTGGGATTTCCGGCCTTCCGCACCGATCGAAGGTATTCGTTTTCCGCCACGCGCTTTCCTTTCTCTATCTGTTCAAGCAGCATCAAGATACCAACCAAAACATCTTCCGCCTCAAATCCGGTTACTACTTGTGCCACTTTCATATGTTGGTAAGGTTCAAGGCCGACTATCGTTGAAACGTGTCCGGGACTCAAAAAACCGTCTATTTTGAGTTTTCCCATCGCCAGAAGGGCGTCCATCGCCGGCAAAAAAAGTTTATGCGCCGAATACACGGTTAATCCTTTTTTGATTGCCGCCGCCGTCATGGGCGCGGTTGTGTCAAAGCCAATACCAAAAAAAACTAATTCCGGATATTCTGCTTTAAGTTCCAGCGCTTCTTCAATTGAATATACGGAAAAGACCTTTGCTCCGCGGCTTTTGGCCTGGTCCAAACTTCCTAAATACCCGGGAACGCGCAACGCGTCGCCGTAGGAAGCAATGGGTACGCCGGAAAGCGCCAGACTTACCACAGCATCGATATCACTTTGCGCCGTAACGCACACCGGGCATCCTGGTCCGCTCATTAAGCGGACATTCTCCGGCAGGAGTTTCCGGATTCCATATCGGCTGATGACTTGGGTATGCGTGCCGCATACTTCCATGATGTTGACTTGCGCTTTTATTTTTTTTGCGATTGCATTGATTTTTTCTATAAGCCCTTGGTTATCTTTTTCAAATTTTTTTATCTCTCCTTTCCGGAATTCCTTAAGCGCTTCCCATGCGTCCGCCTCTTCGAGAATTTGGATGGCAAAACCAGCATGAACAATCACGCGATCTCCTTTTTTGGCGCCGGCAATCAGCGAGATGTTAATTTTTTTTATTATGCCGTCAAAATCAGCAGTTGCCTGCTGATTCCCGTTAACTTCTAAGATTTTTCCTGGAAAAGCTAAACACATACCGACTTTGGTGTTTTATATTTTTCCATCGCTGCCAAAAATTTTTATTTTTTCCTTGACTGCTTCTTTGACAGCTTCCCGGGCATCTCCCAAAAGCTTCCTTAAATCAAATGAGATGTCCTCTTCGTTTTTGATTGTATTTATAAGGTTGTTTATAAAAGCTAATCTGATCACCGTATCGACATTGAAGCAAACGATGCCTCTCTTTATGACTTCTTCGACCCGGCCATTTTCCCAATCAGAGGCTCCGTGCAAAATCAGAGGAATCCCGAGATCCTTGTTTATCATTTCCAATCGCGCGTAGTCCGGATCTTTTCTTTCTTTTACAAATCCATGCGCGTTGCCGATAGCCACCGCCAATGAATCAATTCCGGTTTCTTTGACAAATTGTTTGGCTTGTCCCGGATCGGTCATGTATTTGTTCCAGTCTATTTCCCCGAAATTTTCTTCTCCAAGATATGGAACACTCCCCAATTCCGCCTGGATATTTACTCCCTTTTCCGCGCAGTAAGCGGCAATTTCGCGAGTGAGCATAAGATTGTCTTCGAAATTTTTCCGCGATCCGTCGTACATGACTGAAGTAAGGCCTATGGCAATCGCTCTTTTTATGATTTCGAAATTTTTCCCATGGTCTAAATGAATCCCAATGGGTATTTCCGGAGCATAAAATTCGGCTTCATTTTTAATAAGATGAAATATCCCCCGCCCGCCCGCATATTCCATGGTCTTTTCTGTTACCTGGACAATGATCGGTGCGCGCATTTCTTTCGCGGCTCTTATTATCGCCCGAGTTGTTTCCAAATTAACCGTATTAAAAGCGCCAACCGCGTAACCGCCTTCTTTGGCTTTTTCCAATATTTCTTTTACGGGTACTATCATATTTTTAATTTTAGTCTTTATTATTTATGATTTCTGCTATCTTCAAAAATTCATGCGGCGCTAGGCTTTCTCGACCAACCAGAACGCCGTCCATGCCGGGTTCAATGCAAACATTTTTAGCGGTTGCGGCCTTGACCGATCCTCCATAGAGAATTCTCACTTTTTCCGCGTACTTTTTTCCGAAAAATGCCACCAAAATTTTTCTGATCAAAACTTTCACTTCCATAATCTGATGGGCTGTTGGCGTAACATCGCTTCCGACCGCCCAGACCGGCTCATAAGCAATGACTATTTCTCCAGCTTTGGTCCGGCTGACATTGACCAGGGCTTTCGCGACTTGTTCGGTTATAACATCCAGAATCTGATGCTCCTCTCTTTGAACTTTCGTTTCGCCGACACAAATCACCGGGATAAGCCCGTTTTTCAGGGCGGAAATGACCCTCAAATTTATCTCCTCATCTTTTTCGGAAAAATATCTCCGCCTTTCGCTGTGGCCAAGAATCACATATTCACAGCCGAAAGTTTTGAGCATTGTCGGAGAAATTTCTCCGGTATAAGAACCTTTGGCTTCGGGAAACATATTTTGCGCCCCGAGCTTTATTTTTTTATTTTTCCATTTTCTGAAAGCTTCCAGATGGACGAACGGCGGACAAAGGATTATTTCAGAGTTTTTAAAAATTTTTCCGGATAATTCTTTTTCAAACAATTTAAAATACCGCTCCCTTTCGGCAAGATTGATTAGATTCATTTTTAAATTTCCGATAACCAGCTTTTTCATAATTTTAGTCAGATTTTTAAGTCATTTTTAACTTATTTCTTAAGGCTCATAATTTTTTTCACATCAAAAACTTCTCCGTATTGTTTGTTTAGTTTTTCACGATGATTGGCATAATCTTTCTCTGAAACTGCTCCATCGACGAAACGCATGTGCCATTCACTGAATAATTTGTTAATGATGTTATCAGCTCGCGCGCGTCCCAAACTGAGATTCTTAATTCCGCCCATCAATTTTTCCTTTCCGCCCGCCAACAAACCATCATTGCCGAATGCCTCGCGCTGCTGCCTTATCATTTCAAAGCGCTCGGGATTTTTTTCAATTGCTTTAAGCAGATCCTCTTAAGTAAAAGAAGTTCTTTTGGGTTCTTCTCCCCTTTTGGCTAGCTCTTCAATATCTTCTTGGGTATAAGGAATACCTTTGATGCCTTCTGGAGTTTTTCCGGCAATATCTTCCGGTGTTCCCGCACTGCCTCTGTTTCCCAGGGCATCAATGTCCTCCTGTTTCAGACCGCCTTCCGGAGTTTTTCCGGAAAGATTATCAATGTCTTCTTGGGTATAAGGGATGCCTTTAATGCCTTTAGCTTTTTGTCCGCCCTCAATCCACTCTTCCATTTTTGCTCCGCTACCTTTAGCCTTTGAACCATGCTGAATAATTTCTTCGATTTTTTCTTTGCTTACTGCGCCTCCTGTCTTCTTTCCTGACCTCATTATCTCTTCAATTTCCACCTGGGAAAAAGGGCTAGCCTTGACACCCTTGTCTCCAGCAAATTCCAAAATCTTAGTTCCACCTGTTCCAAGCTCTATTTTTTGACCGGGATAAGCTTCATTTAACTTTTCAAAAGACACTCCCTTCTCTTTAGCCAAAGCAAGTGCCATGCGATGAGCAATTTGTCCCGCGTCAAATCCCTTGTTCCCATTCGCTTGGTTATATTTTTCAGCCACATCCGGATTATCATTAAGATATTTTATAATACTACCCTCCAGACTGCCGCCTTTTTGAATTTCCAGACTGACCGTAGCACCGCCTTTCCCGGCAGCCAGATGTTCTAATTCTGACGCAGACATTACTTTAGGATTTTTGCTGCCGATTTGTTCTTCCAAATTCTTAAAAAACGCTCCGGCACTTCCTTTACCTGTAGAAACTCCGGCGGATAACTCTGCCGCCGAAGCGCTTCTTGCCCCCAGTTTATCCAAAATTTCCGGCATACTATTCCACGCCTTTTGCAACATTTCATAAGCGGTTTTCGCCATCAAGCCGGCCATTACCGCTTTTCCGGTAAATTCAGCATACTTTAGTCCCGTAGTGATCGCGTCTAATTCACCGGTTTGAGAAACCATCCGATCAAGATCATTGAGCCTTTTTGAATAATTATCCAAAAGTCTGTTTCTCTTGGCTTCTTTTTCCGCGGCGCTTAAATTTTTATTTTTATCAACACCTTCAATTTGTTTCTGTAGTCTTTTGGCTGAAAATTCCATCGGCTTTCTCATGAGTCCGGACAAAAATTTGCTTCCGGTTCCCGGTTCATAGTTTTCACTCATACGCCTCAAGACGTCTTCCGGAATATTTTTTTCATATGCCCTTTGTAAGTCCATCTTGGAAGGTTCAGCTTCGCCGGAACTTTTTTTGGCGTCTTCATGAACTTTCATCGCCTCTTCGTAAGCTTTATCGGCATCCGCAATCCGCGTCTTTTCCTTTGCCGATTCGCTTCCCAACCTCATTTCCTTAGCCGTTTCCATCCCCCTGGCAAAAACAGAGGCCACTGCCATTGAAGGCCCTCTTCCTATCCAAGTGGCTACTTTTAATAGTCCGGATGCGGTTTTTCCCAGATTACTGTATTTGGTCAACTTTTTGCCTTCCGCGCTTTCAGAATTGACGATGTTTCTTCCGGCTAATTCAGCGTCCTTTTTATAAGTCTTGGAAAGAGATTCGATAAATTTTCCGGTAATCCCCTTTTTGCCGACAACTTTAGCGGCGAAGTCCAAAACTCCGGAAAATATTTCGCTTTTTACCTTTTGCCCGAAAAATCCGATGTTGTGAAGTCCGATTTCTATTTTTTTCTTTTCGTTCTCCGGCATTTCTTTTAATTGCGCCTCTATTGCCCCGACGGAAGTGGCAGCTTCTTTGTCAAAACTCTCTGAATCGGCAATAGTTTCGTTCTTCTTCGCCTCCGGTATCACTTCGCCCAGATAAGCTTCTTTGTCAAAACTCTCTGAATCGGCAATAGTTTCGTTCTTCTT
>Ga0172373_10000608_pt1 | contig 58754 bp, 41 predicted proteins | sample Lak10m_2_FD_114546 | JGI IMG/M metagenome (GOLD analysis project Ga0172373, IMG submission 114546) | Freshwater microbial communities from Kabuno Bay, South-Kivu, Congo - kab_092012_10m | ecosystem: Environmental > Aquatic > Freshwater > Lake | place: Democratic Republic of the Congo... | reverse complement strand
TACCGCAGGCACGCACGGTCCGCGGACGGCGACTCCTGCCGACCCGATCGTCGCCTCCCGACGCCCTCAGCCCGCTCTGCAGCCCGGCTGCTGACACCAACCCAACGCAACCTCAGCTCCGCAAGCATCAGTTGCCTGTGGCGAGCCCGGGGACTTACGTACTCGATGGGCGCTGATCACAGTGCTGGCAGGTAGAGCGCTGAAAATGCGGGCGGCGCAGCCGTTGTTCCCAGCCGGTGAAGACTTTTTTCAGGATAGACTGCCGGAGTTGAGCGGACCGATGAAGGTCGGCGGAGGCGACAGACTTTTGGCAAACGAGCAGTTTTTCGAAGGCGAAGGCCACACGGCGTCGCCGGGAGAAGAGAGTACAGCAGTAGGGAGCAGACCGAGCAGAAAAGAGAAAGTCTGTCAGTTTGCTGGCCCCAGCGACCTGAAGAATCTTCAGGCCATCGAGACTTTATTCTTCTACTTTCTCTTTTCTGCTCTCTGTTTTTCACCCATCAGGCCAAAAGTCGGGGTGACAGGACGGCTATTGAACTTTTTATGGCTGGAATCCGAGGCTGGGAGGCTGGATTGCGTCGGGGACTGGAGAATGGCAAATCCAACGGCGGCTGAGGTATATGCTCGCTTTGGTCACAACAGATCGACGAATTGCCGGAGCCTTGCGACAGACTGCGTCAGTCCCTGGCCCTCAAGCGTGGCGAGTAATTCCTCGGCCGTTTTTGGCGGGTTTCGAAGCCCTTCGCGTTGGCGCTTTACGGCGGCGCAAACCACGCCGGGAGCCTGATCGAATAGTGAAAGCAGGAACTCGTCGGGATGAACCGCCTCGATCTCGAACTGGGCGAGTATCTCAACTGGAAAGTCCTTCAAGTTGTAGGTGACAATGACTTCCGCCCCGGCGCGGATGGCCGCGGCGAGGACATGCCGGTCATTGGGATCGGGCAATGCCAGGGAATCGATTAGTTCTTCGTGGCCAATCACCAAACAGTCACGAACGGCGTCGTTCATCAAGTTCCGGGTGCGGGCGAGCTTCTCGCTGGTGAGTTCCACGTTGTTCTTGAGGACATTGCGACTCCATTCGTCATGAATCGTTTCGGTCCATCTCGCTCGCACGACGCCTGCTTGAGCGAGCCGAATGAACAGGTCACGCAACGGAGCGGGATAGAGGATATTCGCGTCGTAGATTGCGGTGACGACCCGCTCCATCAATAGCCCATCCCGAGTTCCTGGGCTTCGGCGGAGAGTTGTTCGAGAACTTTGGACCTGGCGTCATCGTCCTTTTGCTTGAACGCCATGAGATCGTCGAATCGGACGCGACGATACTTGCCCACGGTTCGCCCTGGTATTTTTCCTTCGTCCAGAAGCTTCGCCATGTACGGTCGTGAAACATTGAGGAGGTCGGCCGCTTGTTGGGTGGTCAGTTCAGCGTGCGTGGGAATGAGCGTCACGGCGTTTCCCTGAGACATCTCCGTCAACAAATGCAGGAAAAGTCGAACCGCCGATGCTGGCACGGATAGCGTTTCGGCATCGTCACCATCGTCCAGAAGCCGGATGCGAACACTCGTCCGACGCTCCAGCTTGTGAACGGCGAGGAGGCGGCTCGATTCACGAGCCAACAATGCATCGGCCGCGCTCGGCGCAACGGTTTCAAATTGATTGGGAATCAGCGTTGCCATTGGGTCGTTCCTCCTGGTTTCCAGACATCGAAGTATACCACGAGGTCGAATTGCCCGCAATACTCGAAATGCTCGAATCGAGCGTCCGAGGGCGGTTTTGGACGCAAGCCAATGATTTAGCCACAAAAAAAGTGCCTCAATCCCAGGCGATCTCCGCCGCGAGATACTCCGCGATGACGATCTTCACCAGTGCGGGTCCAGGTATTTCGTCGATGTCGTATCCATCGCCACGCCACGGCGTCGCCGTAACTCCCCCGAGCATCGGCGGGTTGAGTTCCTGAATGGTCCGCTGGAACATTTCGGCCCCGATATGGTGGGCCTCATGGGCTCACGTCATGCATGCTGTTCGTTCTGCTTACGCTGTCGTGGAGCAGACTAGCGGATGACAGCCTTAGACTTCCGTTTGGCTGCTGTGACTGATTGCTTTTTTGTACCTGCGGCTTGCACAGCCCCAATTCGCAAAACCACTCCCGCAAACTGCTCGGCCACCCATGCGTTGAGGCTCTTGCCGGAAAGCACAGCCGCAACATTCACCTGCCGGTGCAAGTCTGGCGAAATTCGAGTAACGAACTGCCCGGAAAACAGCTGGTCCGGGGTCTCGCCGCGTGTTTTGCAGAACTCAAGGTAATCATCCACGGACTCGTGAAATGCCTGCTTCAACTCGGCAACGCTGTCGCCCTGAAAGGTGATGACGTCGCGAGTGTTGATGACCTCGCCGTGGATGGTCCCAGCCTCTTCGTCGAACTCAACTTTGCCGATGCAGCCTTTGTATTTCATCAGGGCGTGACTGTTGCTTCTGTCAGGAACCGCCGCATGGACCTGACGGCTCCTTTGCCTGTTTCCTTCTGACGGTGCGGCCTGTGAAACACGGCCCGGACGCCGTTCAAGGCAATCTGCACTCGTGATCCGGAACCCCCGGTGATCTCGGCACCGGATGGCATCTGCTGACACGTCGCCGACGATCCTGATTATTTGCGATTCAGGCGTGCGGAGGTCTGAAAACCTTGCAATGCACAGTAAAAAAGCCTTATCAGCGAGACTTGCTGACAAGGCTTTTGAAGTCGGGATGACAGGATTTGAACCTGCGACCTCTACGTCCCGAACGTAGCGCTCTAGCCAAGCTGAGCTACATCCCGTTGCTGTTGTGGGTGGTCCCACGACAGGCTGGGCGGATTTTAGCGATCCGGCGGATGTGGTCAACAGGAGGGCATTGGTGAGGAGCATTTTGGAAAAACGGGGAGGACGGTGATTTGTCGAGCTTGCGGGTGCAATTTGCCGGATGTGCCCCCCAAAAAACCAGTATTCTGTCCCCCGATGTTGAAAAAAAGCGACAGACAACGAAAAGAACCAGCTATATTGAGGTAGATTCGCCAGTTGCCTGCTGAAGGAATGCGGTGAACGGGAGTGGTTCGGCAGCCATGGCGGGGGTTGATTTGATCGGGAAGGAACTGCCCACCGATTGTCGGTTGGGGTGTGAACGTGTGATGGAGCGGAGTGAAAACTTCTTCTGCAGAATGTTTCCTGCAGCGGGATGGGTTTGCGATGTCCGTGAAACTTTTTCATCCGAGTGTCAGTCAGGACCTTTCCATTGCGGCACCGCTTGTGGGGCAGGCCAGCACGGCCGCTTGTGGACCGCTGTGTTCTTCCCGGCTTGTCTGGATCTGCCGCAGTTTGTCGCTCACAGGATTAACCATTTCCCTGTATCTGGCGTGGTCAGCGCTGCAGATGCAGTCTGTGGCGGGGTGTGGGGCGGCGGGCGTGGTGAATTGCGAGCACGTGCTGGGGAGTGAATGGTCGAAGGTGGGCGGAGTGCCTGTCAGTATCCCGGCGGTCGCGTTGTATGGCTCTTTGCTGGCATTGCTGTCCTTCGCGGGCCGTCCGGCGACTGTTGGCTTCCACAGGCTGCTCTGGCAATTCCTGACGGCTGGTTTCCTGTCTGCCGGGCTGGCCGCGATCTGGTTTATCAGCATTCAGGTGGGGGTGATTGGCCACATCTGCCCTTGGTGCATGGGGGCTCACACGTGCAGCCTGATCCTCGCTGGAATCGCCTTGTTCAAGGCCCCTGTGTCGCTCGCCGTTCGGCAGCAGTCCGGTGCCATTGCAGTGCTGGGCGCCGGACTTCTGGCACTCGTGCAGCTGGGGACTGAGCCACCTGAGCCGGTGGTCATTCCTGCAATTGAGCAACCTCCGGGGGACAATTCGGGCAGTCAGCTTTTTGCCCCCCCATCCCAGCCCCAATTGTTTGCTCCACCTGCCGGTGCTGCAATCCGCCGGGTTTCTCCTGCAGATCTTCTGAACGTGTTTGTTGCCCACTCTGTCTCACTGCCGCTGCCGCGGTCGCTCATCAGTGGCTTTCTGTCATCGGGTGACGAGGGCACGACGGGAGCGAGTGCCGACAATTCTGGCGGTGCGCCTCCAGCCAAACCGGCGTCGCGAACGATCGAGGTTTCTTTGGGTGGTTCGCGTGGTTTAGCAGAGCTCGATGTCTACGCATGGCCGCTGATTGGGTCCCCCACGGCCCCCTGCGTCTTCGTGGAATTGTTCGACTACACCTGCCCGCACTGCAGGGCCAACCATCTGGCGATCACCGCCACCATGAAGAAGCTTGGCCCCGACGTCGCCATGATCGCTCTGCCGGTACCGCTCAACAGAAACTGCAATGCATTCACATCTTCCCAGATGGCGGGGTCCTGTGAATTGAGTGAACTTGCCGTGGCGGTCTGGCGGTGCAATCCAGCCGTTTTTCCACAGTACCACAACTGGCTGATGGCATCCGCTCGTCAGCCTGCCGCCGCCAGAGCTCAGGCCGAAAGCCTCGTCGGTAAACTCGCGCTCGACACAGAGCTTCAAATTAAAGCGTCTGGAAAGAATATGCCCCAAAAGTTCATTGAGATGCACGTGCAATTGTACAGAAGCGCGAACGCTGGTGTGCTCCCGAAACTGCTCTTCCGAGACCTCGTAGCCGAAGGTGCGGTCTCATCGGCATGGCTGCAGAATCGTCTGCAGAATTTCCTGCCGATCACAGGAGGTGCATCACCGTCCTCGGCGGTCGCGGAGTCGCCGGCGGTCGCAGGTCAGCCGACACGATCTCCGCAGGGTACTGGTCGTCGCCGTAAATAAAGGTTGATAAAATTCCATGGCAGATCGCTGGGATGTGATCCGCGTTCCGCTGGCGCGGCGTTTTTTTCTGGCCACAATTCTGCAGGCGGCATTGGTGCTGGTGACGGCACTGCTGTTGGGAGCTGTTTTTGGTCGCCAGCCGCCGGCGGATCGGCTGCGGCTTCCGTGGGCGTTCCTGCTGAGCACTGTGTTGCTGGCCGTTGGCAGCTGGCAGCTGGAGCTGGCGCGGATGCATGTGCGGCGTGAGAAGCAGGTGGAGTTTCGCCGATCGCTGTTGCAGGCATTGATTTCTGCGATGGCGTTTGTGTCTGTTCAGGGATACGGTTTGTGGGCGATCGACAAGGGCGGCAATTCTCCTGAAGAGGCTCAGCTGGGCGTGCATGGTTTTGTGATTATGTTCACAGTGCTGCACGCGATGCACTTTCTTGTGGCGCAGTCGATTCTGCTGTGGGTGACATTGTCTGCTTTTGCCGACCGTTACGACCACGAGTATTCGTGGGGTGTGACGTTTGCGGCTGGATTCTGGCACATCCTTGGTGTGGTGTGGGTGTGCATTCTGTTTGTGTTTACGACGGCCAACATTTCGCCGCGTGTGGACGGGGCGTTTTGAGGTGAGCGAGGGAGTTGGCGGTTATTCGCCGGCGACGCGTTTTTTTGCGCGTTCGTGGAGTTCCACGGGGACGGTTTTAAGCAGTCGTTCGATCACGGTATCGGGCGTTGCCCCCTGGCTGGCCGCGGCGAAGGTGGTCATGATGCGATGTCGCAGCACGGGTTTGGCGACCGCGCGGATGTCGTCTGTGGTGACATGAAAACGTCCCTGGAGCAGTGCGTGTGCGCGGGCCCCGAGGATGAGGTACTGTCCGGCGCGGGGACCGGCGCCCCATGACACGAGTTCGCGGATGAACGGCGGTGCTTCGCTTTCGCCGGGGCGAGTCGCGCGAACGAGGTCGCGAGCATAGACGAAGATGTATTCGGCGCAGGGCACGCGGCGGACGACTTCCTGGAGAGCCTGAATTTGTCGGCCGGTGAGTACGGGAGTGAGTTCGGGTTTTTCGTTGCCGGTGGTCTGTTTGAGAATCCTGAGTTCTTCGGCAGCGGTGGGGTAGCGGACGACCACATTGAACATGAAGCGGTCGAGCTGTGCTTCGGGGAGTGGATAGGTGCCTTCCTGTTCGATGGGGTTCTGGGTGGCGAGGGTGAAGAATGGATCGGGGAGGTCATAGGTGCTGGAGCCGACGGTGACGTGTCGTTCCTGCATGGCTTCGAGGAGTGCGGCCTGGGTTTTGGGAGGGGTGCGGTTAATTTCGTCGGCAAGCAGCACATTGGTGAAGAGCGGTCCGGGGATGAACTGAAAACTGCGGCGGCCGGTTTCGGGGTCATCCTGGAGGACATCGGTGCCGGTGATATCGGAGGGCATCAGGTCGGGGGTGAACTGAATGCGTCGGAAGGACAGCTGAAGGATGCGTGAGATGGTGCTGCAGAGCAGGGTTTTGGCGAGTCCCGGGACGCCGACGAGGAGGCAATGGGCGCGGCAGAACATGGCGATGAGGAGCTGATCAACAACTTCGTCCTGGCCGATGATGACCTTGCCGATTTCCTGACGCATTCTCTGGTAGGCGGAAGTCAGGCCGCGGATGGCTTGTTCTTCAAGCGCCGTCAGGGAGGATGCGGAGCGGTCGGAATTGGGCATTTCTGGTTCTGACATGGCTGTTCGCTGAAAGGAGGCGGGGCAGAAATTTTCCCGGACTTCCACAAATTGGAACGTCCCGGGCAGGGAAATGCGAGCGGAAATCGACAGAATATGAAGTTTCTGCGGCCCATGGCAACCCAGCGGACGGCCTGACCTTTATTCCACCCTGCAGTTCAGCGGAAAGCAACCATGAGCGACGTGCGATATCTGATCTTTGACATTGAAACCGTGGGCGACGGTGATCTGATCCAGAAGGTCCGCTTCCCCGACGAACAGCTCACACCCCGCGACGCCATCCAGCGTTATCGCGCACAGCTGCTTGAAGAAACCGGCCGCGACGTGCTGCCGCTCACCTTCGTCCTGCCCGTCTCTGTCGCCATCGCCAAGGTCTCTGCCGACTATCGCCTCCAGGACATCCTCGTCCTGGATCCCCCCGAATTCCGTCCGCAGGAAATCGTCCGCCGTTTCTGGCAGGGCTGGCAGCACTATGAACGCCCGACGCTTGTCACCTTCAATGGTCGCACCTACGACGTCCCCGTCATGGAAATGTCTGCCTTTCGGTTTGGCATCAGTCTGCCTGCATGGTTCAACGTGGATTCACGCTCGTTCGAGCAGTGCCGCAACCGCTACAACCAGGATTCGCATCTCGACCTCCAGGAACTGCTCACCAACTACGGCGCCTTTCGGCTCAGCGGCGGACTCAATCTGCTGGCCAATCTCATTCACAAGCCTGGCAAATCCGGCGTTGATGGTTCTCAGGTTCAGTCACTTTTCGACCAGGGCCGCACGGACCTGATCAACGATTACTGCCGCTGCGATGTGCTCGATACCTACTTCGTGTTTCTCCGCTGCCAGCTCCTGCTGGGACGCATCTCCGCACAGGAAGAACAGACTCTCACCGAACACGTCCACACGTGGCTCCAGCAGCACGCTTCTCAAACACCGGCCTACGCTCAGTACCTGCAAACCTGGAGTCGCCGAACGGCCGGCCGACTTGATATACTCGGCGCCCTGGGCCGCTAAGCCCTCTTCTGCCTGCAACCGTCTTCCCACAAAAGTCCGCGTTCATTTCCTTATCCGGCAGACCGCTCCATGCTTCGTCACGTACTGTACTCCGCCTGCCTTCTGTCCTCACTGATCCTCTTCCCGGCCCCCATTGTCGCCCAGGAAACCGACTCCCCCCCGGAAACGCTCGCCAGCGGCCGCATCATCGGTAAGGTCTGGTACACCGGAGTCCGCCCTGAAGACAGCTTCGCCTACCTTCAAAAGGTCCGCGAAGAACTTCAGATGCCGCAGCCACCAATCATGATCAACTCGGTCGGCCGCGGCATGTCCGGTCTGATGGGACCGCGAGTATTCCGATCGAAGGCGACTGAAGCCGGTGCGAGCGAAAACAAGCAGGCCACCCCGCTCTCCGGGGTACTCTTTGTCCTCGAAACTCGCCCCGAGGTCACCCTTCAGAACCCCATTTCCTTCGAACTTTGTGAATCGCTGGAACAGTTCACCGAACTGGTGAAGCAGCAGCACAGCATGATGGGCCCGATGGGTGAGCTGGACGGAGCAGACGACCGCTACACGCTGACGCTCAACCTCCGAAAACTCCCAAACCTCCAGCCAGCTCCCATGCCCGGTGATGGCAACCAGGAAACCCGTTCGATCTCCGTGGTGATTGCTGTCAGCCCAACAGCAACACCCGGGAATGCTCCGCCGCAAATTCAGACCACCGCGATCAGGACCTACTTCCGCTACCACGACGGCGTGATGTACTCCAGCCGCTCCACCGCGTTATTCACCCTGCCTCTGCCCGAGCGACAGTCGCTGCAGCTGGATGACGAAAATGCCAGCCTCGATTTGTTTGCGGATTTCGATCTGTCACAAATTCCAGCCGACTTTCGTCAGGCCTTCCGCACTGCGCTCGAATCCCAGGTCTCCGTGTTCCTGCAGCGTTTTGACAGCGAGCAGGCTGGCCAGTATGCCTTGCGTCGAGTGCTCGCAGAGGGCCGTTTCGAACTTCTCAAGAGCGCCCTGTTTGATATCGATCGAGCCCGATTCTCGCTCCAGTTATCCCCTGCCTCCGGCCAGCCTGTGGTCAGCCGACTGCGGATCCAGGCCCGTCCCGGAACTCCACTCGCTTCCGGACTGGCACTCATCAGCAGCCGCAGTTCACAGCTCTCCAGCCTCCACGACGATCGTTCACCGCTGCTTGTGGCCGGCACTCTGGCGATCCCGGAACTGCTCCGTCCCTTCGCCTCGGCACTTGTACAGTCTGCTGCTCTGCGGCTGAAGGAAACCAGCGGTGACAGTCCCTCCGCGCCGGTCATCATCGAAGACATCGCGCAGTCTCTGCAGCAGACCATCAATTCCGGGGTGCTCGACGCTGCCGTCTGTCTGCGTGGCAGTGTCAAGGACGGCCTGATTCCCTGTGCCGCACTGCGTCTGGAATCGGCCGAGACATTCCTCAACACACTCGATCTGCTCCTGCAGGTCACGGGTGCTCGCGAGTATGTCACTGTGCAGCCGGGTACGGCCGGGAATTATCGAATGCTGAGCATTTCTGCGGAGGAAACGCCTGTGCCTTTTGCCGGCGGAAAGCTCCCGCTGCGACTGCATCTCGCAGCCACCGGTTCATGGCTATGGATGACACTCGGCGAAGATCGCGCCGCAACTCAGCTGAAGGAGCTCACTGCTGCCAGCGAAGAATCGCTCAGCCAGACCGGCCGGGCCGTCCCGCTGCGTATTCGCATGAACCTCGACGGCTGGCTCGGCGAAGCCGCCGATCCGCTCAGCGAAGTCCCCTCCCGCTGGCTGCAGACACTTGAACGCTGGCTGCAGGTCGCCACGGCTCCGAAAATTGCCTTTTCAATCAACGGACAGACTCCGGAAAGTACGAGTGCAGGCACAGACAAGTTCAACAGTTTTGCGGCCAAAGCGCTGACTCCCGGTGACGCCAGCCTTGATTTCTCCATCCGCACTGCTGAATCCGAGCTGTTGATGGAGGCTGAGTTCGGCCGGGGAATCGCTCGACTTGCTGTTGCTCAGTTTCTGGATGCCCAGAGCCGCATGTTCGAAGGCGTTCAGCTGCAGTTTGGCTCTGCAGTCGGCAAAGGCACTTTCAAGCTGCAGCTGGGTGGACCGGAGAAGAAGAAAGCCGAGTAGCGTCGGATAACCAAACGTGCCTGCTCCGGCCCACTGACAGCAAATCTGTCGATGTTCGTGAATTTGGGAGCTTTGGTGACACAGGGGCAAACAGGGAGAGATTGCGGGCGCTGACGATTTCACGGAAGCACCGCTGCCATCGTTGACCTCCGCACAGACGGCGCCGGCGGTGTCTTCAGTTCCATCGGTATTTCAGCCGATTTTCCTCCGCAATCGTTCGCCATGGAATCTGGCGCGCTGAGTGGCGTTTTTTGTTGACATCAGAGACCGGCCATGACCCATTCTCCGTCACGTGCACCATTTGCCGACACCATCGCGACTGAGCTGCTGGGGCAAATCGAGTGTTGTCGGAGCGGTCGAGAACTGCCGCCACTGCCGGGTGTGGATGCCGTAATGGAGGTGGTTTTTGAAATTCGGGATCTGCTGTTTCCCGGGATTCATTCCCCGGCGGCTGCGGCTTCTGAACGACCGGGGTGGTATGCCGCGCGACTGAGGGCCGTTCAGGCGACCTTGACAACTGAAATTGCCAAGGCGGTTCTGCACTGCCGCTCAGCTGACCTGCGTGTTCAGGGAACAGCAATTGCGCGTTCTTCCACAGACCCTGAGGTACTCACCGAACATTTTCTTCAGCGTCTTCCGGCCATTCAGCGACTGCTTCAGTCCGACGTGGAATCTGCGTTTCAGAACGATCCGGCAGCGAAGACTCGTGATGAAATCATTCTTTGCTACCCGGGGATCGAAGCCGTCTGCATATATCGACTGGCGCATGAACTGCTTGATCTGGGAGTTCCCTATCTGCCGCGGCTGATGACGGAATGGGCTCACCGTCGCACGGGCATCGATATTCATCCGGGTGCTCGGATTGGAGCATCCTTCTTTATTGACCACGGGACAGGTGTCGTGATTGGTGAGACATGCGAAATCGGCACGGGTGTGACTCTGTATCAGGGGGTGACCCTGGGTGCCTGGTCGTTTCCGCGTGACGAGGACGGCAATCTGATTCGCGGGGCAAAGCGGCATCCGACGCTGGAGGACCGCGTGACGATTTACAGCAACGCGACGATTCTGGGAGGCACGACAGTGATCGGGGCGGGGTCGCAGATTGGTTCAAGCGTTTCGCTGAATCGATCGGTTCCACCCAATACGATTGTCACCATTGAACGGCCTTCGCTGAGATTTCGGGACGCGGCCTGATCAGCCCGGACTCCTGAGGCCATCTCAGCGGACAACTCGCCCGGCGCCTGCACTCCGCATGACGTCTTCGATTTCCTGTCGACTGACGTAATTCCAGTCGCCGCTGATTGAGTGAGCGAGGCAGCCGGCAGCTGTTGCGAAGTCGATGGTGTACTGCAGATCAGGATTTGGCTGGCAGAGACCGAACAGAATTCCGGCGGCAAATGCATCGCCGCTGCCGACTCGATCGACGATCTGCCGAATCTCCCAGGGCTGCACACCACCGTCACGCAGTGGAGCCTGCGTGGTGATGTCAGCAGTCGCGTCAAAGAGCAGACCGCTCCAGTTATTGTGTGACGCGGAGATCTGTTCACGAAAGGTTCCGGCAAAGTAACGAATTCCCGGGAACTGCTGCCGTACACTTTTTGCGGCCTGCACGAGCCGTTCAGCCCGAGTACCGCTGCCGGACAGGACCTCGGGGGCAAGTCCAAGGAGACCGCAGTCCTCTTCGGACATAAACCAGAGGCTGACGTGTGGGAGCAGTCGCAGCAGGACACGGCGGGCGAGTTGCTGCGGGTGTCCTGCCCCATCCCAGCGCCAGAGTTTGGAGCGGAAATTCACATCGAAGGAGACTTCAACTCCGAGCCGTCGGGCAGTTGCTGCGGCTTCGATCGTGAGTTCTGCGGCTGTTTCGGAGAGCGCGGCTGTGATTCCCGTCAGATGCAGCCAGCGTGTTCCCTCGAGAATCTCTTCCCAGCAAAATTCACCTGGGCCGCTTCGACTGATTGACGAATGATCGCGGTCGTAGTGCACCTGTGTGGGGCGCTGATTAGCGCCGGTTTCCACGAAAAAAATTCCCAGACGGCCATCTGCGGTGATGCGTACATGACGAGTACCGACGCCGGTGCCACGGAGGCTGGCAAGACATGCATCCGCAAGTGGGTTGTTGGGAAGAGCCGTTACGAAGTCCACGTCGCAGCCGAGCAATGCCAGGGAAACGGCGGTGTTGGCTTCAGCGCCGGCGAAGGTCACATCGAGTGAACCGGGGAGTATCTGCCGCAATCGTTCCACACCGCGAGGAGCCATCCGGGCCATGATTTCGCCGAAGGTCACAATCGCCGCCATGACAGGTGGTCCTTTGATACACGGCTGAACAGCAGCGAAGCCCTCCCATCGGCCAGCCAGCCTCCGGGAGGTTGTTGCTTTCCACGCAAACGCTCAGGGAGCAGCAGCGAATGTTGCCAGCACCTTTGCATCTGCAGCGTTCCAGACGCGGACGGACCCATCTTCTCCGCCGGAGGCAACCAGTGTGCCATCGGGAGTGGCAGCAGCTCGGTACACGTAATCGGTGTTGCCTGGGAATTCCCGCGCGGCAGAGCCATTAGCGGGGTTATGGAAGAAGACTCGTTTGTCACCGCTGCTGCTGACGATGAGGTCCTGCAGGCCGACGTACTGGAGCGAGGTGACCTGTCGCGAGTAGGTGCTGATGGTTCGCGCCTGTTCACCGGTTTCCACGTTCCAGACTTTGATGGCGTTATCGGCGCCGGCGCTGGCCAGCGTTGTTCGGTCCGCTTTCCATGACACGTCCATCACGTGGTGAGTGTGTCCTTCAAAGGAGCGCACGAACGTTCCGGCGGCAACATCGAAGACTTTGACGAATTTGTCTGCCGCCGCGGACGCCAGCAGTTTGCCATCAGCTGAAAATTCGATGCCGTACACGGTATCGCTGTGAGCATCTGCAAATTGTTTTGCGAGGCTGCCGTCGGCGGTGTTCCACAACGTCAGCTGACCAGAGCGGGAAGCTTCACCGCCACCAGCGGCAAGCAACGTGCCATCGGGTGAGAACGCAAGCGAGAGCACGCGATCGACGAACACAGATTCCCCACCATCCTCGGATCCGATTGACCGAGCAAGCTGCCACGCGGGAAATGTTGGTCGCAGGACGCTGCGGCTGTCTTCGGTCTGAAGAATAACGGCAGCGGGTCCAGCAGTGTGCATGGACTTCACCGGGTTGCCGACACGACTTCCATCAAGAACATCCACGGCGGCCCCGGTGGCGGCATTCCAGATTCGCAGAGTGCCACTGGCATCGGCAGTGATGGCGTATTTGCCGTCGGCGGAGAGGGACGCAAATGTCGCAGCAGCCGGGGCTGCGGCGGGCGCTTTGCGTTCTTCGACAACGGCGGCACCAGCAGTCGCCTCGGCGACGGCAGCTTCGTGCTGAGCCTTGCGATCCTGAACGCGTTTTTCGGCACGGGCAATCGCCTGGACAGCGAAATCGACGGACTTCTTCGCAGTGCTCAGATCACCATCGGCCTTGGTGAAAGCGTCCTTCGCGGCCGCTTCGGCTTTTTCGGCCTCGGTGACAGCGGTTTTCAGGGCAGCGTCATCCGGTTTGCCTTCGAGTGCCTTTTTGGCTTCGGCTGTCTTCGCAATGGCTGCGTCATATTTGGTTTTCGCCTCAGCCTGCAGCGGTGTCTGCTTGTCGACTTCAGCCTTCGCTTTGGTTTCGGCTTCCTTCTGTGCGACGACTTCCTTTTCTGACTCGTCAATCTGTGCCTTGAGCACATTGACGCGTGCATCCAGCACCGCTTTGCGATACTCGGCAGCCTTCAGCGAGCGCTGAGCGGGCAGACTGGCGGTCAGGGGAGCAATTTCCTTTGAATCTTTTGTGGACCAGAGCGACGCAGTTGTGCCACCGAAGACAAACACAGCCCGTTCGACAGCAGGTTGAGCATCGACAGCGGTGATGTCAGCCGGGGCATCGAATCGAGCCGCCTGAGCAGCGTCGTCGGCCTTCCAGATCTGAACAGTACGAGTACCGGCGACGGTGAGCAGTTGCGGGCCGGCCCCCACAAGACGAGTGATGGCACCTGCGTCAGATTTAATCTCCGCGGCAACAGTCACGGCACCTGTATCGGCGGCAATCGCCAGCAGTCGCACTGTGCCATCGGCGAGCAGAGCAGCAACACGTCCGCCGGCAAGTTCGCCACTGAGGGCAGTCACCGCCGCGGGAAGCGGTTCCGAGCGACTGGCGATGGCAAGTTCCGTGGGGCGAACGACCACAATTTTCTGATCAGCTGTGGCGGCCACAAGCCACCGCGGTTCGCCGCGAAATGCAGCCAGTGCCGCCACTGCCTGACCTTCAAGAGAAACAGCGCCGCGTTCGGCGCCGCTGGAGGCATTGACGGCCACGAGTCCCTTATCCGGAGTTCCCAGATAGACTTCGACGCCGTCCGGGGAAGTTATCGAGGTCTGTACGTTGGCCGGCCGTGGCCAGGCCCCCGACACCTGTGTCACATCGCGCTGCCAGATCTTCACATTCCGATAGCCGGAAGTCGCAACGATCGGCTGCGACGGATGGAAGGCGATGGCGTGCACGAAGTCACGGTGAGCGGAGCCGGAGAGCCCCTGGGCGGCCGATGAGACGATGCCCGGGTCTACGAGCGATTCCGGGGCTTCCTGACGGGCCATGTCGTAGATCGTGACCCGATTTGCACGGCCGGCAGCGATGAAGCGACCGGTGGAATCGACGTCGAGCGAATAGACGCCCTGCAGCCGTGAATTGATGGGCTGCCAATTCATCGCTTTGGCGCTGGTTAAGCTGACTTTCGCTCCCTCGCTGATCCACTGACGAACGATCCAGAGCTCCTTTGAAGTGAGCGGCCGTGCCTGACGGTCGTTGGGCATGGGCGGCATCACTGGCTCGTCACCGCGGCGGGACAGTTTGTACAGCAGACTCTCTTCGGGCTTACCGGGAACCAGCACAGGGCTGCTGCCGCCGCCTTTAAGCATCGACTCGACGGTCTCGAGAATCACGCCACCTTCATTCGTGGTCACATTGTGGCAGGCCGTGCAGTTGGCCTGAAGAATCGGACGTACGTCCTTTTCGAAGTCCACAGGCCGACCCAGCGCAGCGTCTTCTTCGACGATGGGTTTGAGGTCATCGGCGAAGACCACGGAAACGGCCAGAAACCACGCTGCAAGACAAATCACGCGAGTCACTACGGGGACTCCTGCTGTCGAAGAGAGAGAGAGAGAAGATGTGTGCGGAGGGAATGGGGAATGGGGAATGGGGAATGGGACTTCAACTGACCACTGACCACCCTTACTCGACAACTTTGACTGCGACGGGGACGTTGGTGGCGGAGTTTCGTCCGTTGATATCTGCGGAGGCTTGAATGACGAGGTTGGCGATATCACCGGGGGTAGCATCGGGGGCTACGGTGATGGTGAGTGTGGCTTCGGTCTGTTCGGCCGGGATCTGGACGGCGTCTGCCTTCAGTGAAGTCACTCCGGGAGGCAGGACGAGACTGACGTTGAAGGGACCTTTGTAGTCTGCTTTGCGAGTGGCGGTGACTTTCACAGCGATGCTGGCGCCTTTTTTCACGGCACCGTTATCGGGTACGGCAGCAGCCAGTTTTGCGAGAGCAGGGTGGATGCGGACGACGATGGGATCGGCGACTGCACGGACGTTGACATTGTTTGGTTTGGTGGCATCTTCCGCCTTTTTGGCAGCATCGTCGGCCGCTTTTTTGGCTGCCTGGGCGGCTTCGACTTCCTTCATGGAGGCGGCCAGCATTGCCTGAGCGGTTTCGACGTCCTTCATCTTTGTTTTGACAAGCTCTTCCGCGGCTGCTTTTTCCTTAGTCTTCGTGGCTTCCATTTCCTTAACGGCGGTGGCTGCCTTTGCGACCTCAGCTGCAGCGTTCGTGAATTGCTCAACTTTGGCCGCCGCTGCTTCGAGAGCATTTGCGGATTCGCGAAGTGCGGTGAGTGCTGCCTTCAGTTCTTCCGGGGGAGCGGTTGCGGAGGCCTTAACAGCGGCGGCTTGTGCCTGGGCTTTGGAAACGGCATCGAGAGAGGCGGCCTGATCGGCAACTGCTTTGTTGAAGTCTTCCTTGAGCTTTTGCTGTTGAACGGCGTAGGCTGCGAGATCTTCGCCAAGTTTCTTTACGTCGGCGGCGAGCTGTGTGGCTTTGGCCTGTTGTTCCTTGAGAGCAGCTTCGGCGGTGGTGACTTTGGCCTGTTGAGCGACAACGGCAGCTTCCGCTTCGGTGGCTTTGGCTTTGGCGCGTTCGGCGAGCCATGGGTTGCGTCGCCATGGTACGGTGGACGTGCCATGGAGCAGCATGGTGGTTTGCAGAACCGGGGCCTTTTCCTTGAAGTAGATGCGGGCGACGGCGGAATCCTTGCCGGGTTCTATGGCAAAGGCCGGAGCATCGGTCTCGGGAGGCACATTATAAAAGGTGAGGTCCACCTTGCCATCGAATCCGTTGCGTTTGATGAGCTTCACCGGGACGAGCAGTTGCTGGTCCTGGCTGTAGTCGGCTGCGGCGACATCAACGATGATTGAGAACGGCTGATCGTCCTTCATAACTCCGGCGACGAGTGATTCTGAGAGCCGGGCGGTGCGTGGGAGTCCGTTGAGGGCGTCGTGAACGAGAGTGGCCGTGCGGGCGGCACGAACGAGCGACGCATCTGCTGGTCCGCTGCGGCCTTCGATGGAGATTTGGGCGAGTTGTTCAGCGGCGTCGGGGGCGGCAGTGAGCACAAGTCGAGTGGAGATTTGTCCTGCACCGATCACGGTGGGGCGGGCCGTGATACCCGCTGGCAGGCCAACAGCAGTGAGTTCGATGGGTTCGTTGTGACCGTCAAATCTCCATGCGTAAACGGTGAGTTCATAGCTGCCGCCGCGACGAAGGCTGAGTGCTCCGCTGGTTGCCGGAGCCTTGCCGTCGGCCGATGGAAAGGCATCGAAGACGACAAGTGCAAAATCCGCTTTGGGCGGGCGGATCGAAAGGCGGTACTGCAGGCGGGCATCACCACGGGCGTCACTGTAGCGGTCGCGGAGTCGGATGCGATAGCTGCCGTCGTCAGGCACATCGAGTCTGAATGACGGATCGTCGCTGAGAGTGGGCAGGTCGGCACCACCGGGATTCTGCTTGTCGTCGTCTTCCGTGGCGACTCGGGCGTAGGTCACGGCTCCGTCCGCCGCGGTGTTGATTTTTTCGACCATGAGCAGTGGATCGGCGATGGAGCCGAGACGACCAGCGGAGACTTCAATGACCCATGCTTCACCTTTTTTTGCGTCAAATCGGTAGATATCTTCGTCAGATCGTTCGGCGAAGGCGCCGCTGATTTCGGCGGGGAGTGTGAGAGTTTGTTCGGGTGCGGCCGCGGTTTCAGTGGCCGGGGGAAGCTGGCTGCGACCGATGCGAACGAGATTGCCGTCAATGCCGTTCCACCAGAATGAGTCAGCCGCAGCAGCAGCGGCGACGGCTCCGACAGGGCTGCGACCGGCCGCGGGGTCAACGCTGGATTTCAGCCGAAACACGGGCTGCCCGGCGATCTTCAGGTCTGTGGGTTCACCACCAGGCAGGTGTCGCCCGAAGACGGTGACTTCCGTAGTGGCACCGGCCGCCACAAACGCAGGTTCCACCCAATCCACAAGCGGCCGAGTGCCGACGCAGAGCCTGTACACGAACTGATCACCGCCACCGTAAACGGCATCCTGAACGCGGAGCACCAGTTCTTCATCGGCAGTGGCGGACCAGGCGAGAGCGGCCTCCTGAGAAAACACGCGGCGACTTTCCACGAGACGTCGGCCGGTGGAGGAAAACAGCTGCAGGAGCGGCTGCATCGGGGAATCGAGTCGGGCGGCTTCGGAACGGAGGGAGATTGTCTGCCCGGCCTTGACCGGAATCCGGTAGAAATCGACATCGGCGGCCCCGTTTGACCGTGCATTCACGATTGTTTCGAGCGGCAGCGGAGTGGCCTGTGCGGCAGCGTTGTTGGGCTCGACTTCAGCGGCTTCGGCAAGGGCGTCGATGCGAAACAAACGTGGGTTACTGACACCAAACAGGCCGCGCACCCGGGCATCGTAGAGTCCACCGGGAACATCACCCGCCACAGTGACAACGAAGGTGTTGGCGACCGGGTTACCCTGAGCGTCCCGCTTTTGGATTGCGGTGATACCCGGATGACTGAAGACCAGCTGGTCAACTTCGTCCAGATCAGTGCCACCTCCGACGACCACTTCGAGAGTTGCACCGCGCTGAGCTCCGGGGGGGAACAGGGACGTGATGCGAGTCTGCGGGAGCTGGGCGGAGGCTGTGCTGCACCAGAGCGAGAGAGCGACAGTGAGCAGTGCAGCGGTGGGGACACGGCGTCCGTTCATGGCAAGCATTCCGATGGTGAGCGGGCGTGGAGGCGCGAGGGGCGGAAAAGGGCGGGAGTTGGCACGCGGGGAGAGTGGCTGGGAACGATGAACAATTCAGTGGTCTGAGCGGTTGTGGTCTGAACGTTGCGTCTGCGTTGAAAGAGCGTTCGCCCGGCAGGGCGAGGCCTGCCGGGCGAACGCAGGAGACGCGTCCGGAATGTCAGTGGTTAAACTGGAATTCCTTGGTGTTGATCAGAGCCCAGACAATATCTTCGAAGCCGCGACGGGGGTTATCAGCGTGTCGCTTGATATAGCTGACAGCGACTTCAAGTTCATCAGCAGCGGGCTCGCGGGCGAAGACCCAGCGATAGATTTCACGGACGCGGTCTTCCGGGGAGCGGTTGGCATCGGTAGCCAGTCGCGCGGTGCGGGCATTATCGCGAGCGATTTTGTCCTGAATTTCGCGGCCGTTGAGCAGGTGCAGGCTTTGAGCGAGGTTGGCATCGGTGCTGCGTTCGCATTCGCAGGCGGTGTCACCACGGGGCTGACCGAATACCTGCAGGAAGTAGGTCGCGTTGGAAGCATCGGCCAGCTGCATTGCGCGAGTGCCTGCGGGGACACCACCAAAGTTTTCTGAGGTATCAGTCACCTGGTGAAACGCATCATACAGTACTTCGGCGCCGAGACGTCGGGGGTAGTAGCGAGAGAAGTTCTGTTTGTCGCTGGCATTGTAATCATTGGGGAGTGCACTAAGCTGATAGGTTCGTGATCGGCAGATGGTGCGAACGAGTTCCTTCAGGTCGAATCCGGATTTGATGAAGTGTTGTGAGAGTCCTTCGAGGAGTTCCGGGTTGGAAGGTGGATTGGTGGCACGCATGTCGTCTTCGGGTTCGACGATTCCGCGGCTGAAGAAGTGCTTCCAGTAGCGGTTGACGACGGATCGAGCGAAGAAGGGATTTTGTGGGTCTGTCATCCAGTCGGCCAGCTTAACGCGAGGATCCTGGTCGGCAGCGACTTCGTAGGCTGGTGATCCGAGACCTGTCGGGCGGATCGCTTTGCCTGAGCGGGGATTGCTGGAAGAGGCGACGCCTTCGTTGTGGAAGACGCGGCGATCGCGGATGTTGCCGCTGGCGTTGGGAATCACCTTCTTGCCAACTCGGCTGTAGAAGGCCGCCATGCCGTAGTAATCATCCTGGCTCCATTTCTCGAACGGATGATGGTGGCAGCGGGCACACTGGATGCGAAGTCCGAGGAACAGCTGGGCGGTGTCTTCGACCTGTTCTTCAACGCTGTCGACATCCCGATACCACGTGACAGCGGGATTGATCTGGGGGTCACCGGAGGCGGTGACGATTTCGCGGACGAACTGATCGTAGGGGACGTTGTCGTAGATGCGGGACCAGATCCAGCGGTGGAAGAGTTGTGTGCCGGGGCCGTCTTCCCCATTTTCCTTTTTGTTGCGAAGAACAAAGTTCCATTTGTTGGCGAAGTGATCAGCGTAGGCGGTACCGTCGAGGAGTCTGTCGATGAGTCGATCGCGTTTGTCTGCGGCGGTGTCGGCGAGGAAGGTGCGAACATCTTCGTCGGTCGGCAGGACGCCTGTAATGTCAAGTGACACGCGACGGAGGAAGGTGGCATCATCACAGATTTCGGACGCCGGGATTCCGAGCAGTCGCAGTTTGTTGAAGACGGCCTGATCGACGAGGTTGGCTGGTTCGGGCAGTCGTGATGTGTCAGCGCCGAGGGGGATGGTCGCGCGGAAGGTGGATACCTGTCCCTGATAGCGGGCCATGATGGCGACTTCGCCGGAGAGGTCGAGGGTACTGACAAGACCGGTGATGGAGGATTCGGCGAGTTCGGCTTCGTTGGGTTCGAAGAGGGCCATGCGTGTGACGTCTTCGGTGGATCCATCGCTGTAGGTGGCGATGACGGCGATCTGCTGTTTGCCACCGCGGGTGAGCACTCGAGCTTCGGGCTCACAGCGAATGGAGACAACGGAAGGATCCTGGTCGGTGCCCCATGGCATACCCTGTTCGATCCACTGGACCATCAGATTGTATTCGTAGCTGCCGGGTTCCATTCGTTTGCCGCCACCGTGAGGGCTTTGTCCGACGGCTTTTTTCAGGAGCAGGCTTTCGATGGGCATACCGGGGAAGATGCGGCGGCCGCGGGATTCCTTACGGAGAAATTCGAAGTCGTCTTCGGGGTAGAAACCGAGGAGTGACAGACGGAAGCCATTTTGCCCGCCGGATTTGCCGTGGCAACCGCCCCCGTTGCAGCCCAGCTTTGTAAAGATGGGGACGATCTGGTTGCGGAAGTTCACTGGCAGCGGGCTGGCAAAGCCTGACACGGCGACTTTGAGAGACGTTGATTTGCCATCGATCGCCACAGTGACTTCGACGTTTCCGTCAGCTTTGGGGATTGCGAGGCCCGTGGGGTCCACGGCGAGCACCGCGGGGTCGGAGATGGTCCAGGTGGCGTCGCGGGTGACGTCCACAAGCGTGCCGTCCTCGTAAACAGCAGTGGCAATGAGTTGCTGGCGGGCGTCGCGGCTGCGGATGGCCACCTGACCATCAGTCGCCGGTCCGAATTCCACACGGACGATTCCGGCTGTGGCCTGTCCTGCGAGTACCAGCAGAGTTCCGAAGAGTGTGAACGAGCGTAACCACTGCATAGGAGATCTCCTGCCTGGAAGGCTGTGCCAGACTTCGTGTCAGGCTGAGGTTGGTTGATTCCCGGCCGGCTGGAGAAGCGAATCGAATGAGGAATTCGAACGGACGGAATGGTTGGCTGTAAGCAGCCTATTTGCTTCGGCGCAGGAGTCAAGCCCTGAATAGGGGTTCAGACCGGTTCGGGGAAGGGAATCCTGGAAAAGGTGGTTTTTTGAGTTGACAGGCAGCGAATTGCTCAAAGTAGAAAGATTACTCATTGTCGCCCAGTGTCGCCCCGGACCGAAAGCCGCAGGCGCCGGGTAATCGGGCCAGTTCAGGAGACCGTCGGCGGCGCTTTTGCTGCAATCGTTACGACCGGCAGACTCGTCTCTGGAATTTTTGGGCATCCGCGGGTTTTGCGTCGTCTGGGTCGAGTTTATTGATTCGTGGCTGAAAACCCGGCGGCAGCTGGGTTTTCAGTTATCGCGATGGCCTGCAGAGCTTTAAAGCGGCTGCCGGAGAAATTTCGTAAACCGTTTCCCTGAAGTGACTTACAACTCCGTTCTGGATTCGGCTGGCTCGTCTGCATACGATCGGACACGGCTGTGCAGCCGACTGCGAGGGGGATTACACCCCTGTTGCGGCGTGGCATTCGCTGAGGTGGTGACTCATGGAAGGATTCCAGCTGAACACGCTCATTTTGATCGGGTATTTCCCTGCTCGTGCGGGACTTGTCCGCAGGTGTGACAATGCAGCATTCCAGACTCTCACATGGTCATCCGGTCCAAAGCGGTCGCCAGGCTGCTCGGCCGCCGCTTTCCGCGCGGCGGGCGGGTGGTCGCCGCAAGGCATCGCTGCACCAGCATCGCGGTCGAGGCCTGGCGGTGGGCCGCGCTTTTGATGCGCCGGAATGCTGGCACGAACCGGTTCGGCGAGAGCCCGGGAGTCGGGATTCTCATTTGCGAGTGATCGTGCAGCCGGCGGGCTCTGGTTATGTCCATCCGGTGACTGCCGAGGATGTTCGCGAGCGTGTGCTGCAACTCCCCGTGCCATACTGTGACAGCATTGACGTGGTGCAGCTGAGCCGGATGACTCGCAAGCGGCGACTGTTTCCATGCTATGGAATGCAGTGGGGCACGGCAGTGTATCTGTACCCGATTGAAGAATCCCTGCAGGAGTACTATGTGTGCGAGCCGCGGCCGGCTCAGCGAATTGAAACCGAAATGTTCGGCGGTCGCTGGGAACAGTCCGGTTCGCTGTGGCGACTCTGCTGGACAGCAGAATCGATCCGCGATTACTACCTGAACAACGTTCTGATTCATGAGATCGGGCATGTGAACGATCGGCGAAACACCAATTTCCGTCGCCGGGAACAGTTTGCGGACTGGTTTGCGGTGGAGTACGGGTACCGAGCGACGCAGTCGCTCAGGCGGCGTCGCAAATCCAGTGACGCGAAGTGAGAGCCGCCGGATGCGCATCGGCAGATCCTGCTTCAGGTCAGCGGGTGACGGGCTGGATCCGGGATTTGGGGATTGAAAGGGTCTGGGTTCACTTTTCCGGTCGCGCGGGATTTGCCGATGAGTGAAGGAGGTGGGGGCGGGTTTTCGAGCTTCCGCCTGTGTTGCGTTTCGTGCAGGAGGTGTGGCGTGTCCGGAAAAACTTTGGTTGCATTATTCACGGCCCTGACGCTGGCTGGAAGCAGTGGATGCCAGATGGGCGCGGGGAGCAGTGTGACGGGTTTGTTTTCCGGTCGCGGGGAGGGTACGGCAGGTGAGGAGTTGAGTCCGGAGTTCCGCGAGGCTCAGAAGACCTTTCGAAGAAACACTCCTAAGGCGCTGCTGTCGTGGGCGCGGTATCAGGAGGACGTTGGGGAATACTCCGAGGCACTTCGACGCTATCGCGAGCTGACGGTCGCCTACCCGGAAAACATTGAGGCACACCTCGGACTTGCACGGGTGGAAAACACCACTGGGCGATTTGAGCAGGCCGAAGAAATTCTGAAGAAACTGGCCAGCCAGCATCCCGACAACACACAGATTCGACTGGAGCTGGGCCAGCTGTATTCGCAGCGGGAGGACTGGAATTCGGCGACAGTCGCGTTCGAACAGGCCTGCCGAATATCACCGCACGACCAGACCTGCCGATACGAGCTTGGAATCGCGCTGGCCAGAAACGGGCTGCTGGCACAGGCGCTGCCGCACCTGACCTTTGCTGTCGGCGGTCCAGCCGCGCATTACAACATCGGCTATCTGCTGCATGAGGAGGGCGAGGATTCGGAAGCTGCGGAGTGGCTGCAGCAGGCGTTATCCATGCACCCGGACCAGAAGACAGCAGATCAGTCGCGGCGATTGCTTGCCACACTGGATCTGAGTGATGGGCTCGCAGCCCGAGACGTCGCTGAGGTATCAACGTCGAGACGACCGCCAGTTGCGTCCCTCGATGCGGCGGCAGGTCGAGCGACATCGTCCCCGGAGCAATTGGCAAGTCGGGCGGGCGCGAAGGGTTCAGGGAATGTAGCGCCGCAGAGCTCGGGGATACAGCGAGCGAGCTGGTCCGAAGAGGCGCCTCGGGAATCCAGACTGAGGGGCGTGAAGGGAGTGGAGGGCGAGCAGAATGACGACCTGCGGCAGCCGGCGTCGGCGAAGACTTTGGATGCCACCAGACCCGGGACGGGAGTGCAATCAACGCAGTCTGCTGCCACGAAACCTCTGGATCCGCCCTCATGGCGTTGAGCGAGGCCATTGTCGAACTGAGAAATCGTGGCGGAGTCGGGCGAGGAAGTCAGCCGCCAGGGCGTTCTTCGGAACTGAGGGGATAGCCGTAGAGGTCAAAGACCCATTTGAGACGGGATTCGACAAGCTGACGAGTTTCCGGGGGCATTCTGTAAGCGTTCTTGCGATAGCCTGCCAGCTTTTTGCATTCGGTACGAACAAGCGGTTCGGCTTCCGACCAGCCTTCGAGACCGAGTGACTGATGGAGGGCCTGCAGAGTGGCAAACGGTGACGCTTCGAGGTCTTCGAAGCGAAGCTCGAAAAGATGTCCCGATGGAATCAAGTGCTTGGTGTTTTCATACTTGCGAATACACTTTTCGTAAAGGTAGAGTGCTTCTTCGGACCAGACATCCGGTCTCATGGAGCCGAGCGTGTTTTCGGCGAACATGGTTTTTCTGAGGTGCATCGTTGACTGGTAGACGGCTCTGGGATCGCGTCGGATGTAGACGAAGCGTGCGTCGGGAAAGAGCTCCAGCAGGGCAGGCACTCGATAGGTGTGCGAGGGTGATTTCATCACGACGCGGCCGTCTTTGCGAACAGCCATTCTGCGAATCAGGTTGAGAAGTGAGCGTTGCCAGCGGTGACGTTCTGAAGCGGACATGTCTGCGGGGTCGAGGAAGCGTTCGTAGACTTCCAGTCGGCCCTGGAATGCGGCCATGATATAGGGTGAGAGGAGGCAGTCAACGGCAAGGGCAACTTCGTCTTCCTGGGGACTGGCCCAGGACACGGGCACTTCGTCCATTGGCCGTGTTTTGGGAAGCAGGAATTCGGTGGCAGGCGCGAGGAAACGTTCGGTGAGCAGGAAGTGTCCGGGAAAGAGACACTGGAAGAGATTCAGAAAGGTGAGTTTCGGGTTGAGTGTCATCAGGTTGTGGAGCATGGTGGTGCCGCTGCGCCAGTGCCCGAGGATGAACACCGGAGCGTGCTGAATCGTCTGAGCGCGAACGCGACGCCCCCAGATGGCTTTGTCGACTGTGTTGAGCGTTGAGTTGACAACGCTCATGATGGCCGAGGAGATGAGCCGATCGAGGCAGCTGCGGGAAAGTTCGGGTTTCCAGGTCATCAGCCTGATGAAATTCGGCAGTCCCAGGCCCTGCCAGATGCAGAGATGGTGTGGCGGTCCCTTGGACGCGGCAACCGCTTCCGGCTGTAATACGGGGGTGACAGACGGCCGCTCGGTGACGGATGTTGAAACCTGATCTGCTGTCGCAGACATTGCGAAACCTTCTATGTCTTTTTCCGATCCGTTTAATCGGCCCGCTGCGTGATCCTGCGCCGCGTTGCGATTTTCTGATCAGAGACTCTATCGTTCGGCTGGTCCGTCTGCCAGCAACCTGCAGGCAGAGTCTGCAAATTGCGGCGCTGGCCCTGCAAAGATCTGCCCCTCACTTTTCCCGGACCAGCACAACTGTCACACTTTCACACCCAACCCTCCGTTCTGCTCCCCGAAAGACTCATGCTCCCCGAAACCGCAAAACCAGAAATGACCGTCTGCTGCCTCACACCTCACGGGCCGGGGGCGGTGGCAGTGCTGCAGCTGGAACTCGCAAACGCCGACCTCGTTACCCGCGCCCTGTCCGGCTTCCAGCGTGGTGTATCCGTGATCAGCGACGCACCGATCCACAATGCACCAGTGAATCGAATCCTGTTTGGGCAATGGCGGGGCGAGGATGTTCTGCTGATTCGCACGGCCACCAGTCGCTGGGAACTTCAGTGCCACGGCGGAGCGGCCGCGGTGCAACGGATTCTGACAGACCTCGTGACAGCCGGAGTCGTGGTTTTGGACCAGACAGACATCGGCACAGCAAACGTGGGGGCACCGTTGTCGATTCAAGACCGAATCGCCGTCGCCGTCCGGCAGTCGCTCGCGCTGTGCCGAACTCGGCAGGCCGCCGACTGGATTCTGCGGCAGCTGGATGGGCGACTCATTGAACCGCTGACACAGCTGAGCTCAGCCAACCCGGCGATTCGCAGGGAAGCCCACTCAGCACTGCACAGGCATGACGCCTTCATGAACCTGCTGCTGCGTCCGGCCCGCGTGGGTCTGTTTGGCCCCCCCAACGCCGGCAAATCCTCCCTGCTCAACGCTCTCTGCGGGCTGACCCGAACGATCGTTTCTCCGGTGGCCGGGACCACTCGTGACCCCGTGGAAGCGGAAACACAGGCAGGAGGACGAGTGCTGTGCATTACTGACACGGCAGGACTGCACGAGAATCCCGGTTCGCCGCTGGAGGCGGAGGGCATTCAGCGGACGATCAGGCTTGTCCGCGACTGTGATGCCGCCTGCATTCTGGTTCCCGCCGATCTGCCGCTCCCGAACCTTCAACTCATCGGGGATCCGTTTCGGGCCTGCCCCGTACGAATCCTGATCCGATCATGCTGCGATCTGGTTTGCGGAGTACCCGCTGCTGCTGTTCAAAAAAATGCAGCCATGGCAGGCAGCACGTCGTCCTCCGAGCTGCTCTTTACAGACGAAATTCGCGTTTCTGCAGTCACCGGTGAGGGGCTTGAAGAGCTGCGAGAGGTGCTGGTTCGGAGCATCTTTCCGCCAGAGCCCGATTCAGCAGCCTTCCTGCCGCTGCCGGGACTTTTTCAGGGCTGACACGGGGCCGAGAATGCCGGCTGCCAGACGGTCACCGGCATCAGCACCTGTCGCGTAACAGGAACCTGCCTGAGCACCTGTTTGGCGACCATGCGGGTGCTTGTTGTGGTGACTTCACGAGGAACTGTGCGACAGACCTTGCGGGTGCTTGTGTACGGCAACTGGCGGCTTGTGCACACGGGCACTTTGCGGGTCTGAGTTTCCGTGACAATTTTGCAGACCGTACACGGCACCTGACGAGTTTTTCGTTCGGAGACCATCCGGCAGACGTCATACGGAATCCGCTCCGTGATCGTCTCTGTCTCCATGCGGCAGACCCGGTACGGGATCTTCTGCACCACCTGCTCCGGCACCATCCGTGTGACCGTCACCGGCACTTTTCGCACAATGATCTCGGGCACGTACCTCGTCACCTGAACAGGACATGTCTGACGGACAATCTGCGGCACCATTACAGTGCAGGACACCTGTTGCTGAACGACCCTCGGACACCACACGCGACGTGAAACGACACGCGGCGGACACTGGACCGGACACACCTGAGGTCCCCAGGGGCCGAACACGAGCCGCGGCATCACCGCACCAGGCAGCGTCTGATTCTGAACCTGCCATTCTCCGACCGTCCGCTGTACTGTCTGAGTCCTCACCTCGGGACGCAGGACCGTCCAGCAGCGCTCCTGGTTGATGGTTTCTGAAACACACTTCATCACAGTCTGACGACATTCCTGCTGAACCGTTTCAGTCACCGGCTTCAAAACTGTGTAACACGTCCGGCGTTCACAGTCCTGCCAGACCGGACGCTGGACCATTCGTGTGCAGTTGCGGTACTGGCGTTCCACCACCGGACGCTGCTCATACCACTGCTCCTCACGCATGACGGTTTCCGTCACCGGGCGGCTGACCGTGTACTGCTCGTCCCGGTACGTTGTTTCTGAGACAGTGCGATAGCAGGTTGTCTGCACGTCTTCCCAGACATCTTCATAGACGGTTCGCTTTGTCTGACACTCTTCAGGTTCCCAGACCGTTTCGCAGACGGTCTGCAGACAGGTTTCGGTCGTTACGCGACAGGCCGTGTAGCAGGATGCCGTAGCGCAGGCCGGGGGCGGACAGCAGGCGTACGAGGAAACACCGCAAACACCCGCAGCCACCGTCGAGCTGCAGAACGGGCTGAGAATGACTGTGAGGGCACACAGCAGGAAGAAGGTCAATGACCGCGGCATGACAGATACCCTGGAAATCTCAACATGATGGTAACTCGAAATCCTTCGTTTCAGGTTACCCAGCTACGCCAACTGCTCTCAAAGAGAAAGCCATCGGAAACTGATTTTTCCAGCGAATTCAATGGAATCTGCCATGCTTACAACCGTTACAACCCCTACAAGTCAACCAGACTGGGCACGATGCGCTGGTTTTGCGTCGAAGTCAAATGAGTGAATCTGGAAACAACTGTGCATTCAGGGAAGATGGCGAAGAAAATCATTCGTTTCCTTTTGGTATGACCTGCATGGTTGCTAAAGGTCATAGGTCCGCTTCCTTATGACTCGCTGGATCAATCTCCGCGTTCCGGTCCCCGCTGCTGCCCTGATGTTAACCGTCTGTGGTGTGTGGGCGTGCGCTGTACCGGTTCAGGCAGAAGTTCGGCTGCACGCATCGACGTCCACGGTTTTCACACTGTCATTTAACGTGCCCCGCCGTCCCGCAGCGGATGTGCTCCGAAGTGCTGATCAATACCAACCGGAAGAAGTGGCCGCCGGCTCGCTGCAACTCATCGAGAACATCCTGCAGCCTCAGCTGGCGAAATTATCCCAACTTTTGCCGCCCGTTTCCTTACTTCGCAGCCTGTCGGCAGACAAAGCCAACCGCCACGAATACAGCGGCCCCGCTACGTTACCTCTGAATGCTCTCTCATGGTCGTTTCCTGAACACAGCCTGTCACTCGTCTCACCCGAATACCCCACACTGTCCCAAATCGCGCCCGGACTCCATCGACTCACACTCGATTACGCCGCAACTGCACTGGGCGGAAACCTGGCTGGATGGGACATTACCCCAGGCCTTTCCGCGGACTCCGCTTTTGACAACGCCGAGTATGCCTTGTCTCTGTCACGGCAGTTGGCTGATTCCCTTCCGCCTTCGTCGGCATTCTCCAGCCGCCTCACTCCTCTGGCCTCCTCGGCGAAAACCATTGACGCTCTGCCACTGTCCGAAGTGTCAACGGCTGCCGCTTTTCAGGGTCAGGCTGCAGCGGAACTTCTGCAGCCAACACAGGAGGGCGAGGCGGTTCGCCGCTGGATGATGCCGCCTAACGTTGCGGCTGAGTTTCGCGGCAATAGCGGTCGAACGCTTGTGAACCGCAGCCAGACCAACGAAAACACTCAACCCAAACTGATTCGCGCTGTCAACTCGACAAATTCCGCTAATCGCAAATCCGAATTCAAGCGGTAGGGTGTCTAAGATCAGTCACGCAGCCGGCCACAGCGGCGGCAGCGACCATTGCAGGACTCATCAGCAGCGTGCGGCCGGTGGGGCTTCCCTGGCGTCCTTTAAAGTTGCGATTGGAAGACGACGCACACACCTCACGCCCCTGCAGCTTATCCGGATTCATGGCAAGGCACATGGAACATCCGGCGGCCCGCCATTCGAATCCAGCTTCTTCGAAGATCCGGTCAAGACCTTCGGACATTGCCTGTTTTCGGACCAACTGTGAGCCGGGGACGACGATCGCACGAACGTGGGCAGCCACTTTGTGACCTTGAACCACCCGCGCCGCCTCACGCAGGTCGGAAATCCTGGAGTTCGTGCAGGAACCGATAAAGGCAACGTCGATCCGGGTTCCCCGAATCGACTGACCTTCGCTGAGTCCCATAAAGTCGAGCGCCTCGCGGATCAGTTTTTGTTCGCCGGCGGCAACGTCGGCCAGTCGCGGGAGTGCCTGGCTGACACCGACGGACTGGGCTGGAGTGATGCCCCAGGTGACTGTGGGCTCGATATCGGCAGCGTTGAACACCACTTCGTCGTCGAACTGGGCGTCGGGTCCCGATGCGAGGCTGAGCCACCATGCAGCGGCGCGATCAAACTCGGGGCCCTGCGGAGCAGCCGGGCGGCCACGGAGGTAGTCGACTGTTTTCTGGTCCGGGTTGATGTAGCCGCAGCGAGCCCCCCCTTCAATGCTCATGTTGCAGACTGTCATCCGTTCTTCCATGGACATCGCATCGAACGTCGTGCCCGCGAATTCATAGGCATATCCAACGCCGCCCTGAACACCCAGCTTTTGTATGATGTGCAGGATCACATCTTTGGCGTAAACGCCCGGTAAAAGCGCTCCATTGACCACCACTCGGCGGACCTTTGGTCGGCTGAGAAACATGGTCTGGGTGGCGAGTACCTCGGCCACGTTACTGGTGCCGATCCCCAGGGCGATACTGCCGAACGCGCCGTGAGTGCTTGTGTGGCTGTCGCCGCAGACGATCGTCATGCCCGGCTGAGTGAGCCCCTGCTCTGGTCCTACGACGTGCACGATGCCCTGACGTTCGTCGGTCAGATTCAGCAGCGTGACGCCGAATTCCGCACAGTTTCGCTCGATCGCCGACATCATCTGTTCGGCAAGGTCATCAACAAACGGGCGAGTCTGTATGGCTGTGGGAACGATGTGATCGACCGTTGCGATTGTTCGCTGCGGGAAGGCAACTTTTAGTCCGCGATCCCGCAGGATCTCGAAGGCCTGAGGACTGGTGACTTCGTGGATCAAATGCAGCCCGATGAAGAGCTGTGTCTGACCGCCGGGAAGTTGTCGGACGGTGTGCAGGTCCCAGATTTTGTTGAACAGATTTCGAGTGTCAGCCATGGGAGGTGGGGTACTGGTTGAGAGAAAATGGAATCTGGCAGCCGCGCAGGCAAAACAGGAGCATTCATCGCTCAGGCAGTATACTCTGAAAACGCGTCAGATTCACCGCAGGGCCAGCGGTTTCGCGAGTGGAAAGCAGAATTCGTCGCTGCCGGAAACAACCAGCTGTTCTGTTTTTTCCAATTGTTCCTGCTAAAACGCGTGCACTCAGAACTCCGCGCGGGTCGTCCGGCGCTTCCTCCCTTCCGCCATGCGTGCCGTCCCTGCGGCACGCGCGAGCTTTCACCATGCCAGTTCGCACTTGCTTCTTTGACATGGGAAACGTGCTTGTGCACTTTTCTCACGACCTGATGTGTCGCAACCTGATGGACGTTACCGGCCTGTCAGAGGACGCCATCAGGAAGTTTCTCTTCCAGGATCAGTGGCAGTGGCACATGGAGCGTGGCGAACGCACGGAAACAGACTTCTGCAACGAACTGTCCCACCGTGCCGGACGGCCACTGAATCACTCCGCTGTCTGCCACGCAGCGGCCGACATCTTCGAACTCAACGCCCCCATTGTGCCGCTTCTGCAGCAACTCCACGATGCCGGCCTGCGTCTGGTGCTGCTCTCAAACACCAGCATCACGCACATCGAATTCATTGAACGGAACTTCCACGTTCTCAAATACATGCACCAACGCGTCACATCCTTCAGCGTCGGTGCTATGAAACCCGACCACCGTATCTTCAAAGCCGCACTCGAAGCCGCCCAGTGTCCCCCGGAAGAATGCTTCTATACGGATGACATCGAAGCCTACACCAGCGAAGCCCGCAAACTCGGTATCCAGTCACACACGTTCACCACGGTCGATTTGCTGACCGACCGCCTGCGGGATCTGAAAATCCTCTAACCCGAACGACGGTCCCCATGCCGAAGATCGCAGCCTGCTCGCGATTGTGACGCTCAAACACAAACTCAGATGCTTCTGCCTGACCGCGACCGAAAGCTCGTCGGAGCCGGGCTGACCGGCGGAGTTCGCGGCGGCCTCGGAATTTCACTGTCCAGATCAATGGTCGGTGACAGGCCGGGGATTGCTGGTGGAGCGTCCGCGGGAACCTCAGGCGTCGGCGCGGGGGCTGGCACAGGCATCGGCAGAGGCATTGGTGCGGGGGCTGGCTTTGTCTTCGGAGCGGCGGACTTCGTCCCGGATTCCGTAGTCGCAGGAGAATCGATGACCGGCTCACCCACCGGTGGCGAACCACCGAAGCGTTTCGGCCAAAGCGGCGGGTCTGCGGGGTCGTCTCCTGCCGTCGCTCCGCCGCTGGGCACAGCCGGAGTCCCGGATCCGCCAGGCTTCGATCTGTTCGCCCGCGCCTGCTCCGCAGACTGCCTCAAACGCTCCTCAAGAACCGCATCGTCTTCCGCGGATCGAGTTGTCGTGGTGGATTTACGGGGAGTCGTGGACCGGGATTTTGTCTTGCTGGACGAGTTGCCGGACTTAGGAGCAGCAGGGGACCGGGGTGCCACCGGCGCTTCAGATTCAACGGCAGGAGGGAAGGTTGGCGGATCGGGAAAAACGGGGGCATCCGGCACAGGAGGAGCGTTCCCAGGGGCGGCGGGAACATCGGGGACCGGGGGAAGCGTGGGGACAGGCATCGGGGGGTCTTCGACGAGCACCGGAGGGAGCGATGGTCGTACGGCTTCGCCGTCAGCGGGGCTGCCATCACCCCGCAGTCGCGGTGGCTTGGCAGGAGGGATGAATACCGGTGGCAATTCAGGAAGCTCGGTCGGGGCCGTCGCACGGTCCGCTGCTGACTCAGGCATGTCCGGTTCGGTGGGTGCGGCTGGTTCTGCGGGGACTTTGGGGCGAGTCGGCGTGGGTTTGCGGACGGGAGGAAGATCGGTTTCCGGAGCCGGCAGAACTTTTGGAGCGGTGCCGCCGTTGCCGTAGTCGGCACGGACGGAGGAAGGTCCTCGGGGAATCAGTGCGGGCTCACTGATGGCACCGGGCGATTCCAGCATCAGCGCAGCGTTTCCGTCGCAGCTTTCGGTGCACTCGGGTTCACTTGAGAAGCGGAACAGTCGCCGCATGCGATCGGTGAGCGGATTTGAGACCGCCTGGGCCGGGGTTTGCCGGGATTTGGCTTGCGGAGCCGGCTTTTCGGAATGAGCCCGCAGCCGGGGCCAGCCGATGCTCTTAATCGGGCCACGCGGTGCAGGTTCTTCAACTTCAGCTTCTTCCGCCACTTTGTACCGCGAACGGACGCGATCAGAAGAGTACTCACCCTCCCTGACCGGGGGAATCCGCACGTCGTCGAATGTTGCGGGAGGCTGCCTGCGGAGCGACTGACAACCGCTTAACAACGCCGCAGCGTAAAACGCGAGCCCAAGCCGTACGAATCGCATGAGACATCCTTTCTGCGGAGCGTCACATTCCCTGACGATGGCCGAAGCCCCACAATAGATCGACCGAAAAGTCAGATTTTGGGCCGTAATTCGGAAGATTCGGCCGGTTTGCCAGCTGACATGGTTCAACCTGCGAATTACGCCGAAACATCCCGCCTTGCAGGCCGTACCGAAGATAACAACCACGACCGCCGCCTCCCGCGAAGGAAGATGTTGGATTTCCAGTGCACAAAGCGTTAGGATCTGCGCAGCCGTTTGACTCCCGCCTGCCCTTAGAGTGCTTCCCATGAATCACATCCACCAGCAACTCCAGCACGCTACTCGACGACACTTCCTGTCCGGCTCCGGAATTGGACTGGGTGCGATCGCGTTGTCGGCCATGGCAGGTTCTGCCACCGGCTCGGTAACCGCCGACCTCGCGATTAACCCAGTGGTACCGCTGGAACAGCGTCCGTCGGCTTTCCATGCCCGCGCAAAGCGAGTGATCTACCTGCACCTGACGGGCTCACCGCCAAACCTCGATATCTACGACTACAAACCCGCTCTCGTGGCACGCACGGGCCAGGATTGTCCGGACGAATTCCTGAAAGGTCGCACGTTCGCTTTCACCTCCGGCATCCCGAAGCTTCTCGGAACCCCCCGACGGTTCACTCGATGCGGCCAGTCGGGCTCGTGGCTTTCTGATGCCGTGCCCAACCTTCAGAAGGTGGCGGACGACATCTGCTTCATCCACTCGATGAACACCGACCAGTTCAACCACGCACCCGCCGAACTCCTGCTCTACACCGGATCGCCCAGATCAGGGCGGCCGTCAATGGGGTCATGGGTCACCTACGGTCTGGGAACTGAAAACCAGGATCTGCCAGGCTTTGTGGTGCTGATCAGCAACGGCGTGCAGCCCAACGGCGGAGCAAATTCATGGGGCAGTGGATTTCTCCCGTCCGTGTTCCAGGGCGTCCAGTGCCGCTCGCGCGGAGAACCAGTGCTGTACGTGTCTGACCCTCCCGGCATGAGCCGTCCGCTTCGACGCCGATCCCTCGACGCACTCAGAACCCTCAATGAACTTCAGGCCGCCGAACTTGGACACCCCGAAACCACAACGCGAATCGCCCAGTACGAACTCGCCTACCGCATGCAGGCGTCTGTCCCGGAAGTCATGGATATCTCCCGCGAAACCCAGACAACGCTTGAAGCCTACGGGGCTCAGCCTGGTCAGGCCAGCTTTGCCAACAACTGTCTGCTCGCCCGACGCCTTGTCGAACAGGGCGTTCGATATGTGCAGCTGTTCGACTGGGGCTGGGACTTCCACGGCACCGGTCCCGGCGAAGGACTCACCGAAGGACTCACCAACAAATGGGCCAAAACCGATCGCCCCATCGCTGCTCTGATCGACGATCTCAAACAACGCGGACTCTTTGAAGATACACTGATCGTCTGCGGCGGCGAATTCGGACGCACACCATTCCGGGAAGGACGCACCGCCGGCGGTGCCGTGCTCGGACGCGACCACTATCCCGACTGCTTCACGATGTGGATCGCCGGCGGCGGTGTCCGCGGTGGTTGCAACTATGGCCAGACTGACGAACTGGGCTTCGGAGTTGTCGAAAACAAGGTCACCCCACACGACCTGCAGGCGACCATCCTGCACTTGCTGGGCTTCAACCACGAACAACTCACATTCCGCTTTCAGGGACGTGACTACAGACTGACGGATGTCCACGGACACGTCATCCAGGATGTGCTCGCGTAACAACAGTCACTCGAGTGCACAGCCAGCCCAGATCCTCGCGGCCTGGCCCCTGACGCACGGATCTATGGCAGGAAAATACGCAACGGCCCTGCAACTCCATTGGAAATATACTCTGAATATGTGCTGGAGTGCGTGTACGAGACTGCCTTGATCTGCGATGGAAGCGAAAATAAAGCCTGTTCAGGTGTGGCGGTGCGTTGAGTGCGATGACAGTTCATCCCCCACACTGATAAAGGCGTTCCAGATGCCAGCCTTCGGAATCCTGTTTGTTTCTGCCCTTCTGGTGATTCACCAAAGCGTCACAGCCATGGCCGCGGTTGAGCCGGAGACTGTGCTGATTGCCTCGGGATCGGGCGCCGATGCGCCGCAACAGCCACAAGGCGCTGTTGACCCGTCAGGGCGAGTGCATGTGGTGTTTGGGCGGTCCGGCGAAGTCTGGTATTGTCGCTCACTTCCAGACGGAGGCTTTTCAAAGCCAACCAGGGCCTTCTCTGTACCGAATATGTCGCTGGGAATGCGCAGAGGCCCACGAATCACGGCGCTCGGAGCGTCACTGGTCGTCACTGCCATCGGTGGTCCTCAGGGCAAAGGCCGCGATGGCGACATCCTCGCGTGGAGATCATCAGATGACGGAAAATCCTGGCAGGGGCCTGTGCGAGTGAATGATGCGGAGGCATCCGCAAGAGAGGGACTGCACGCTATGGTCGGGGGACAGTATGATCCTGATTCGCCGGCAGAAGCAACCTGGTGCGTGTGGCTCGATCTGCGGAATCGTCGCACCGAACTCTGCCTGTCCCGCTCCGACGATGGTGGACTCACCTGGAGCAAAAATGAAGTGATTTATACGAATCCGGAAAAAAGCATTTGTGAGTGCTGTCATCCGTCCATTGTGATGGATGGACGTAACCTGCATGTGCTCTTCCGTAATTCACTCAAAGGCAATCGCGACATGTACCTGCTGCGTTCCTCAGATGGGGGCCGCAGTTTCACCGCGGCTGCTCAGACCGGTATCGCCCACTGGAAACTCAATGCCTGCCCCATGGATGGAGGCATGCTTGCCGCAGTCGCCGATCGGCCGATGGCAGTCTGGCGACGCGAAGGGAATGTCTATCATTCAACCGCCGGACGGCCTGAGGAATTGCTGGGCGCGGGCGACCAGCCGTGGATCGCTGCCGCGACCTCCGGACCGGTAATCTGCTGGACCACCGGTAGCTCCCGGGATCTGCTGCTGCTGAGTCCCCGTGAAACAGTGCCAGTGAAACTGGACAGTCGAGCGAAGGACCCGGTCGTTGTCGTTTCACACCAGACAGCCGCAGCAAACGTGCTGTGGGAACACAAACTGGACGGTATTCAGGAAATCCGCGCTGTGCAATATAAAGTTGACCAGCGTCGCTGATGCGAACAGGCCAAAAAAAAGGCCCTGCGAACTTCATTCGCAGGGCCGGAGAGCCGTTGGTGACACGTTCCTGGTTACCGGTCGCTTCCGATGGGCTGTGGTTCGCGACCGAAGAAGAACGTTCCTCCACCGCCACCGCCAGAGGAGCCTGGATTCAGGATGTAGCTGGCATCCAGAGCCTTGGTGATGCGTTCGCGGGCCTGAGCAAGATGCGCTGTGGTGTAGGGGTCGTGCTTGTCAGCAGCAGCCGCCTGCGCCGCTTCGATCTTCGCAGCAACCTGTCGGAGCTGCTGGCTGGCGAGCGTTGAGATCGTCTTGCCAGCGGGATCCTGAGCCTGACCGGGCAGAGTCAGATCGATCAGCCGCTCCAGATGCTCACGCTGCAGATTGCGACGCAGACTGGAAATCAGCGGCTTGCGTGCCGTGTACTGACCCTCAGCCTTAATGTCCAGCTCGGCCCAGACGGAACTTGTGACTGCTCCGAGGAGTTCCGGGAGGGTGAAGGAGTCCTGGTCGGCAGGAACGCGAAACTCATTGTCGTAGACTCGTCGCAGAGTGGTGGGGTTGAGCAGTCCGGTCATTGCAGACGCCTGAATTCCCATGACGCGGTCATGAATCGGCCAGGTCGATTCTTCGCTCATGGAACCACGGTCGTCGAACCACTTGTCGAGCCCCATCGCTGTCACCAGTTCAGGAGTCAGACCGAAGGCTTCGTCGCGGAATGCATGCTGCAGCACAAAGTTGAGGGCGTCACGCTGAGTCTGGGCAGGCACCACTTCGATGGGTTTGCGACCGTTGGGGTCACCCTTCTTATCGCGGTTCACATGGGCGCCGCCAATCCAGTTGGACATCATGGAAACAGAACGAGTCTGGAGGGAGAGCACCATTTCGTAGCCGTAGCGGATGCGATCCCAGCTGTCTCCGTCACGGATGAAGTCCGTGAGCAGTTTTCCGCGGTGGTGATTGACCAGCTTGATCTGTTCGTTGGCAAAGTCGAGCGGATTTTTGGAGAAGTCGTAGCGGCGAGCCAGCGGGTCGGGGCCACCAGTGTCCTCGTCGGTGGCAAATGCCAGCTCCGGCTCTGCTACACGTGCCAGCACCGTTTTCGGGTCGCCGCTGGTGTAACCGTACTCGATCGCCCACATATCGTAGGGACCAACACCGGTCATGCAGTAGTCACCCTGAGTTGTTCCGGCTTCGAGCCGAATGTTAGTGCCGATGTAGTCCATGACGGACCCGGCGAGCTGCTTTTTGCCCTTGACTTCGTCGCTGTTGATCTGAGCCAGCGTGTAGACGCTGGAAGCCTTGAAGTTGTGACGCAGTCCGAGGGTGTGGCCGACTTCATGAGCAACCAGGTGGGCGATGAGCGGACCAACGAAGGATTCCGGCATTCCGTCCAGCTGCTGCTCTTTGGGTGGCTCCGGCTTCTTATCGCCAGGGGCCGCCTGGGGAGCCTGCTGTGCGAGGCCGCCGAGGATATCAAACGTCATTCGTGCGAGTGCCACTTCCATTGCCAGACCGTCAGCGGCCAGACACAGACCGTTCACCTGGCTGGATCGGTTCAGACCGTCAAATTCTTCGTCTCCCAGAACCGCTGTGCCGGCAGAGAACAAAGGGTGGCCTGCGTAGGGCAGCATTGCATTTCGAGCAATTTGCTGCTGAATCACGGGCCGCATCGATGGCGGAGCCAGGCGTACGCGCGGGTCCCACTGCGGATTCTTTGCAAGCCATGCCAGCGTATCAGGACCGTAGCCCTCCATTGCGATCTTCGGCAACGCCTCGCTGAACTGCTTGCGGTAATGACGAATCCAGCCGTCGGTGAGGATGATGTCCGCATCAAGAATCTGGCCGGTCAGAGGATGCACGCGGCTGGGGCCAATCGCCGTACCCACGTCGTTGTTCAGCCAGCGGACAAAGTTGTACTGCACATCTTCCGGGTCCTTGTCCATGTGGGCACCCGATGCCGCGTCCTGGTAGTAAACCTCGACGGCATTCGCAATTCCAACCTTCTCGAACGCCGCATTCCACGCCAGAATTCCATCCCGCACCCAACGACGATATCGCACGGGAGTCGTGTGCTCGATGTAGAACACAATCGGATTCTTCGGGGGACTGAGCTGCAGCTTGGGGTCCGCTTTTTCAAGCATCCAGCGATTCACGAATCGCACGCGGGTTTCCCGGTCGTCGTATTTCGCCAGGTCTGAATAGCTGGTTGTGAAAAACCCAACGCGACTGTCAGCCACTCGAGGCTGGTAACCCGTGTTGTCAGGGATGTTGCTGATCGAGTAATGCAGGATCTTCAAGGTTCCGTCAGGGGCCGGAACTTCGAAGGCGATCTCCACGTTATTCTCAAATGCCTTCGCCGTGCGAATCGAAACAATGCCTCGCTGCGTCAGCGTCGGATTGAAAGTCGCCGGTCCGATGCTGAAGCGGGGATCCGGGTTGAGCAGCATCTGGTCGATGTCAATCACCGGACCACCGTTCGGTCCCATGGTGATAATCGGAACTTCCATCAGCACGCGGTCGGTGAAGAGCCGCTTCACAGACGCCTCTGCCTCTCGTTCACCCTGAGCACGAATGTCGATATTCGGGGCGATCAGCGCCAGATGCTTGTCGTAGCGACGCCAGTAAACGTAGATGTCACCAGCCTGCAGCCCCGCGTATTCCTCACCAGACGCAACGGTTGTGGCAATAAAGTATTTACGCTGCTGGAAGTCACGCGGGAGTTCGGCGTACATCTGGCCGTCCTTCGCACGCGTGTACAAGGTGTACATCGAATTGATGTTGGCCTTCGTGACGACCTTCTCGTAGCCCTCCAGCACCCTTGCGAAGGGAGGGTATTCAGGTGGCGGACCTGCGTCCTGAGCAGCCGCCGTTGCCGTGGCCAAAGCCATCGCGGCGGCAACTGTCAGATCGCGCAGACGGAACGCAGAGCGAAGCATGACGAGCCTTTCGGGAGAAATAAAAAACGACGGGGCTGCGAACATCACCTTGGGCACTATGTTGCCGACGCACAGCAAAAGTCCGGACAACTTTTTTGCCAGCAGGCAGATTGCCAGAAATGCGGATGAGGAACCACCTGCAATTCGCCCGATCCCCCCAGCTTTTGAGGAAAACGGCATGAGCAACTTAGCAATTCTACCAGAGTTCTCTGAAATGAAAAGTTCCGACGGCAAAAGTAAGACCATTCACGGGGCTCGCGCGGGAGAAAGCCGCCAAAACGCATACACACGCCTCAGATCTCTCAAAGCCCCCGGAATGGTGTTACTTCAGTGCGGCCGATAACTTTTGCGCACTTCCCCAAACAAGCGAGTCGCCATTTTGAATGACCACTTTGCGCTGAATGAAAACACGCAGCAATTCCTCCAAATGCTCGTCCGGCAGATTCTCTCTCGTAAAAGAACGAACCGAGCTTTTGAATCCCTTCAACGATTTCGGCTGGCTGCCAGGCATTCGGCCGAACACTTCAACGCAACGTTCCACGAGTTCCCACTGGGATATCTCGGCAGCAGTCCTGGTGGAAGCCGATGTGTCTTGTTCGGCCGGGGTGACTGATGTGTCTGCTTCGACCGCCGTGTCTGCTTCGTCCGGAGCGGCAGGTCTGGCCGCGGTAGCGGGAGCGGGTTTGGCTGCCACCTGTTTTGACGGCTTTCCCGACAACCGTTTGACATCGACATTGTTCGCACGCAGATGGGCGATCAGGGGGTCGAAGCCGGTGTCACCGGAAACGACAACAAACGCGGAGTCGGGTTCGGTGGTTGTCAGGCGTCCCAGATGAAACGCGATGTGAAAGTCAAGGGCATTCGGACCTCCGCTGCTGAGCTGGATGTACCGAGTACGCTCACCCAGCGATTGCAGTTTCACAACCAGTTCCAGCGGAACCTTTGTCTGCTGATGACCGGCAAACACCCAGACCTGAGCATCCGTCGGGAGTTGCTCTGGAAGTTGCGGCTGAGGGACGTTCTCCAGGTCAATCAGGAAGTGAATGGTCACGGGTGCGCTCTTAGAACAGCGAATAGATGAACGGGGCGGCGCCGGTACCGGAGAGGGCTATCAGGCCGGCAAAAAGCAGGAGCACTGCGAGGAGTGGTGCCAGCCACCATTTTTTTTCGGCAAGCAGAAACGAGGCGAATTCACGAATAACTGAGGGCGACTTGCCTCGGCCTCGTTCGGCTTGTCGCAGGAATTCAGACGGTGATTCAGATGGTTCTGTGTCGGCCATAACCGAATTTGCCAGAAGACAATGCAAAAAAGGACCACGCGAAATCGCGTGGTCCTAGCTGTGTGTTCGCCGTCGAAAAGTTCCGGGAATCAGCCGGCGTAGAACGGGTGTGCGGCCGTGTCTCGCTGAGCCAGCACTGAATCCACCTTTGGCTCGTTCTTCATCGCCCGTTCGATCGACAGCTTTGTGGCCTCGTAGTTGTACTGGTAGATCTTCTTGTCGTCAGCAGCTTCCCAGTGAATGAAAACACCGCAGACGATGACGAGACTTTCAGCCTGATCCTTAGGAATCGCACCGGACTTGACGCAGTCGGTCACAGCATCAGCAACTGCCTTCTGGGCGGGGCCGAACATCTGTACGGCCTGGCGAGCCCCCTTGATGGTGACCTTGGTGATCATCACAGTGGCCGGCTTGACCGCCACGTTTGGGGTGAGCACTGCGAGGAGGTTGCTGTGGCCAGCCTTCTGGTCTGCCAGAGCGTTGGCGAATGCAATGCCCACAGGACCGGTCTTGTCACCGATCAGCAGGTCAATGTGTGCCACTTCGTTGCCCTCGCCCACAAAAGCTTCACCGACGTACATGGACATAGAGAGTTCCTTCGAAAAATTCTAACAGATCCTGATGGGTTCAATTGCCAGAAATGCCGGAGTGCGGCCGCAGACTGGCTTCGCGCAACCACAAAGTCTAGCATCGCAGAGGCTGAAACGGAAATCAACACACCAGATTCCATGGGAATTCACTCCAAACAGCGAAATCAAGCCCCCAAATGAAAAATTTGGTGTGAATTCGAACAACCTTTCTCGGTATGTGTTGCAATACTCCCCATGGACTGGTAAAGTACACCGAACGTTCGTCCATCCGTCGGTTGCAAAGACGCAACCGCGCCTCCGGTTTGCACCCGAATGCCGCTCCCGCCCGGTTGCACTTCCACGGTAAGATACCGCCAACGCCGTCGGTATCCCCATGCCTGCCAAACTCCTGAGCCCGCCGTTTAACCCGCCGTCGCCTCCCCGGATCGCCTGCACCGCCACTTTGCCTGTGCAGGACGCTCACGTCTTCCGCGGCCTGCCATGGCTCTCACCCGCCTGCTCCCGCCGCTGGCTCGGCGACCGCTGGTTCGTTTTTTCCCAGCCCCCCACCCAAACGTCGCGGGTCTCCATCGTCTCCTCCCGCCTCTCGCAGCGCCTCGACCTTGAACACTGGTGGTTCGCACTGCTCCGCACCGCCGTCCTTCAAGTCGGTCGCTCCGACAACCACAGAAAACCCGAAACGCTCCTGCCCATCATTCCCGGTACCGCTCCCGCCGAATATCTCACCCGCTCCTGCCACATCTTCCATCGCACCCCACTCACGGTGCACCTCCCCGAACACTCCAATACCCCGGACATTTTCCCCCGCGACCCTGCCGCCGCCACAACATGGCTCCAAAACTCGCAAACTGCACTCCTGCAGCTCCATCCTGACACACAGAACACCACCGACTCCCCTTACCAACTCTTCGTCTCCCCCATGCTCCCCGGTGCCCCGCCCGACGGCTGGAGCGACTTCCGCAAGTCCATTCCGCTCGCCGATCGCCTGCTCTTCGCTCTCGCCACCCGCATCATCGTCCTTCGTTGCCGCTCCGGTGGCCACATCAGCCAACTCATCCATCACCACCTCCACGATTCCCCCCGCGCTACGGTCCCGACCATGGTGGCCGCCGACGAACACGGACTGTTCCCTGATGTGCTCAACCAACGCTGCACAGGCTGGATTCCCTGGCTCTGCCTGCCCAACGCCTCATGCTCAGAAAACACCAGCCCCACTCCCGCTGCGTCAAACTCCTGTTCAGACATCAACATCTCCCCCCAACCACTCCAGATCACTCCGCCCCTGACATCCACCGCGGCAGTGCCCACCACTTCCGGCCCCATCGTCACTTCGCCGCTGCCCACAGACAACCCACTTGCCACCCCTCAAAACTGGCTTTGCCACTGGACACGCGCTGCACTCGGACAATGGCCCGGTGAAACGCGCGAAGAATTTCTCGATAAGTGCATCCTCAGCAGCGGCGATGCGGATCGTTCGGCCATCGCCACCCTGCTGCGAATCCTCCACGAATCCCGCCTGCGCGCCTCCCCGGAAGCAATTCGCGGGGGACACGCGGTCACTGCGTTCACCCAGGTCCCTCTCCCTCAGTTTCGTGCGCGCCGTGTGTTCCGTCCCCATCGTCGACGCTATGACTTCGAACCCTGGGGGCTTGCCATCCGCCAGGCCACGCTCGCAGCCCTGGGCGCCCGTCCCGTCATTTACGGCACCGAAGAACTCTGGCAAAGCCTGCAACCCCCGGATCAGCCCTTCTTCCAGAAAATTGCCATCGACGGCAGTCTCAATTCGCCTGCCGAACGCGAATGGCGACTCCCACGCGATCTGCTGCTCACAGAAATCCCCGCAACAGACCTCGTTATCTTCGTCGATTCCGCGCAGGATGCCGCCCTCGTCACAGACTCCGGCCCCTGGCAAGTACTCGTCCTGCCACCGATTCCGGACAACACAACCACTCACACCACCACTCACTTGCCTCCCGTCTCCGAATCAGACACACTCCCTGCCCATGCAGACACGCGTCAGCAGACGCAACCTTCACGTACATCCCCGAGGCCACCATGAGCAAGAACCGGAAACCCGAAGTCGATGCTGCCGTCCGCGACATCGATTTTGATCGCAACGATTACTCTGTCGAACTCAAAACCAATCACGGCACGATCCGCCTCGAACTGCTCCCGGATGTCGCCCCAGGACACTGCGCCAACCTCATCGGACTCACCCGCATTGGTTTCTACAATGGCGTGACATTTCATCGCGTCATCAGCGGATTCATGATTCAGGGCGGCTGTCCGTCAGGCAACGGCACTGGTGGCCCTGGCTACACAATCCGCGCCGAATTCAACGAAACGCCGCACGTTGCCGGCGTGCTCTCCATGGCCCGCACCCCAGACCCCAACTCCGCCGGTTCTCAATTCTTCATCTGCCTCGGCACCCAGGCCTTCCTCGACCGCCAGTACACCGCCTTCGGCCGCACCGCCGATCAGGCCAGCATGGATGTCGTGAAGAAAATCGGCGCACTTCGCACAGATCGCGGCGACAAACCGCTCGAAGCTGCCACCATCGAAACAGCCACCGTCGTGGTGCGTCCCAAAGGCTGATCACCATGCCTGCCTACTGGCTCTTCAAATCCGAACCGGAAGTCTTCTCCATCCACGATCTCAAGGCAGCACCGGGAAAAAAAACATCCTGGGAAGGCATCCGCAACTACCAGGCTCGCAACTTTCTCCGCGACACCGTCCGCATGGGTGACAGTGTCCTTTTCTACCACAGCAATGCGGATCCTATGGGCATCGCTGGCACCGCAGTGGTTGTCCGCGAGGCCTACCCCGATCATTTCGCACTTGACCCAGACCATCGCTATTTTGACCCGGAATCGTCCGCCGATAACCCAACATGGTTCATGGTCGATATCCGCCTGCAGACCGTGTTTCCCAGCGTGATCACTCGTGAAATGCTGGCCAAAGATCCAATCTGCAGCGGGATGCTTGTGCTCAGACGCGGCAGCCGACTCTCCATTCAGCCCGTCACCCCTGACGAATGGCAGGCCGTACACCAACTCCTGAACACCTGAACAACAGAACACCAAGGTAACGCTGACCAGGGCCGTTTTTCGTCGTTTTCGTGTCGTCGGGTTCCGGCAAAATCTCTGCCAACACACGTTTCCAACGGCGAACGACTCAGAACAACACACTGTTTTTTCCGATTTGTCTGTACATCAGCGACATTTCGGGCCAGAATTCCTTTCCCGCCCCACCCCTTATCCCGCCCGCCATGGAGCCAGCCTGATGTTCCTGCGATCTGCTCTGACCGGAATTGGGTCGTCTCCAGTATCCCGTCGCGGGATTCTTCAGATCGGTGCTCTGGGCACTTCGGGCCCTTGTTTAGCCCAACTTTTGCAGGCTGAATCGGCAACAGGACTCAGGAATTCCCGAAAGGCGATCATTAACATCCATCTGGATGGTGGTCCTCCGCATCTTGATACCATTGATCCCAAACCAGAGGCCCCAGTCGAGATTCGTGGTGAGTTTGACACGATTTCGACATCTCTGCCGGGGGTGCACGTCACGGAACTGCTCCCGAAAATCGCCTCCATCGCCGAAAAATTCGTACTCATAAGGTCGCTCACGGGTTCCGCCGGAGCCCACGACGCTTTTCAGTGTCAAAGCGGTTACGCAGCAAAGGATCTGGAATCCTCAGGTGGCCGTCCTGCAGTGGGTTGCGTCGTCTCACGACTGCATGGCCGCAGTGATGATCCGGCCCCCGCGTTCATCGATCTGATGCAGGGACGTCCACAGGTTCGCAATAGCGCCCGTCCTGGATTCCTCGGACCGTCCGCTCAGCCGTTCCGCCCGGACATCTCGGGGCTCTTTCGTCGCGTGCTGGAACCCGGCATGCAAAACGAACTCAGGCGACTTGGCCAGGACCACAGCATCAGCCTGACTCTCAACCCCCGCCTGACAGCCGGTCGGATTGACGACCGCCAGGCGTTGCTCGCCAGTCTTGATCGCCTCCGACGCGATGCGGATCGAAGCGGGATGATGGAAGCCATGGACCAGTTTGGGCGTCAGGCGGTCGGCATTCTGCTTTCCGGTGCTCTGGCCCGCGCACTGGACCTGAGTACCGAAGACCCACAAGTACTGCAGCGCTACACCGCCTCTTCAAGTTCTTCCGGACGCCAGTCGACTACCAGTGAAGGACCGGATTCCATCCGCAAGTTTCTGCTCGCCCGACGACTCATCGAGGCCGGTGTGCGATACGTCAGTGTCTCCATCAGCGACTTCGATACACACAGCGACAATTTTCCCCGCATGCGGAATCTGTTACCGATTGTCGATCACGGACTCCACGCCCTGGTTACTGATCTCGAAGAACGCGGAATGCTCAACGACGTCACAATTGTCGTCTGGGGAGAATTCGGACGCACGCCACGAATCGACCCAAAGAGCGGCGGGCGGCACCACTGGCCACAGGCCGGTCCCGCCCTGCTGGCCGGAGGTGGCCTGAAAACTGGTCAGGTGATTGGCTCCACCGATCGCCTGGGAGACGACGTAACGTCGAGGCCCGTCACCTATAAGGATGTCTTCGCCACGCTGTACCGTTGCCTTGGCATCGACGCCCGCACAGTAACTCTGCCGGATCCTCAGGGGCGCCCCCAGTTCCTTCTGGACGACGGCCAGCCTCTGAGTGAAGTGTGATCTCGCCGCCACTCACTGCGATCGTTTGATCACCACAACGCCATCAGTGCCCATCATCCGTATTTCTGCCGCTCGCGCATCATGCCAACTCGCGTGAATGCCGCTCATCGCTATCCTGCCCGCTCGCAAAAGTACCTCACCAGTCTGCGCGTGCAGGACTTCCAGATTCACGTGCTGTGCCAGACCTCCATCCGGGTCCTCCGATCGCCCGTAACGAACTTCCGTCAGCACCACAAGGTCTGTGGGATCACCAGCCACCCGCTGTACCCGGCAGTCATAGCGGGACTGGACCCAAAGCAGCTGACCAGTGACAGCATCGAGGCAACACAGCAAACCATCGTCAATCTCCAGTGCAGCCCCACGGGGCGTCCTGCGAAGTTCTTCACCAATTCCACCCAAACCCAGCATTCCCATACCAGGCTGCTGGCGAAATGGCAGATTCAGAGCCGCTCCAAATCCACCCGCTGCAGCTCCGCCGGTGTTCTCCACTTCCACCAGCAGTCGTCCGCCAAGTTCCACCGCCTGGATGCCGCTGACAGCCGCCATGGTTTCTGACGGAGGCATTTTGGTGCGGAAAATCTGCCGCCCGGATTGCAGATCCACCAGGACCAGTTCGCCTTCGGCCGTCATTGTCAGGATCCGATCCCCCGGAAGGGTCGCGAACAACGATTCCGTGTGGGTTGCGGCCATGATAACTGGCGGCTCCTGCTGCAGCCGATCTTCACCAGTGGCTCCGTCAAGCACGTGCAGCCTGTACGCAAGATCCGTGTGAATCAGAAAACGTCCCACGGTCCCGCATTCGGTACCGCGCCCGATCTGCACCGGGCCACGTCCCAGCGGCCGACCATCACCGGCCCGATAGCTCTCGATCGATGCCCCATCGCTGCCAAGCAGCACCACCGCCTGCTGATCACCAAAGAGCCTTGATGGCAACAGCCCGTTGTAGTCCAGCTCCTGCGGCAGCCGACGCTTCCACAGCAGATGCCCGGTAAGCGGGTGCAGGCAGAACAGGTGATCACCGGAGTGGACGATGAGGCCACCCGGCCAGAGCGGTCCTGTTTGCGGTTCCGGGATCGCCAGCGCGGCCCCTGGGAGTTCCCGTGACCAGAGTATCCGAATACGACCGTCAGCCCGCACAGCCGCCAACTGCAGCTGACTCTCATTCAGTACCGGGATCAGCGATGGTACGGAAAGCTGTCGACTGGTCTGCCGAAAGGTGATTGAAGGAGCCTTCCAGCCGACTTCGTTGGGGAACTGGTCCAGCAGACCAGCACCGGCGCGGTCCAGCGCCAGCAAACGGCGACCGGTATCAGACGCGACTGCGAGCCGAACATCCATCGGGAGCCACCACGGTGCAGCCTGCAGCAAATCCTCGCCTTCAGGATCGTCGGCAGCAAAATCCGTGGTTCGCAGCTGCAGCAACGCAGTCGCCGAAAGCGATCCCGAGGAGTCGGACTGCAAACCTTTCATGGAACCGGCTTCCATGTTTTGAGCAAGTCCCCGAATTTCATTCAGCCGCAGAGCCGCCTGGTCCGCACCGCTGAAGTTCTCAGAGCCCGCAGTTGCCTCCAGCCACCATGCGGCCGCAACAAGCTCAGCAGCTTCCGACAGACCTCGGCGGGAGAGCTCCTCGACCAGCATGTTGAGCGATTGCGGGGATGCGGTTTCAGCCGGGTGCAGACAGGCTGATTCGGCCAAACGCCGTAAGTCAGCGAGAGAAAGCAATTGCAGTGCGGCGGGATCGAGCGACTGCGGCAAAGTCATTGGCCGGAGCGCCGACAGGCTGACGCTCCAGGCAGATGACAATTGCTGCAGCCGGCGATCGCTGCTTTGAATTGAAACTGCCGGTCGATTTGCCGCAATGGCTTCCATCAGCTGCAATCGAAGCTGCTGGCCGGGTGTGAGTACAGTATTCGCAGGCAGTGACGTCGCTGCTGCGACAACGTTCCGGGGCGATTTTTCCAGTTGGTGGGCACGCTCAAGCAGCCATGCTTCGCTGAGCAGTTCCCGTGGAAGCAGCGGCAGCCTGTTACAGAGATCTTCCGCAGCATCGCGGTCACCATTCAGCAACAGAGCCTGAAGTTGTTCCGTCGAAGAAAACGCATCAGTCGCAGGACCGCCCGCCGTCTCCGCTCCCGTCGCGGCAACACGGTCAGCCCTCGGCCATGCAGTGATCGCACCAGCTGTTCCGCTGAAAAGGTACTCATCATCTCCGGTGACAGCACCCCAAAGCTGACCGGCATCGGATGGCAGAAACAGTTCAGAGTGCTCCACCTGCCGGCCACGATTCAAATCCACAACCAATGCCCGCCCGTCAAGCTGCGGCAGGACCAGTCGCATGCGGCTGCACAGCGGAGAACCACTGCAAAGCCCCGTTTCGACAATCCACAACTGGTTGCCGGCAGCAAGGTCGAGACTGCGGCAGTGCCGCTCACCGACGAGGATCACCTGGTTTTCGAACACCCCGGCCGCAAGCAGGTCCGGACTCCCGCCGGGTCCCATGGAACCGGAGACAATTCGAGGAACCTTCCACACCACCTTACCGGTTTGGGCTTCGACAGCCTGCAGTTCAGCCGAGTTCGGTGCTGCACAGATCACGAGCCTCTCATCTGCCACTGGCAGAAAATGACACCGCGTCGGAACTCCCGCGGCCATCTGCCCATCCTCGAACATCATTGGGAACGCGCCAGCGTCAGCACTCTGGATGCGCGTCAGCGGGAGCATCCAGCGACAGTGCCCATCCCAGAGATCGACAGCTGCCAGGATTGCTCCTTCCAGACTGCAGATCACCGTGTCACCACACACGAAGCAAACTGACTGACAAACTCCTCCGGCAGCCTCCCGAAGCGTGTGCAGCACTCCCAGCTGCAGCAGCGGTTGCCGCCAGATTGCCTGACCGGTGAGACGGTTGAGACACAGCACTTCCAGCTGTTCGTTCTGCGGAGATTCGGAGAGAATGACGAGACGATCACCACGCACAGCAGGACCACTGGCGAAGAGCTGCAGCTTCGGGGTTTCATGGCTCCGGTCGGACGTGAGCCCCGCATCGCCGGAAGACAGCGCTTGCCGATCGCGAGGTTGCGGATCGGCAGGTGGACTCCGATCAGCTGTTGCCGCCGTTTTGACACGATATTCCCAGAAACCCTGACCGCTGATCCACGCGATCTCCGGTGGCAGATCAACCGCCGCAGCATCGCCGCCCTGAAGGCTCGGCCGTCGCAGACAGACCAGTCGGCTGCCGACGTTGCCGGTATCCGGTTGCAGTTCGTCCGGGAGCCATGGATTATGCCTGCCACGTGTGAAGAAGGGACTGGCCTGAGGATCAAGACCATTGAATACCGGCAGGCGATCAACCAGCCACAGGCATTCATCATCGGCCGCAAGCACTCCCCAGCGCGTGTCAAGTTTTGCGTCGATGATTCCCGAGCGGTTTCCGGGGGATGATTGCCAGATGACCTCGCCGGAATCATCTTCATGATGCGGTGCGGAAGGATCACGGAGTGCCTGATCGGTGTCGAGCCACCAGCATTCGACTCCGGTCCGACGGTCCAGAGCAACAAGGCGCGAAGGAGCTCGAGTGATGATCCACGAGCCCCAATGCAGAGGTTTCCAGAGTTCAAAGGAACGCATTCGCGCAGCGGTGTCGGGATCCATGGAAAGCAGCAGCGTTGATTCGGCTTGCTGGCGTTCTGAATTCTGCTGGCGAACCAGCTCCCGCCAGCGCCAGACAGGGCGCGGCCAGGGCGCCGAGATCGTGGGGACAGATGCTGTTGCTGCTGGCGCTGCAACCTCTGTCGAGGGCGTCTGCAGTCGCTTTTCAAGAGATCGGAAAAGAGATACTGCTCGGGATTCGAGAGCAGTGCCGCGGCAGCGATCGAGCGTCCGGGAAATGGCGGCCGCAGCCGCAGCAGATTCACCGGCGTGCCACGCCTCCAGACACTGAAGCAGTGTCAATCGCAGGTCATACTCGGAAAGTGGCCAGCCGGCAGCAATCTGAGCAGCCGCCGCGACGTCACCGCGACTGACGGCGTCATTCCATGCGGTTTCCGCAGATGCAATCGCAGCACGGTTCCACGCCTGCTGGGCCGAGAAACCGGCCGCACGGAGCTTCTCGATGGCGGTCTGCCGCAGACCCGCCCAGCGCCCTGCAGGCTGATCGATGAGGAATGCGTCGTCCTCAAGTAAGAAGATTTCATGCAGGGTCTGAAAGGAGGACTCGGGAAGGTCGCCAGCAGGGAGTCTGTGCAGAAAGTCTTCGGCAGCGGGAACCCGTATGGTGGCATAATTGAGATCTTCAATCGGCGAATCTCGAAGCGAGGCCTCGTCGGCGAGCGGCTCGCCCGCCATCGGCTCGTTCACGGCCAACTCTTTGGCCGTATCAGACTGCTGCTGTTCAGACTGCTGGGCCGCGACTTTCTCCCGAAGGCAAAGCAGCAGGCAAAGCAGCAGTGCTGCAAGGGGAGGTCCGATGCACGGACGCCGAGGTTGGTTAATAGAATTCGTCATGGTGCAGCAGGTCATCCTCGGTGATCAGGTCGAACTGGCGTTCGCGGAGCACTCGAAGCGTTTCTTCGCGATCCTTCGAGTAGATGGCCACGGCACCGCGGTTGGCCCGCCGGTACATCATAGGGTAGACATAGTCCACATTGACTTCTGCCGACATCAGACTGCCCAGGAGCAGCGTATGCGGCTGATCAACCGCTGGCAGCAGAACACCAATCACGTCGGTTTCGAAGAATCGCACGCCGGAAAACGTGAGCAGCTCCTGAGCACGCTCGTAGTGATCGACGATGAGTCGGGCGACGGCGCAGTCGGATGCATCGAGGATCGAGAGGGCTACGATTTTCAGGTCATCTCGTTCGACGCGGCGGAGCAGATCATGAAGGGACCCCACTCGATTTTCAAGAAAAACAACGAACTGCCGCAGGCAGGGCCAGTCCCTGCCGCGGGACGTGACCGGTCCCGTGACTGACTCGTCGTCGCTGAATGCCGAACTCATGCTGTTATGCTCCTTTTCTGCAGCCGAATCGCCTGCTGGATCTGCTCCTGATTGTACTCAGCCCCCAGGAGGCTGAAAACATCAATCCAGCGATGGCGTGAGCAGTTCAGTCGGGTAGTCCACCCGCACGAGGTAGAGCCCCTGAGGTACGGCCGTCATGCCAGCGGCATTGCGGTCGAGCGACTGAATCACATCCCGGAGGGCCCCGATTGGTCGTTTTCCCCTGCCAACTTCCGTCAGTGTCCCCACAATTGCTCTCACCATGTTGTACAAAAAACCGTCCGCCTCGACTTCAAACACCACGAACTGACCTGCATTGTCACCCTCACCCTCCGCGGCTGCCCAGCCGTGCGAAGACCGCCAAAGCTCCCAGCCTGCTGAACGCCGGACCACTGCGTCAAAGATTGTCCGTACACTTGTTTCCTTATTGGGGTACTCTTTTTCGAAGCAGCGGAAGTCGTGACGCCCAAGCAATTCCTGAGCGGCCTCGTGCATCCTTGCCGCATCGAGAGCAAATCTGGACGATGCACAATAACGCCTGAGAAATGGGGGACAGACCCCACGGTCCTGAATCACATAGCGATATCGCTTGCGAACGGCCGAAAACGTGGCATGCAGCGCCAGCGAAACATCGCGAGCCTCCGTGACCACAATGTCATCCGGCAACGACGTCTGCAGCGCTCGACGAAGATTCTTCCCGGGGATCCGGCTGACTGTGTAGAAGTTGGCCGCCTGGCCGAGCGCATGCACCCCGGTATCAGTGCGGCCAGCACAGTAAACTCGCCGAGGTTCTCCGGTGATGGCCACCACCGCGCGCTCCACACAGGCCTGCACAGACAAACGATCCGGTTGTACCTGCCAGCCACTGTAACCAGTCCCGTCGTACGAAAGCGTCAGCAGGATATTACGCGTTCCCTCAGGCGCACTGCGGGCTTCAAACGGAAGAACTCGCGCTGACACCCGGGAAGGATCATCACCAACGCCGTTCATCAGCCATGTGCTCCGGTCCCGGCAGACTCGTGGGGACGCATCCGCAGGACCAGCAGTCCACCACCAAGAATCAAACATCCACCAAAGAAATACGGGAAAGACAGGGACCAGCCCAGGAGTGAAATGCCGAACACAGGACCGAAAATCCGGGCCAGCGCTGAGAGGCTTTGACCGGTTCCCAGCACCGCACCCTGCTCGTCCGCACCAGCCGATTGCGAAAGCAGCGACTGCAGAGAAGGATTTACGGACGAAAATCCAATCACAACCACTGGCAGAATGGCCCAGAGTGCTACCGGGGGGAGCACGCCAAGACTCGTGAGTCCAATCAGGCCGAAACCAAGCGTCATCAACAGCACTCCGGCCAGGGCCATCCGCTGCTCGCCAATCCGCGGCAGCAGTCTTCGGACCAGCATTCCCTGGCCAAGCGACAACACAAACCCCACATACGCGTACAACAGGTAATTACTGCGGTTGCTGTAGCCGAAGTGCTGAGTCAGCAGCGAGAGTGTGCTTTCGAACTGGGCAAAGCCGAATGTGGTGACGAAAACCGCAGCCAGAACCAGGCCCAGACGGGGTCGCGTGAGATGCCGCAGGACGGTCGCCGGCCGAAAGCCACGGTGACCTCCTGTGAGAATTCCGGGACGCCGCGATTCCTGCAGACGCAATGCCGCAAGGACAAATGCGGCACATGAAAGGCCCGCAGCAATGAAGCCGGGAAGACTGGAGGGGGGCGTAAGCAATCGCTGCTTCGCCACGGAACGCGGCAGCGGTTCCCGGAACAGTTCCGGAATCGCTGCAAGACTCACCGAGTCCAGCTTGCCGACAGCCTCCATCAACTGCCGAAATTCCGTCCCATCCACAAGCGACTGATCCTGCTCCCAGTCATTGAGCACTCGCATTTGGGCCACATTCAGCGAAATCGGCTGATCGTCCAGCACACAGGCCGCACCAATCAGAGGACCAAAGGTGAAACCAATTCCGAACGCTGCCCCGATCAGCGCCATTCCGCGACCACGCCCGCCAATCGGGGTGCTGTCGGCAATCACAGCCTGAGCCGTCGAGATGGTGGCTCCGGCTATGCCAGCACCGATGCGCGTGGCAAGCAGCCAGGCGAGCGGACCAAGTCCCAGCCAGAGAAAATCACGGCCCTGTGATGACACCCAGCCGAACAGACCGTAAGAGCAGGTGGATCCGAGCAAACCCAGGAGCAGCACCGGACGACGACCGATGCGGTCCGAAAGGCCTCCCCACAGCGGCGCGAAGAGAAACTGCATGGCGGAAAATGAAGCCATCAGCATCGACAACTGAAGACCGCTGGCACTGAACCACACGGCGTAGCGGGGCAGCAGCGGAAGCACGATGCCGAAGCCAAGCAGATCGATAAAGACCGTCAGAAAGACAATCGTGAGCATGGAGCGATTGACGGCTGTCGGCGGTGCTGCAGCTTCTGATCCTGTTGCATTCACTGGTGCTGTTTCCTGAGATTCCATCTGGATTTTTCTTGATTTCAGTCGGCTGGTCGCTAGAGGTGCCGCACGCGGCGACGGATGTCGGTATTGATGCTTTGGTATCGGTTGGCAAGACAGCCGGCGTCAAAGACCTCCCGTCGGATGTACTCCACGTCGTCTGCTCCCACCGACCGTGTAAAGATCGGCTTCAGATACTCCACACCCAGCTGCGACAACTGCATCCGCTGGGCATCATAAAAGCTGGGGTGCACTTCGCGCGGATGAATCTCCCCCCAGCGATCCCGCAGCTTTCCAGCCGCGATCGAACTGAAGGTAAAGCCGGTTTTTTCGCTGTACTGGAGCGTTGCAATTTCATTGCTGCGACGCGCTGCCAGCAATTCCACCGCACGACCTCCCAGCTGCGTGGCACAGTGCCGGTCGAACAGGATCGGCCGTCCGCCACGCTGCGTGTGGCCCACCTTGCGGGCAAAGAACGAACTGGATGCCGGTTCGTGAGCTCGTGTTTCCAGGAAGAGGCTTTCCGGGAGCGACTTGCCAAGCATCTGTACAATGGTGTCGGCAGCACCGGAATATCGCACATTGCCGGCCGGGTCGAACGTAGGCATGGCTGCCCCCAGTTCCCGACCGTCCGGGCCTCGCACACCTTCCCCCACCACGATGACCACGTTCTGCTGCATGTCATACAGCCGAGTCACCTGCTCTGTGAGCTGCTGGATATCGACCGGAACTTCGGGAATCAGGATGATATCGGGCTGAGCATACGCGGCACCGAGTGCGATGTATCCGGATTGCCTGCCCATGACTTCCACCACCGCAATCCGATGATGACTCTCCGCCGTCGTCCGCAGTCTCTCCACCATCTGCACCACGACGAAGACCGCAGTGGCGAAACCTGGAGTGGCATAGTTGATCATGTCGTCCAGCCGCACGGTGCTGCGCAGACGCTGGTGCTGTTCTTTGTAGCCCGGGGGATCGGCAGCCGGCGTGCGAACCCATTCGTTGGGTTCGTCGATATAGTTGAGACCGAGGTCGTTGTCGATGGTTTTCGGTGCGAGCACACATGGGAGCATTTCGGCGAGCGGCTGCATGCCGTTAATGGTGCCGTCGCCACCGATGCAGAGCAGTCCATCGAGCTTGAGGGCCGCAGCGTGGTCGGCCGCCAGCTTCAGCTTGTCCATGCAGCTGGCATCAAGATACGTGCGGGAGGAACCGATGAGCGTCCCGCCCTTGCAGGGGTCGAGCTCCGGGATGGCCGAAAACAGGGGATTGAGGAGTACATGCGGCACGCGCGGGTCGAGCAGTCCAGCGTAGCCTCGGAGGAGACCAACCATCTCGATTCGCAGCTCATTCGCCTTCTGAACGGCTCCCCAGATCGTGGCATTGAGCGCAGGGGTGTCGCCACCGGCTGTGAGTATTCCAATACGCTTCATGAAAGATCTTCCTTAAGCTGGCGAGCGGCCTGATCACTTCACCACGAAATTCACCAGCCGCCCGGGAACGCAGATCACCTTGACCACGGTTTTGCCTTCAATGTGTCGCCGGACCTGAGCATCCGCTTCGGCGGCGGCCTGCAGGGCAGTGGCATCGAGCCCCGCCGGAACGACAATCTTCCCTCGCAGCTTGCCACTGACCTGAATTGGCACTTCGATCGTCTCCTGAACCAGCAGTGCCGGGTCGGCTTCAGGCCATGGCTCATACGCAAGCGTCTGGGTGTGTCCAAGCACTGCCCAGAGCTCTTCAGCAATGTGCGGCGCGAATGGGCTGAGCAGGAGCACGAAGCTTTTGAGCACCTGCCGGGGACGCACGGGCTGCTCAGACATGAAATTCGTGAATTCCATCATACGGCTGATGGCGGTATTGAATGCAAGTCGATCGATGTCGTCAGTAACGGCGCGGATGGTGCGGTGGAGCATTCTGAGCTGTTCTGTGGAAGGTTCCGCATCCTGTACTGCAGCATCCAGCTGCACCTGTTCACTGCGATCGTCCACGATCATCCGCCAGACGCGATTCAGAAAGCGATAAACGCCCTCGACGCCACTGGTCTGCCACGGCTTGACCTGCTCAAGCGGTCCCATGAACATTTCGTAAAGCCTCAGCGAATCTGCACCTCGCTGCTCAACAACTTTTTCCGGGTTCACCACATTCCCACGCGACTTCGACATCTTCTCGCCGTTTTCACCGAGAATCATCCCCTGATTCACCAGTCGGCTGAAGGGCTCCGGATGGCTCACATGGCCGCGATCGAAGAGCACCTTATGCCAGAATCTGGAATAGAGCAGATGCAGCACGGCGTGCTCTGCACCTCCGATGTAGAGATCGACGGGCAGCCAGTAGCGTTCCTTTTCGGGGTCGATGAAACTGTTTGAGTTCCTGTTGTCACAGAATCGCAGGTAGTACCAGCAGCTGCCGGCCCACTGAGGCATGCTGTTGGTCTCCCGCTTCAGACGCACTCCGTCACTGTCCGTGCGGTAGAGCCATTCATCGCTGGCTTTGGAGAGCATGGGTTCAGGAGTCCCGGTGGGCTTGAAGTCTTCCACGTGCGGATGCAGGACCGGGAGCGATTCCGCGGTGTCTGCACGCATCAATCCCGTCGGCTGGCCACGCTCGTCCAGCTCGTGCCAGATCGGAAAGGGTTCGCCCCAGTATCGCTGGCGGCTGAAGAGCCAGTCGCGCATACGGAAATTCACGGCCTCACGTCCAAGCCCGTTTGAGGCGAGGCTGGCGGTGATCTGCTGTTTGAATTCTCCTGTTGGGAGTCCGTTCCAGACGCCGGAATTCACGGCCACACCCAATTCCGTGAAAGCGGCCTGCGAAAGGTCTGCGGGAGCAGTGTCCGGGGAGGCCGGAGCGACGACCTGGAGAATGGGGATACCAAAGGCTTTGGCAAATTCGTAATCACGGTCATCGTGACCGGGCACCGCCATGATGGCCCCCGTGCCGTAGCTGATGAGCACATAGTCGGCGATCCATACGGGGACGCGTTCGCCATTCACCGGGTTGATGGCATAACCGCCAGTGAACACGCCGGTTTTTTCCTTCGCAAGTCCGGTCCGGTCGAGATCACTTTTGAGCGCGGCCTGCTGACGATACTGCTGAACTGCCGCAGAGTGCTCGGATGTTGTGAGGCGGTCTACGAGCGGATGTTCAGGGGCGAGCACCATGTAGGTGACGCCGAAGAGGGTGTCGGGGCGAGTGGTGTAGATGCGGATGACGTCAGGTTCGGCAACGGCAGGGAAACCGGTTGCTGACCGATGAGCAGCCCAGGAGTGCTGAGATTCGCTGTCGGCGGCAATTCGAAAGTCCACTTCAGCACCGACGCTGCGACCGATCCAGTTCCGCTGCATGTCCTTGATGGAGTCGGGCCAGGCAAGGTCGGTGAGTTCTGTGGCGAGCCGATCGCAATAGGCGGTGATGCGGAGCATCCACTGTTTGAGGTTCAGACGGACCACCGGGTGATTGCCTCGTTCACTGCGGCCATCGATAACCTCTTCGTTGGCGAGCACTGTGCCAAGTTCAGGGCACCAGTTGACCGGCGATTCAGAGAGATAGGCGAGCCGATGTCGGTCCTGGTAGCGGCGAATGGCCTCAGTCCCCTGCTGCTGAACGTCGTCGGGAACAGGGAGCTGGGAAATGGGCCGGCCACGGCCGCGACGCAACACCCCGTCCGGCCCGGTCCATTCACAGTCGGCGTCATACCACGTGTCGTGAATTTCGAGAAAAATCCATTGAGTCCAGCGGTAGTAGTCGGGGTCCGTCGTGGAAAGTTCGCGGCTCCAGTCGTAGCTGAAGCCGAGCATTTTGAGCTGGCGTCGGAACGTGTTGATGTTTTCTTCGGTTTTGATTCGCGGATGTACGCCCTTTTGTCGAGCGAACTCTTCGGCCGGCAGTCCGAAGGCATCCCAGCCCATCGGGTGCAGCACATTCATGCCTTTCATCCGCGAATATCGACAGACGATGTCCGTGGCCGTGTAGCCCTCCGGATGACCCACATGCAGTCCTTCGCCGGAAGGGTAGGGGAACATGTCAAGCACATAGAGCTTGCGTTTTGCGGCAACGCAGTCTTCCACGCGAAAAGTCTGGTGCTGTTCCCAGTAGTGTTGCCAGGAGGATTCGATGCGGCGAAAGTCGTAGCGAGGCATGGCGAATTCCAGGGCAGTGCTGCCCGGGGGAAAGGGTATGAGTTCCGGATGACGTCGCGGGAGTTTACTGCAGAATGGGAGAGTTGCCAAATCCACCGGAGCTGTCGAAGTGACTTGCCAGAGGCGAAAAAAACAGGCACGATTCGGGGTATCGTCGCGTTTCGCTCCGCAAAACGAAATCCTGCTGCCGCTTTTTCGCAGAGCAACAGGCGACATTTTCTCACGGCACCCCTCCAGCCCATCCCCATGCCAACACTCCGCCAGCTCCTCTTCGCTTTTTGCCTCTGCTGCCAATTCGCCACGGCCACCGACGAATTACCGCAAACCCAGGCCGCGGAAACGACTAGTCCACTCGATGGCGAAAAACAACCGCTGCTCTGGTGGGCCCCTCCCTCCGCCACCACCACAGAAACTCCGCTGTTCGTGTTTCTGCATTCATGGAGCAGCGACTACCTGCAGGACAACAGCAAGTGGCTCCGCGAATGCGTTCGACATCACTGGATCTGGCTGCATCCGAATTTTCGAGGAGCCAACCAGTCCCCAAAGGCCTGCGGGTCCACGTACGCCCGACAGGATGTGCTGGATGCCATCGACTGGGCTCTGCAGAAGTGGAAGATTGATCGCTCACGCATTTACCTTGCTGGCGTTTCCGGCGGGGGGCACATGTCGCTGCTCATGGCGGGCTGGCACCCGGAGCGATTCAGTGCCGTGTCAGCCTGGGTGGGACCGACGGATCTGGCCGAATGGCACCGATTTCACAGCCCAATCGGCAAACCTCAGAAATATGCCAAAATGATCGAAAAGTCCCTGCTGGGACCACCGGGGGCATCCGCCATGATCGACGCCGACTATCGAGATCGATCCCCCGTGTTTCATCTGCCGCGAGTTGGCGATTTGCCAGTGACGATCTGGGCCGGAGTCCAAGATGGACATTCGGGTTCGGTACCCGTCAGTCACTCGCTGAAAGCCTTCAATGCGATCGCGACAGCTCATGGCAATCCCGGTATTTCTGACATTGAAATCCGGGAACTGACAACCAACAAAAAACTGACCACACCACTGCCCTCTGACCAAACGTCCGACCCCGATCTGAATCGCGACATCCTGCTTCGCCGCAGCTCAAAAAATTCCCTCGTCACAATTTTCGATGGTGGACACGAAAGCCTGCCCGAGGCCGCCTTTGCATGGCTGAAACGCTACTCACGAAAGACGGCCGAATGAGCAATCCTGGGGCTGGATTCAGAAGACTGCATGTCAGTGTCCTCGTCCGACGGAACTCAGAGTCTGGCCTGCTGAGAGATATTGCAAACCCGAGGAAGATTTTTGGGTGAACTTTTTGGAGGGATGCTGGGGGCCAGCCCAATGGCCTTGATTCTCTGGCAACAGGCGATGCCGGGAGGGCGAAGCTGGGATGGTGAAACGGCGCGAATACCGGCAAATTGGGAGATTTCAGTTCCGCCTGCCAGTTGACATGCCGCGGCTGGATCCAGTCACAAAAACGCAGTTTGGCGTGCGGTCGATGTCAATCGGCCGGTCAGGCTCTGGTGCGTTCCTGATGCAGTTCCGGCCACGTTGGCACGCACCGTTACCCGGGGATTGAAATCCCCCAATACGCATTGTCACGGTGGAGCGGATCCAAAGAACGAAATCAGGTGTCCTTAATACCGTTTCAACATCCAGCCTCGACCTCCCAGGTCTTAACCCGTCTCTTCACAGGATCCCAGAGAACTTCAACGCCATTGGGCCACAGACCCACCACATTTCCCCCGGTGTCCGCGACTGCGGGAACTGTCCCCGGCAGCCGCCTACCGGTTGCGCTTTCTGGGGACTCTTCGGTTTGTGACGATTCTACCGTCCAGCCTGCAGCCGCCGTTGCACGCGCGCCGCTATGCCCGCGGGGACTGTCCCCGGTGCCGTACCAAATGATGCGGACGCCAATAAATTCTCTGGGATTTTTGTTACAGGTGCCATGCACCTCAGGGCCGTAACGAGCCCTTCTTGCCGGCCACCGCCCCACCTCAATTTCCCCCGGTGTTTGCGACTGCGGGGACTGTCCCCGGCAGCCGCCCAATGGCGTTGAAGTTCTCTCTATCCTCGCGAAAATCGCCCTCAATCCCCCCTCTCCCATTCGAGAGGAGAGGGGACGGGGGTGAGGGGTCAAAGAACACTACCAGTCCCATCGCCAACACTTCCACGACACTGTGAATCCAGCATCCTTCTGCACTGTCCGTGCTGCGCGTGGCAGGAGCGTTTCACCCCTCACCCCCGACCCC
>Ga0172373_10000607_pt1 | contig 58786 bp, 53 predicted proteins | sample Lak10m_2_FD_114546 | JGI IMG/M metagenome (GOLD analysis project Ga0172373, IMG submission 114546) | Freshwater microbial communities from Kabuno Bay, South-Kivu, Congo - kab_092012_10m | ecosystem: Environmental > Aquatic > Freshwater > Lake | place: Democratic Republic of the Congo... | reverse complement strand
TAGAGGCCTAGGACATTACCCTTTCACGGTAAGTACCGGGGTTCGAATCCCCGTGGGGACGCCACACACCAGGGGTTGCAGCGATGCAACCCCGCAATTTTGAAAAGCCATCGGTTGCGATGGTTTGCCACTGCGGAGTGGTAGTTCAGTTGGTTAGAATACCGGCCTGTCACGCCGGGGGTCGCGGGTTCGAGTCCCGTCCACTCCGCCAATCATTGCATGTATCATGCAAGCACGATGAGCAACTACCTCACACAATTCCTGCTGCACTGGGGCGTCATGGCACTGGCCTTGTGGGTCACGGGTGCCGTATTCAAAGGCATCACGATTTCCGACACGCGAGCGCTGCTGGTTTCCGCCTTGCTGCTCGGCATCGCCAACGCCGTCATTCGCCCGGTGCTCATCGTCCTCACCCTGCCGCTGACCATCCTGACGCTAGGCCTGTTCTTGCTGGTGATCAATGCACTGATGATCATGCTGGTGGCGACCCTGGTCAAAGGTTTCAAGGTATCCGGCTTCTGGACCGCCTTTTTTGCCAGCATCTTCATTTCGGTGTTCAGTTACCTTATGGAAATGTTCATCCCTGGCGGCGGCGTGGTGTTTACGCCGGTACATACACCCGGTACCGTGATGATCTGACAGAGACTTCTAATTTGCAGGCTCGGTAACCGCTATCGGGCAAGGATAAGCCTCTCCCAGCGCTTCCAGGATCAATATTTCCGCAGGACTGTTGAGCCGCTGCGGATGGGCATCGAGATAAGCAATAATTGTCCTGAGCAGCATGTTTTGGCCCGTCTGTTCGGGCGCGCAAAACGCCATGAGCGGACGCTGTTTGGCCAGCGCCATCACACCTTCGGTCATCCCCCTGCAATAGCCATCGCGAAACGTCATCGGGTCCAGCCCCGGCGCCTTCTCGACGACCTGGTGACACCATGTCTGCAGCGTCCTGCCATCGATCGCATGGCAGGGAAGAACAACGGCAAGTAGCAATAGCGCGATCAGCGATTTTCTCATGCGGATCATCATACGGTTTTCGCCGGTAAAAATCGACCGGGCGCCATGGCCTGCATCAGCTCCATCGGCAACGGTGCCGGCTCCCCTGTGAGCGTCGCGGCCAGTGCCTCGCCTGCCAGCATGGCGGTGATCAACCCGCGCGAACCGTGACCGGTGTTCACATACAAGCCGGGTGACTCCGCCGACACGGCACCGACCAGCGGCAGGTAGTCCACAACGTTGCAGCGACAGGCGGCACGCCCATCCAGATATTCCACTGCCAGCGTATCGCCACCCACCGCCGCATAAAGTTCCGGCGACAACTGCGACAGCATGTCCAGGTTCTGCCTATGATCCTCCGCACGCAGTTCCAGCGTTTCTTCCAGATTGCCGTAGGTTGCCCCTGTCGTATGAATACGATGCCGTGCCGGAGCCACATAGCCTTCGGTACACAGCACGGTTCTGACGGCCCGACTTTGGAGTGTGGCAGGCAGATGCGTGACCTGGCCGCGAATCGAGCGTAGCGGCAGATGCGCGGTCTGGGCAAAGCGCCGGCTGTGGTTGGCACACGCCACAATCACTACCGGAGCGGTTGCAATAGGACCAGCTGCGCCACGCACCTCCCAACCCGCGTTGCCATGCTCGATGGCAGAAACTTCCTGCTCAGTGACCAGGGTGATGCCCGGCTGTTCGGCGAGTACCCGGCATAGTGCGGGTGGCGACACCCAGCCGCTACCGGGAAACATCAGGCCGCCGAACGGCAATTCCACCCCGGCCAGGGTGCTGGCTTCATTGCGGCTGACACCATGCAGCAGGGCTTGCGGCAATGTGAGGTCAAGAATGCCTTGCAAGCGTGCCGCCTCGCGCTCGTCGAAAGCCAGTTGCAACAGGCCGCATTGCCGCCAGCTATCGTCGCCTTGCGGCAGCAGTTGGCCCAGCATGCGCAAGGCGTGCTGATAGCCCGCCAGCGTCAATTCGCTTAATGGACCCATTTTAGGCATGAGCCGCGCGTACAAAATACCCTGATGGTTGCCCGAGGCTTCTGCCGCAACCGTGGGATGGCGTTCGATCAGCGTGACCCGCCAGCCGCGCCCGGCCAGCGCTTGGGCCGATGCGCAGCCAGCCAGGCCGCCACCGATGACGATGGCCTCACGGTCTGGAACTGCCGTCGCCAGATGCCCTGCCCCCGCCAGTTGGCCGCGCAACATCTCGCGCTTCTGGCCGTATCCCGGCACCTTCTCGACCTTGAATCCTGCCGCTTCCAGCCCGCGCCGCACGATCCCGGCACAGGTAAAAGTGGCAAACGTGGCATGCGACGCAGAGCATCTGGCCACGGCCTGAAGTAATTCGGCATCCCACATCTGCGGGTTTTTGGCCGGCGCGAAACCGTCGAGAAACCAGGCGTCCACGCGGGCATCCAGTCGCGGCAAGGTGGTGCGGGCATCGCCGACCAGCAAGGTCAGCACTACCCTGCCCTCTGCAAATGTCATGCGATGCCAGCCGGGTGCCAGCGCGCCGTATTGAGCCAGGAACTGTGCGGACAGGCCTGCCTGATCGGGCCACAGGTCGAGTGCGCGGCGCAAGTCGTCCGGCGCAATAGGATGCAACTCGGTGCTGACGAAATGCAGGCGTGCAGAAGCAGGTGCAACTTCTTGCCACAACTGCCAGGCGCAGAGAAAATTGAGCCCGGTGCCGAAGCCGGTTTCACCGATGACGAAATACTCGCCTGGTTGCAGCGCTCGCCAGCGCTCTGCCAGATGGTTTTGCTGCAGAAACACATGGCGCGTTTCGGCAATGCCGGACTCGCGCGAGAAGTAGATGTCGCCGTACTGCGGAGAAAATGGCAGGCCATCCTGCCAGGCCAAGCTTGGAGTATTCATGCCGGCATTTTACCCGCCGTTCTGGTTTACAATCTGCGCAAGAACCACAGGGAGCACAATCATGGCCGCACTCGACATCAAACCCGTCCTCAAATTCATGGTGGATAAAAACGGCTCCGACCTGTTTTTCAGCGTGGCCGCACCCATCCACATCGAAATCGAGGGCAAGACTCTACCCGTCAACAACCAGGTAATGACAGCGGAAGGCTTGAAGGAGATTGCCTATTCGTTGATGTCGCCAGCGCAGATCAAGGAGTTTGAAGAGACGCTGGAGATGAACTTTGCCTATAGCGTACCCGAGGTGGAAGATGCACGTTTTCGCGTCAATATTTTCCGCCAGCGCGGCGATGTGGCGATGGTAATCCGCTGCATCAAGGGCGTCATTCCGTCGTTTGAAACGCTGGGCCTGCCGCCGGTGCTGAAAGACATCATCATGCGCCCGCGCGGACTGGTGCTGGTTGTGGGCTCCACCGGCTCGGGCAAATCCACCACACTGGCCTCGATGATCGATTACCGCAACGAAAACACCACCGGCCACATCCTGACGCTGGAAGACCCGATCGAGTTCATCCACAAGCATAAAAAATCCCTCGTCGATCAACGCGAGGTCGGCATCGACACATTGTCTTTCGACAACGGTCTGAAGAATGCCATGCGTCAAGCGCCGGATGTGATCCTGATCGGCGAAGTACGCGACATGGAAGGCATGAAGCACGCGCTGGCGTACGCTGAAACCGGGCATTTATGCCTCGCCACCCTGCACGCCAACAACGCCAACCAGGCCATCGAGCGCGTGATTTCGTTCTTTCCGCAGGATGGCAAGGCGGGCCTGCTGCTGGGGCTGTCGCTCAACCTGGTGGCCATCATCTCGCAGCGACTGGTGCCGGGCACGCAGTCCAAGCGCGTAGCGGCGATGGAAACCCTGATCAACATCCCCTACATTTCCGACTTGATCCAGAAGCAGAAACTGGAAGAAATCAAGGAGGTCATGGCCAACAATACCGACATCGGTATGGGGACATTCGACCAGTCGCTGTTCAAGCTGTTTTCCACCGGGCGCATCAGCGAAGAAAATGCGCTGCAGAATGCCGACTCGCGCAACGACTTGTCGCTCAAAATCCGCTTCGCCAAAGAAGGCGCGCGGGCCGGTATTTAGTGCCTGTTTCAGGCCGGCACTGCCTCGCTCTGCCGGCCAGCCGGCACTTGGCTCAGCATGGCCATGGCGGCGATATTGATATCCGCGACCAGCATGCCGTCGAGCAGCCCGTCGCTATTCAGGATGGGAATGGATAGCGTCAGGCAAAAGTCTTCGGTCGCGCTCGACAAGTAGATGCTGGACAGATAAGGCTGGAGGCTTTCGGCAACAGCCTTGTAATACTCCTGCTCGCTGCGATCTGTACCGGCCCCGCCTGCCTTGATCTTGCCGTACATGTTGGGATTGATCCAGTTTGGATAGCGTTGCCGCCCGTCCGCTTCCAGTTCGAACACCACCTCGAAGAACGGGTACGCGGAAAAGCAGCTATCCAGCACATGGGAATCGACCGAACGCTTTGTCCCCAGCAGGGATTGCAGCGCCGCCACGGCGCGTTCCTGCCAGTCGGAATAAAAATCCTGCAGCGGCTGTACCAGTTGCGGTGGGTTGCCCTCCACGACAATGATGCTGCCTTCGGTGGATTTTCCGACTTTCTTCAGTGTCGCGGCGCGTTCCGCCGCCATCACGCTGTTGCCGAGCGGGCCTTCGCTACCGTTGACCACTGCAATCGAAACGCTGGCAACGGGGTGCGGCTTGCCATCTTCCGTGGTAAAGAACCCTTGCACCCAGTCCGCACTGTCATACAGGTGAGAAGCCAGTGTGTAGAACCGGCTGATGACGTTCAGCAGCGAAAGGATCAAGCCGGGACGCGCATGATCCAGGATCACGACAAAGTCGTCGCCACCGATATGTCCCAAGAGCAGGCCGCTTTCCCCGTGGAAAGTCAGGCGCAGGATTTCCGCCAGCAGGCGGATCATTGCGTCGCCACGGATGAAGCCGTAGCGGTCGTTGTAGGCCTTGAAATGGTCGAGGTCGATATACACCAGTTGCGTGGCCGGGTTGTTGCGCAGGCTGATGTCCAGCGACTGCCTCAACACCGGCCCGGTGGTGAGATGACTCAACGGGTGCAGGCTACCCGACGTGGTCTTGCGGCTGATCAACTGCGACATGATTTCCAGCGGCAGCAGAATACCCAGATAGCGGCCATCCTCGTTCACCATCACCCAGGGCTCGATCTCCCCGCGATCAAGGTAGAGGCTGCGCGCCAGCAGACTTGCCGGCGTTGCATGATTGACCAGCTTGGGCAGCGGATCGCAGCAGGCGCCCAATGCCTGGTAGCGTTGCGAAAACATTTTGCCGCGATGCAACAAGCCGATCGGGCGTAAATTGTCGAGCACGATAGCGACAGGGACATCCGAGTTGTCGATAAAAAGCTGGCGCGCGTACTCAATCGACGCATTGATGTCTATGGTCAGGCCGGGGTTGATGAACTCGGCGATGCGGAAATCATCGGGAATCGGCGAACGATGGGCCTCGTCCCGCTTGGGCAGTGCCGTGACCTGGTTGACCGGGTTTTTCTGCGGTGGAGAGAAATAATAGCCCTGCGCATAAAGCAAGCCGAGATCCTGGCAAAACGTGATGTCCTCGACACGTTCCAGGCCCTCTGCCACCACGGTGCAGCCCAATCGTTGCGCCATGGAGATAATGGCCTCCAGCAGCACCGTGCGCACCCGGCTACCCTGGGCTTCATGCACAATCATGCGGTCGATCTTGATGAAGTCGGCGTGCACTGCAGCCAGGGTGCGCAGGCCGTTGAAGCCCGAGCCCATGTCGTCCAGCGCAATCCGCAGGCCATGCTCGCGAATCTCGTCGCAATGTCCGGCCAGCAGTTCGGGGACAACATCCTCGCATTCGACAATCTCGATCACCACGTCGCGGCGATCGATCCCCAACCGGCCCAAAGACTCCAGCAGCGGCGCAAGCCACACCCCTTGCAGAATGGTTTGCGGCAGCACATTGATGAATAGCGGCATGCCGGCCGGGATGCTGTGCGCCCGGCCTTCGAGAGCCAGCATGTAACACACACGGTCGAGATCGGTTGCCCGATTGACCTGCCGTGCTAGCTTGAAGGCGGCTTCACCGTCAAGCACATGGCCGCTCGGATCCACCATCCGGCACAGCGCCTCGTAACCGAAAATGCCGCCGCTCTGGGTAAAGTCGACAATCGGCTGAAAATACATTTGCACATGGGCAGCAAGGTCGCCCAGCAGCCACGGATAGCGCAGCCGGGAGTAAAACGTATCGAACGGCAGGGTACCGGCCAGCGCCACGGCGGGGGCAATGCTTGCACAATCCTCGGACAGCAGGGCATAGGATTCGGTGAGCGTACGTGCCGGTACTTCGCCCACAAGCCTGTCCAGCTTGTGCATCAACGACGCCCGGTCGTTGCAGGTGACGACGTAGGTGTCCTGCCCCAGTTTTTCCATGGTCAGGTCGTGCATGGCGACTGACGATGGAAGTTCGCCCGGGATGCGCAGATAGAGCTTCATGATAGGCTGGATTCCTCTGTTTTTATGTTTTTGCGTGTGATGGATTTTTTTATCCAAACATTCAGCAAAGCCCATGCCAACAAGTGAGGAAGCTGCTTCAATACAGAAGATGCGGGTGCAAACGGCATGCCACTGGTGCTGCTTGCTGCATCAGTGCATTATTTTGGTGCGGACATCTCGACCTGTCCCGAATACAGCGCAGCCAGGATGATCATGGCGCCACCGGCCCATTCGCGCGGCGTCAAGATCTCGCCTGCCAGCAGCCAGGAAGACAATGCCGCGACGACCAGCTCGAACATGAAAATAACCGCGGCCCGGTTGGCCGGCGTATGCGTAACGCCAAACTGCACCAGCCAGGTAGTGGCCGCCAGTACCAGTCCCATGACCGTCATCATCAACCACTGGTCACCGCTGACGGCTGACATCGCTGACGGCGAATGCTTGAACAGAAAGAAAACCAAGGCAAGGGCGCAGACACCGGCCCAGACCGACAGGGATTTGGCTTTCAAGGTCAAATGGCCGGCCCGGCGCGTCAGCACGTTGGTAGCGGCAAATCCCATACCGGCCGATAGCGCGATCCACTCCGCCCAGTTTTGCGGCAACGGCCAACTGCTGCCCTGCCAGAGCATGACGAACATGCCGGTCAGCGACAACGCCATGATGACCAGCCCCTGCTGCCCGGCTTTTTCGTTGAGCAGCAAGCGTGCCAGCAGCAATGTCCACAATGGTGCGAGATAGAACAGCAACAGCACCCGCATGACCTCGCCTTCCAGTACGGCCAGCACGTACCCAAGATTGGTCCAACCGGCGGCAATGCCGATCCACAAGGCTTCTTTCGGCACCCGCATCAGGTCGCGCCAGTGACGGGCAAATGCCACGGCACCCAGAGCCAGCGCTACGCCGTAGGTGACGAGGCTGGACTGGATGCCGGAGATGCCGGCCAGCTCGAGTTGCCGGTAGGGATACCAGATCAGGCCCCAGACGATGGCACCGAACAACAGGCCAAAGATGGAAAGCTGGCGATGCTTGAGCACGCGCTGAATCAGCCCGGTTCGTTGGCTGCAGCGTCGACAAAAACATCGACGCCATTGACCGGGACAATCGCCTTGACAGGCATGTTGGCACCACTGCGCCATTGCGATACTGCATGCCGCTTGCCGGCGCCGGTTACCAGAAAAATCACCTGATGCGCATCCGACAACCGGGAGGCCGAAAGTGAGACCCGGTCAGCCGGCGGCTTGGGCGCATGCTTGACAGGAATGGCCGGCGTGGGAGGCGTGTGATCCCAGGTGTGGCCTGGGAACAGGCTGGCAGCGTGACCATCTTCGCCCAAGCCGAGCAACACCAGATCGAATGCCCCTACGCCTGCCAATGTCTCGCAATAGGCAGCAGCACCATCGACAGCGCCCAGTTCAGCCGGGATGGGATGAACCTGTTGCGCCGGGATCGGTACATGATCGAGCAATGCCTGCGCAGCAATCAGGCTGTTGCGTTCGCCGTCCGCAGGCGGCAGACAACGCTCGTCACCGAAATAGACATGCCATTTCGACCAGTCGGTGTCTGCCTGGCATAACATCTGATAAACGGTGGAGGGGGTTCTTCCGCCCGACAGCGCGATCAGGAATTGGCCGCTCCCGGCAATTGCCTCGGCCGCAATTTGTACGATGGCATCACATGCCGCCTGCGTTAAAGCTTCAGGGCTGTCAAAGACGTGCCAGTCAATTTTTTGTGTTTGCATGATATTTCGACGGTTGATCCGAATGGGCGCATGGCCTGCCCAAACGTATCATTTTAGACTATTTACGATGCTGGAACGAATCGGCAAGCCGCAGGTTGCAATGTACGCAACACCATCTGCACGATGGATTAGACCGTAACCATCCTGCCCGAGCCCTGTTGCAATTGTTGTGTGGCGGACCGGAGTTGCATTAACATGGCGCCCTCTGCCAAGCGCCTCTGACAAGGAAAAACCATGATCATCAAAGACAATGAAATTGCCGATCTCAAAACGCCGACCGGAACCATGCGGGCCCATATTTTTCGCCCGGCAGCACCGGGCAAGTACCCCGGCATCCTGATGTTCTCGGAAATATTTCAGGTTACGGGTCCTATCCGCCGTACGGCAGCGATGCTTGCCGGACATGGTTTCGTCGTCGCCTGCCCGGAGATTTATCACGAACTCGAACCCGCCGGCACCGTGCTCGCCTATGACGAGGAAGGCACCACCCGCGGCAATGCGCACAAGATCACCAAGGAGCTCTCGGCCTACGACAGCGACGCACGCACCGTACTCGACTACCTCAAGACGCTCGACTATTGCACCGGCCGCCTTGGCGTCATGGGCATCTGCATCGGCGGACACCTGGCATTCCGCGCAGCGATGAATCCTGACGTGCTGGCGACGACCTGTTTCTATGCGACGGACATTCATAAAAGAGGCCTGGGGCTGGGCAAGAACGACAACTCGCTGGATCGCGCCAATGAAATCAAGGGCGAACTGCTGCACATCTGGGGCCGCCAGGATCCGCATATTCCGCTGGAAGGCCGCAATCTGCTCAAGGCCAGGCTGGAAGAAGTCGGCGCCCGGTTCACCTGGCATGAGGTCAACGGTCAGCATGCCTTCATGCGCGATGAAGGCCCGCGCTACGACCCGGCGCTCGCACTGCAATGCTGGACACTGCTACTGGAACTGTTTCACCGCCGTCTCGGTTACGGTGACCTCAATGTAGAATCCGACAACACTCCGGCTGAAAGCCGTCACTAGTCTGGAAGTCCAAAAAAAGAGGCCTGGTTGACCAGGCCTCTTTTTATTTCAGGCAGCGCTTACTTCAGGCTGAACCTGGAGCCTAGCAATGCACTCGACATGGATGCACCGAACTTTTTGGCGAACCGATCCGCCAGACCTTCATGTGCCGTGAAATCGACGATGTTGTCTTCCTTGATCACTTCCCGCGCCACATAGTCCGAGTTGCCCACGGCATCGGCCAGGCCGAGTTGTATGCTTTTTTCGCCGCTCCAGAACAGGCCGGAGAACATCTCGGGCGTTTCTTTCAGCCGCTTGCCGCGCCCTTCACGCACAACATCGATAAATTGCTGGTGAATTTCGTTGAGCATGGCTTGCGCATGGGCCTGATGCGCCGGATTGACGGGCGAGAACGGGTCCATGAAACCCTTGTTCGCCCCCGCCGTCATCAGGCGGCGTTCAACCCCCAGTTTTTGCATGACGCCAGTAAAGCCGAAACCATCCATCAGCACGCCGATGGAACCGACGATGCTTGCCTTGTCGACATAAATTTTGTCGGCCGCCACGGCAATGTAATATCCGCCCGAGGCACAGATATCCTCGACCACAGCGTAAAGCGGAATTTGAGGATTGAGCTTGCGCAGGCGCTGGATTTCGTCATTGATGATGCCGGCCTGGACCGGGCTGCCGCCGGGACTGTTGATGCGCAGGATCACGCCTTTGGTGTGCTTGTCCTCGAACGCCGCGCGCAGGCTGGCAACCGTGCTGTCGGCGTTGACTTCCTCCCCTACCCCGATCACGCCGTTAATGTCGATAAGTGCAGTATGCGGCCCCAACGAACCACTGGTTGGACCTATCCATTCCAGTGCGAAGAACAGCAATGCGAACAGGTAGACGATAGTCAGCGTCTTGAAAAAGATACTCCAGTTGCGTCCGCGTTTTTGTTCCTGCAGCGCCGACATGGCGAGTTTTTCGATAGTTTGGCGTTCCCAATTGGGGTCGGTCATGATGTCACTTCCAGTTCTACAAGATAAATATTGCCGTCGCGCTCGACGACATTCAGTTTCTGCAAGCTTTTACCTTTGCATGGCCCCATCACGCAATGGCCGGAGGCCGGTTCGTAATGCGCACCATGGGTGGAGCAGATCAGGTAATGGCGCGTGAGGTCGAAAAAATCGCCTTCCTGCCAATCCAGCGGTACCGGCACATGCGCACACTGGTTGAGATAGCCGTGCACGACACCGTGGTAGCGCACGACGAACCCACCCACATTCGGGCCATGTTCAGGCAAAGGGAAATTGACGCCGCTAGCGCTATCCACCAACTGCGCACCAGCACAGATCAGGCGTTCTCGTTCAGCCATGCGTGGAGTTTAGCAAAACTGTCGAAACAAGCCAGCGGCGCATGCTGAATAAGCTTTTCTTCCGGCATCGCGCCATAGCTCACCCCCAGTGACGGCATGCGCGCATTGCGCGCCATCTGCAAGTCGAATTCGCTATCGCCTATCATCACTGCCTTGTCCGGCGTCACACCGAGTTCGTCCATGATTTCTTCGAGCATCTGCGGATGCGGCTTGGAAAAGCAATCGTCCACGCAACGGGTGGCGTGAAACAAATGGCCAAACCCGGACATCTCCATCGCACGGTTGAGACCGTTGCGCCCCTTGCCGGTAGCCACTGCCAGCATGAAACCGGCATCGGCATAAGCCTGCATGGCATCTTCCACCCCGTCGAACAGGCTGACTTCATGCTCGTTGGCATGATAGTGGTGCTTGTAGCCTTCACCTACACGTTGGCGTGTCTGTTCGTCCAGGTCGGGGAACAGTTTAAGCAGCGCCTCGGGCAAGCCGAGGCCGATCACCCCGCGTGCGGCGGCATCGTCGGGAATGGGCGCACCGGCATCGCGGCTGCCGCGTTGTATCGCGTTGACGATAGTCCTGGCAGAATCCGCCAGGGTACCGTCCCAATCGAAGATCAATAAATCAAACTGCTTGGGCATGTTGCGTTCTCAGCATTTCTAAATACTTTTCAAGATCGTGCGGCAAAGGCGCCACCAGTTTCAATGGTTCTTCGGTCAACGGGTGGCGCAACGTGGTCTCCGCCGAATGCAGAAACATGCGCTTCAAGCCCTGCTTTTGCAGTTGTTTGTTCAAGGCAAAATCGCCGTATTTGTCGTCGCCGAGGATGGGGTATCCAAGATGCGCCAACTGCACCCGCAATTGATGGGTGCGGCCAGTCACCAGTTCCGCCTCGAGCAAGGTGTATTCGCCAAGACGCTGTTTCAGGAAGAAAATCGTTTCCGAATGTTGCCCACCCTCGCCAACGCTGACGCGCTTTTCGCCGTTGGCGAGATTGGTCTTGACCAGCGACAGCACCACGCGCCGCTTCTGGTCCTGCCACTTGCCCTTGACCAGCATCAGATAGCGTTTGCGCATGTGGTTTTCGCGCATCATGTCGTGCAATTTGGTCAGTGCGCTGCGCTTTTTTCCTACCAGCAGCACGCCCGAGGTCTCGCGGTCCAGCCGGTGCGCCAGTTCCAGAAATTTGGCCAGCGGACGCTCCATCCGCAGCTGCTCGATCACTCCGCGCGAAATGCCGCTGCCGCCGTGCACCGCCATCCCGGCGGGCTTGTTGAGCGCAAGCATGGCGTCGTCTTCGTAAATCACCGCTCCGGCCAGCTTGATTTCGACCGGCGCTACGCCGATCTTGGCTTCGGGCGCCGCCACCCGTACCGGGGGAATACGGACGATTTCACCAAGTTGCAAGCGATGCGTCGCATCGACCCGCTTCTTGTCAACACGTACTTCCCCGCCCCGCAAAATACGGTACAAATGGCTCTTGGGTACCCCCTTGAGCAAACGTGCGAGAAAGTTGTCGATGCGTTGTCCTTCGCAGCTTTCATCCACGGTGAAAAATGTTACCGAATTTTTGCCTATTTCCGTCATCTGACCTATACTTGCGCCTCGCCTTTAAAGACCTTTGTCAAAAGGCGTTGCAAAAGAATTTCTGGTTAATTTCGCTCACCATTGAAACAAGTAGCGATTTGCAGAACTTGGATTAACTGCTGGTTCCCGGCGCATGGCATCAAGCCCGCAACGTGACGAACCGGCCGATTTTCCAAATAATTGCGCTCAAGCGCTGCCGCGTACCGATTGGCTGAAAAGCCCCGCGGCGGGAACTCAAACCGGGTTGAATTGTAAACGATAGTCGCACCGGACACGAAAAAGTCGCACCGCATACATTTTTTTCGCACGTTAATTTTATAATTTAACGTATTGATAAATAGCACGATTTCAAACCTGCAAAATTAAACGGCTTTGCCCTGGCAAACCGGATTTGCAACATAGCCGAAATCCCTGCAATACGCGGTAGCCTGCTTTCAGGCGTCCCCTCCGCTGTCGCCCGGCAGTGTTCCTCCCGGCCGTTTTACGGCCAAAAATTGCGCACCCGCTTTTGAGCGCGGGAGAACTAAATGAAACGCATGCTGTTCAATGCGACACAGGCTGAAGAGCTGCGTGTCGCCATCGTTGACGGCCAGAAACTGATCGATCTCGACATCGAGCACGCTGGCAAGGAGCAACGCAAAAGCAATATCTACAAGGGCGTCATCACCCGCATCGAGCCTTCGCTCGAAGCTGCCTTTGTCAACTACGGTACCGATAGACACGGCTTCCTGCCGTTCAAGGAAGTCGCCCGCAGCAACTTCATCGAAGGCGCCGACGGCAAGCGCATCCAGGATGTCCTGCGCGAAGGCCAGGAAGTCATCGTGCAGGTGGAAAAGGACGAACGCGGCAACAAGGGCGCAGCGCTGACCACCTTCATCTCCTTGGCCGGCCGTTATCTGGTGCTGATGCCCAACAACCCTCGCGGCGGCGGCGTCTCGCGCCGCATCGAAGGCGAAGACCGCAACGAACTGCGCGACCTGATGGCGCAGATGGAAGTGCCCAACGGCATGAGCATCATCGCCCGTACCGCAGGCATCGGCCGCAACCTTGAAGAATTGCAGTGGGACCTCAACTACCTGCTGCAACTGTGGACCGCCATCGAAGGCGCTTCCAACCTGCAGAAAGGCGCGTTCCTTATTTATCAGGAAGGCAGCCTGGTCATCCGGGCAATCCGCGATTACTTCCAGCCCGATATCGGCGAAATCCTCATCGACACGCCGGATATCTACGAACAGGCAATGCAGTTCATGAACCACGTGATGCCGGGCAACGTTTCCCGCGTCAAGCTGTACCGGGACGACGTGCCGCTGTTCTCGCGTTTCCAGATCGAGCACCAGATCGAAACCGCATTCTCGCGCGAAGTACGCCTGCCTTCCGGTGGGGCCATTGTCATCGACCACACCGAAGCGCTGGTGTCGGTGGACGTCAACTCGGGCCGCGCCACCAAGGGCAGCGACATCGAGCAGACCGCGTTCAACACCAACCTCGAAGCCGCCGACGAAGTGGCCCGCCAGCTGCGCCTGCGCGACTTGGGCGGCCTGGTCGTCATCGACTTCATCGACATGGAAAGCGCCCGCAACCAGCGCGAGGTGGAAAACCGCCTGCGCGATGCGCTGCATCTGGATCGCGCCCGCGTGCAGACCGGCAAGATCTCGCGCTTCGGCCTGATGGAACTGTCGCGTCAGCGCCTGCGCCCCAGCCTGGGCGAAAGCAACCACATCCCTTGCCCGCGCTGCCATGGCACCGGTCACATCCGTGGCATCGAGTCCACGGCGCTGCATATCCTGCGCATCGTGCAGGAAGAATCGATGAAGGAAAACACCAGCGCCGTGCAGGTGCAACTGCCAGTCGAGGTTGCCACCTTCCTGCTCAACGAAAAGCGTGCCGATATTCACGCCGTAGAGCAGCGCATGGATGTCAATGTCATCCTCATCCCCAACGTTCATCTCGAAACGCCCAACTACACCATCACGCGCCTGCGCGACGGTGAGGCCGGCGAGGTCGATAACGTGCGAAGCTACGAGCTGGTCGAATTGCCGGCAGAGTCTGAAGAGATGCCGGGCAGCGCCCAGCAGCAGGAAGCCAGACCGGCCCGCCAGGTCGCAGCCGTCAAGGGGATTACTCCGGAAAAACCGGCCCCGGTTTCGGCTCCTGCGCCGGAAGCAGCCGCGCCGTCGCTGTTCAGCCGCATCAAGACCTGGCTGGGCAAGATTGCCGAACCGGAAGCCAAGGCAGAAGAGGAAAGCAAGCCGGAGCCGCGCCATTCGCGCGACAGTCAGCGCCGCGAACGCGGTGGCCGTGCGCGCAACAACCGTAATGAACGCGGTGGCGAGCGCAATGAACGCAGCGCCGGTGAAAATGCCAAGGCACAGGAGGCACGTCCGCCGCGCGAACCGCGTCCGCCACGTCCGCCGCGCGCTGAACGCGCCGAACGTCAGGAACGCGAAAAACCGCAGGCCCAGGCGGCACAACAGCAACTGGTCCCCGAGCAAGCGGTAACCGAGCAGGCGTTAGCCGAGACCGGCGAACCACGCAGCCGCCGTGGTAGCCGTGGTGGCCGCGGCGGTCGCGAACGCCCGCCGCGTGAACCGCGTCAGCGTCAGGAATCTGTGGAGACAACAGAGCCGGTAGCCGAAATCGCAACTGCACCGGTTACCGTTGTTACCGAAGCCCAGGCCCCGGTCGTGATCGAAACTTCTGCACCCGCAACGGTAGCAGTCGAAACAACCCCTGCACCTGTTGTTGCGGATCATCCTCAAGCCGTCGAGGCCGCACCGGTTCAGCAGGCCATCGAGGGGGTGGAGGACGCCCCGGCCGTTGCCGACAAACCCGAGCGCAAGCCACGTCAGCCGCGACGCCGCAAGGCACCGGAGCCCATTGTGGTCGATCTGTCAGCCGTCGGCCTGGAAATGGTGGAAACCCGTGCTGATGCGGTCAAGGCCACGCTAGTAGAAGACGAACCAGCACCGCGCGCGCCGGCAAAGCCAGCCGCCTGGCAACAGAAGAAGGCGGCGGAACAAGCCGCCGACGAAGCGCTGGTCATGGTGGAAACACAGAAGTAAATCCTTTGCTTCGGCAAAGATCGAGCCCCGCCTTGCGCGGGGCTTTTTGTTTTATGGCGCCAGCTGGCTCGTGATGCAACCAGGCTATCGAGTTTCAGTCGTCCTGGAAGCTCTGATCCGGGAACAGCACGTCATTGAACCCGATATTGCGTAGATCCCCGATCCGCATCGGGTAGAGAATTCCATCCAGGTGATCGCACTCATGCTGTACCACACGGGCATGAAAACCGCTCACCACGCGATCGATGCGATTGCCGTACTGGTCGAACCCGCTGTAATGCAGCCGGGTATGGCGCGCCACCAGACCCCGCATGCCGGGTACGGACAGGCAGCCTTCCCAGGCTTCATCCATCGCATCATCCAGAAACTCCAGTTGCGGGTTAACCAGCACGGTGTATGGCACCTCCTCCGCATCCGGGTAGCGCGGGTTTTTGCCAACGCCGAAAATCACCACCCGCAGGCTGATGCCGATCTGCGGCGCGGCGATCCCGGCACCGTCCATTGCAGCCATGGTGTCCTGCATATCGGCAACCAGCGCACGCAGCTCAGGGGTGTCGAGCGCATCCACGGCTTGCGCCCGCTGCAGCAGCAGCGGCTCGCCCATGCGCAATACGGGCCTAACCGGCATGTATCACCACCAGGTGCTCGATAATGGATCGCACCCGCTTCATGGCGTCGGCCAATACGGCATCGATGTCCTGATAGCGAATGCCGTGGGCACTCGAGCCACGCCCGGCGGCATGGTTGGCAACCACGCCGATGGCGGCATAGTTGATCTCCAGCTCGCGCGCCAAGACCGCTTCCGGCATGCCGGTCATGCCGACCATGGTGGCGCCGTCGCGCTCCAGCCGGTTGATTTCCGCTGCCGTTTCCAGACGCGGCCCCTGCACCGCGGCATATACGCCGCCATCGATGCAGGTCTCGCCAACCTTCTGGATGGCCGTCATGCACAACTGGCGAAGTGCGCTGGAATAGGGCTCGGTAAAGTCGATGTGATTGACCGGCTTATCGCCGATCTGGTCATCGAAAGTACATTTGCGGCCCCAGGTGTAGTCGATGATCTGGTCCGGCAGCACGATCACGCCAGGCTGCAAATCGGGATGAATGCCGCCTACGGTGGCCACCGACACGATATCGCGTACTCCCTGGGCGTGCAGCGCCCACATGTTGGCCCGATAGTTCACCAGATGCGGCGGGATGGTATGGCCATAGCCGTGGCGTGCCAGAAACACCACCTCATGGTTGTTGATGTTGCCGAAGGTAAGCGCGGCCGATGGTTCGCCATATGGCGTGCGCACCACCTGGCGATGGGTAATTTCCAGATTGGCAAGTTCAGTGAGGCCGGTGCCCCCGATAAGTCCTAGCATGATGGTTCCTTGTTGATTTTCCGGCATTCTAGCAGGCTGACGACCTGATATACTGCGCGCACCATGTCGCATGCCGTCAAAGCCAGTCTGGCGCTAGCCAATACCCATTACGAAAATTTCCCGGTTGCCTCGTTTCTGCTGCCCATGCGGCTACGCCAGCCGATCGGATTGATTTACGCCTTTGCCCGCAACGCCGACGACTTTGCCGATGAAGGCGATCTGCCGCCGGAACAACGCCTGGCACTGCTGGATGGCTATCGCCGGCAGTTGAACAGGATCGCCGCGGGCGAAACACCGGACGATGCGCTGTTTGGCGCCCTCGCCGGAATCATCAGCCAATATGGACTCCCCATCCAGCTATTTCATGACCTGCTCGATGCGTTCAGTCAGGATGTGGTTAAAAGCCGCTACGAGAACTTTGGCGAGGTGATGGATTATTGCCGCCGCTCGGCCAATCCCGTCGGCAGGCTGCTGCTGCATCTGTATGGCGAGTTGGACGAGCGCAGTCTTGCGTATTCCGATGCCATCTGCTCGGCGCTGCAGCTCATCAATTTCTGGCAGGACGTGGCCATCGATTACAAAAAAGACCGCATTTACCTGCCGCAGGACGAACTCAGGAAATTCCGCGTCACCGAGGCCCAGATCGGCCAAGGCGACCCCGGTGGCAACTGGGGCATGCTGATGCAGTTCCAGATCGACCGCACGCGGCGTCTGCTACAGGCCGGCGCCCCGCTCGGCCTGGTGCTCAAAGGCCGCATCGGGCTGGAAATGCGCAGCATCATCGCCGGCGGCGAAACCATACTACGCAAGCTGCACCGCCATCGCGGCGACATGTTCAACCACCGTCCCGTTTTGCGCCCGTGGGACTGGGCTTATATGACTTATCGTGCTGTAAGAGCCAAATGACCGACCCTCATCAATACTGCCAGGAAAAAGCGGCCGCCAGCGGCTCAAGTTTTTATTACAGCTTCCTGTTTCTGCCCAAACCACGGCGACAAGCCATTACTGCGCTGTATGCATTTTGCCGCGAAGTCGATGACATCGCCGACGAATGTTCCGATGCCAACATCGCGCGTACAAAACTGGCCTGGTGGCGGGCGGAAATCGCCAACCTCTATGCCGGCAAGCCACAGCATCCTGTGACACAGGCACTGGCGCCGGCCGTATCCGAATTCGGACTGGACGAGGAACATTTCCTCGAAATCATCGATGGCATGGAGATGGACCTCGACCAGAACCGCTATGCGGACTTCAAGGCACTCCAACTCTACTGCTACCGCGTGGCTAGCGTGGTCGGCCTGCTGTCAGCTTCCATTTTCGGCTACACCGACCGCAAGACCCTCAAATACGCGCACGATCTAGGCTTGGCATTCCAGCTCACCAACATCATCCGCGATGTCGGCGAGGATGCACGCCGCAAACGCATCTATCTGCCGCTCGACGAACTGGCTCAATTTAACGTCAGCGAAACCGATATCCTGCATAGACATGAAACCGACAACGTGCGCCAACTGCTGCAGTTTCAGATCGATCGTGCACAGGAGTTTTATGACCGCGCCTTCAGCGAACTCCCCGCCGCTGACAGGCGTGCGCAGCGGCCCGGCCTGATGATGGCGGCCATTTATCGTAGCTTGCTGAATGAAATACAATCGGACGATTGCCTGCTTGTGCTGAATAGTCGCGTAAGCCTGACGCCATTAAGGAAACTATGGCTGGCCTGGACAACCTGGATAAGCGGATAGTACTATCCCGAATTAAGTCGCGGCGACACACCCCTGCAAAGCAGGTTATGTAGGCGCCAAAATATGGATGCAACCTGAAGAAAGTCTGAATATGTCCCACACCTTGAACGCTGCTGCTGCCCTGCTGGCTTTGGGCCTGCTACCCGCCCCTGCATTGGCCGCAGATGAAAAACAAGACGCACCAGAAAAATCGCCAAATTTCAAGGAAGAAACGCTCACCGGCGACTGGGGCGGTGCCCGCACCAGGCTTTTCCAGAAAGGCGTAGAGATCGGTATCACCCACAAGAGCGACGTAGTTGCCAATGTCTCGGGCGGGATCGAGAACGGCACGGTGTGGATCGGTCATACCGAAGCTACGCTGGGCCTGGATCTGGAAAAACTGCTGGGCTGGGACGCCACCACCGCTTATTTCCATTACCACAGCGACCTCGGTAGCAAATTCAACACAAATTATGTCGGTAGCTTCGTAGGCGTGAATAACATTGAAGTGGCCACCAATACCGCACAATTCTACCATGCCTGGATCGAAAAGAGCTTTTTCAAGGACAGTTTCTCCTTGCGCGCCGGCCTTTATCCGATCGATTCCGAGTTCTACGTGACCGAAACCTCGGGGCTCTTTCTCGCGCCGCCTTATGGCATGTCCAACGAAATCGCACAAACCGACACACCGGCCATTTTCCCGATAGGCGCATTGGCGTTGCGGGCAAAATACACCACCCCCGGCAAGAATTTTTATGTGCAGGGCGCAATTCTGGATGGTGTCGCAGGTGACCCCAACCATACTCATGGCACCCACATCCGACTGGGCCACGGCGAGGGCACGATGTCCATCGTCGAGTTCGGCTATACCCCGCAGGATGAGCCGTCCGGCAAGGAAGAAGCGAAAGCCGAGGAGGAGGAGGCCGAGTCATTCAACAAGACCGCCATCGGTTTCTGGCGCTACAGCCGGAGATTTGATGACCTCGTCGCCACCGATGTCCTGGGCAACCCGGATCGCCGCCACAACCAGGGCGCATACTTTCTCGCGGAACGCAGCCTGTTTATCGAGCACGGCCACCCCGCACAAGGCCTGGCAGGCTTTGTACGTTTCGGCACGGCCAGCAACGACATCAACGCTCTCGACTGGACAGCCAGCCTCGGTCTACGCTACCACGGCCTGATTCCGGGGCGCGATGACGACATCGCCGGCATCGCCGTTACCGTCAACCACGCCGGCGACAAGTTCCGCCGCGCCAGCCGCGCCATTGGGGACCCTACCACCGAGCATGACGAAACCGACTGGGAATTCACCTATCGCGCCCAGATCAACCCTTGGCTTGCGCTACAGCCCAACGTGCAATACATCGTCAATCCGGGCATGGACCGCACGCTTGAAAATGCCTGGATCATGGGGTTCAGAACAGAAGTAGCTTTCTGACCCGTTTTTTGCTAATATCGTCGGCTGTCCGACTGGAACTGCCGAAAGAGTTACGATATGAGCAACTTGAGTTTCCGAGCCGCCACCATGCTAGGGTTCAGTATCATCATAGCCTTGTTCTCGGGGATAGTCGGGTTCTGTGTATTTGAACTGAGACAAATTCAGCATGGCGTAGCCAACCTGCAAGCCGAAGTGCTGCCCTATGAAATGCTGGCCGACCAGATGGCTTTTGAAGTGGTGCAGATTCAACAATTTCTGACCGATGTCTCGGTCACGCATGACAAGGAAGGCTATGCCGAAGCGGAGAAATACGCAAAATCCCTGCGCGACAACATCGCCAGCCTCAAGAAACATCATAGCAACGACCCGCAACGACTGGCCGAGATCGCCCAGGTAGAAACCGCATTTACGCCCTACTACGCCACCGGCAAGGCCATGGCGGAGGCCTATATCAACGGCGGCAAGGACGCCGGCGATGCAGCGATGGTCATATTTGACAAGAACGCGGAAGAGTTGACACAGAAAATGGGGCAATTACGCAACCACGAAGTCAGCGCCGCGGTTGACGAGGTCAACGCCGTCAATGCAAGCGCATCCCGTGCCACTTACATCAGCCTCGGGGTCGGTTTGCTGGGCATACTGTTCGGACTGGGCATTGCCTGGCAGCAATCCAACAAGTTGCTTGCCGAAATCGGCATCGATCCTTTGTATGCCAAAGGCATCGCCAAGGAAATTGCCAAGGGTAATTTGTCGCGCGACATTACCGTCAACCCGGGCGACAGTTCCAGCCTGCTCTGCGCCATGCGCGCCATGCAACTCAAACTGCGCGAGATGATCAATGAAGTCAGCGGCAATGCCAATGCCATTGTGACCTCGGCCAATCATCTGGCCAACTCGGCCCAGACGGTATTGATCGGTTCCCAGCAGCAGAACGATGCTGCAGCCAGTGTCGCGCAAGCCGTGGAGCAGATGACCGCCAGCATCGAACAAATCTCCAGCAATGCCGACCAGTCCGAGCGTATCGCCAGGCAATCCGGCGAGATTTCCGATCAGGGTAGCAAGGTAGTATCCGATGCGGTGGAAGAAATGAACAAGATCGCCAGCTCGGTCAACCAGTCTTCCAGCATCATTCGTGAACTGGGCGCGAGCTCGCAGAAAATCTCTGAAATTGTCAATGTCATCAAGGAAATCGCCGACCAGACCAATCTGCTCGCACTGAATGCGGCAATCGAAGCTGCACGCGCCGGCGAACAGGGGCGCGGCTTCGCCGTGGTAGCCGATGAAGTACGCAAACTGGCGGAACGGACTTCGACCGCTACCCAGGAGATTTCCGGCATGATAGGAGAAATTCAATCAGGCGCTGCGAATGCCGTATCAAGCATGGAACAAGGCACGATCCGTGTCGGCGAAGGCGTAGAGAAGGCGCAGCGTGCCGGCGACTCCATGGCGCAAGTCAAGCAGGGTACCGAACAGGTGGTATCCACAGTGGGGGATATTACCAGCGCAATCAAGGAACAAAGCCAAGCTGTGAATTCCGTGGCGCACGAGGTTGAAATGATTGCCAGCATGGTCGAGAAAAATACGCTGGCCGTTGGCGAACTGGCCAAGACCTCAGACGAACTGAATCGCCTTGCAGAGAACCTGCATGAGTCAGTCAGTCACTTCAACGCTTAATAAAAACCTGAAAAAACCGGATTTTCCGGTTTTCCCGCGATTAGCTGGATCTGTCGTGCGCAGTTGCCAGCATCGCCGCACCGACAATCCCGGCCTGATCGCCGGATTCGCTGATGCAGACCGCTACCCTTCCCCCGCGTAACGCCGGGATCAAATCGGCTTCGAGACGTGCATCGAATGCAGGTTTCATGAGATGCCACGAAAGACTCATGCCGCCACCGATAATCACGCGCGACACATCCAGCACCTTGAGAATACTGGCCAGCGCCTGCGCCAGCGCATCGCCTGCTCGCTGATAGGCTGCAATCGCCCTTGCATCGCCGTCACGCGCAAAGGCGGCGACCAGTGCCGCATCCAGCCCATCCATCCCGGTAAGCTCGGCATAGGTCAACGCCACACCGCTGGCCGAAGCATATTGCTCCATGCATCCATTATTGCCGCAACCGCACGGGCGGCCGCCGGGCTCAATGATGATATGGCCGACTTCCATGGAAACACCGTGCGAACCGGGAAACGCCTTGCCGTTGAGAATCACGCCGCCGCCAACCCCGGTACCCAGCCCCAGATAAACCGTATTATCAGAATGCGCACCTGCGATGAATTCTCCATAAGCGGCAGCCAGCGCGTCGTTTTCAACCACGACAGGAATGCCGAGTACCCGGCCGAGCGGGCCGACCAGATCGACATCGCACAAGCCGGGGAGATTGGGAGACTGCGACACGACGTTTCTGACAGGATCGATAAAACCGGGAAAACCGATTCCGACGGCAGTAACCTGGCGGTATCGCGCGCGGGTTTCCTGAATTGCTCCGGCCAGAGTGTCCAGAATGAAATCCAGCGCTTCGCCTGGCGCCCGGCCACGGCAAAATGCGGAAAAATCGGCTTGAACGCGTTGCTCCCAGACCACCTGATGCCGATGCACGACACCCACCCGAAGATTGGTGCCTCCCACATCCACACCGATCAGCCAGGGGCTGTCATCATCGAAATCCTTACTTGATATAGTCAATTCAATTGTTTGGTTAAATTATCAATTAACTTCAAGAACGATTTTGATCGGGCCCTTCAGATGGGCGAGATCGTAGCTGAGCACTATCGTCACGGCCTGCATGATTTTCTCGAACCCGGCTTCGGATTGCGACACACTGAAATGCGGCCAGGAACGGAATGAAGCCGGTTGCGAAGTAGCAAGCCGGACCGAACCGCCCATGACTTCATCATCAAGACAGATTTCCTTGAGCTTATCGATCTCCTGCGGCTGCCCGAAACCACCGATGATGTTCTGGTCGATACGGAAACGTCCGGCCGGGCCATCGCAACTCGGCATGGCGAGGTTGATTTCGATGCTGAAGAGTCCGTGTGAACCACGACCGAAGCCGTATTCGACGTTAAGACAGGCATCCTTGAGGCTGATTGTCTTGTCGACTTTCAGGCCATCCGTTTCGGCATGAAAATCCAGGCTATTACCCCGTGAAGCTTGCGTCTCGTAGCACAATGGCAGCAATGGCTCATCCGCCTGCGCCCCCCACCACTTGTCGATGAACAGCGCCTTGGGGTGATTGTCTGTGCCCAGATCTTCGATGCTGATGGAATGCTTGGAACTCACCCGTTCATGCGGATTGGCAATGCCCTCGCCAGCATGCTGGTGGGCGCTTCCGGCATGAACCTTGCGATGATAGTGCTCGGTCTGGCGCATCAGCGTATCGCCGAAATTGTGGCGCAAACGGTAGGCATCGAGCTCGCAAATCGCCGCCGAACCATCCATGCGCACCACGGCCTGCAAGGCGGCATTGTGCAGGAATACTTCGTCCTGCCCGTCCAGATCCAGATCCAGGCTTTCGCGCGCCGGGCGCGGCTGCACAGCATCGATCATGGCTTCCAGAGCCACGATGGAATTGTAAATCGCGCGGCGCAAGTGGGGCAGATACAAGCCGCCGAACAGACCATGCCAGTAGGCATCGTTCGCCTGCGCCTGATACAACTCGTGCAGCATCTCCGGCGTCTTTTTGTCTTCTGCCAGCGCGTGGTAGCGGTACGACAGCGACAGCATGCGCTTGTGCATCCAGTTGGATTCTGGAAAGCGCGTAAAGAAATTGCGCCAAATGCCGCCGCGGATAAACGGCTTGCTGATTTCCCAGCGACCTTCGCGCTTTTCCTGATCCACCAGATCGGCGTAATGATGCGCGGCCGGCACCGGCAGCGTCCATTCGTTCATCTCGCTATAGGACGCCGTCGGCAGATAGACCACGCCGAGCGTGCGTGCCTTGGCATGGTAGTCGCAGTAGCGCATCGGCTTGATGATGCCGGAGGCCAGCACGCCTTCGATAAAGTCCTTGAGCCAGCCCTTTTCGTACACCCATTCGTAGGTTTCCGGCCAGATGCCGAACTTCTCGATGTCGTCGAAATACACTGCGGCGGCCTGTCCGGATTCGTCCGCCAGCCCTTCCAGAAATCCCACCACCTCTTGCGCTGGAGAAAACGGCAGACGATAACGCAAGGCTTCCGAGATCGGGTAAAGATCAAGCTTGCGGCCATCCTCTTCTGTCGTGTAGAACCCGTTCAACTCTCGTGCATGCTTGCCGGTACACATGAAGTGATAGTCGTCGACGGTCACATATTGAATACCGGCGTCCGCCAGTGACGGCACCACGGTCGCTTCCCATACGCGCTCGGTAAGCCAGGCACCCTTCGGCGCCTGGCCGAATTTCTTCTTGAGATACTCGGACAACAGCGTGATCTGCCCTTTCCTGTCGCGGGAAGGGATCGCTGCCAGCACTGGCTCGGTATAACCGGCACCAAACAGTTCGGCTTGTCCGCGTTCGACCATCTCCTGCAACAATTGCAGGTCCTGCGGATAATGCGTGAGCAGGTAATCCAGCAGCCAGCCACTGCTATGAATGGCAAAATGAAAATCCGGATAGCGATGCAGCACCCGCAGAAAAGGCCCGTAGCAACGTAGATGCGCATCGTCCAGCACATGATTGAAATTACCGACCGGTTGGTGTGCGTGAACACCCAGGAGCAGCGCGACTGATTTTGCCAATTTGGTATCTTTCGAAAATTAGGCGATTTTTGTTAAGCTGATTTTACTATGTAAACATAGGGTTGGCGACAGTTTTTGCAGAAATATCGCAACCATGCAAATTAAGGTATTGACTCGGAATTAGTATTTTTTCCATCATGGATATTCAGTACAATGGAATCCTGTTTTCAGCCACGCAGTCAAAGGATTACGCAATGAACACGGCGGCTCCCCACTTCGATTCAGGTTGGACAAAATCGTTGTCGGCCGGCCTGCTGCTTTGCATGATGGCACATCCTGCATCGGCCGAAAAGCCACCTGAACTCACCGTCACCCCCGGCATAGGCATTGCTTCGGAATACATCAGCCGGGGCCTGCGGCTTAACTGGGGACATCCTCCGCTGCAGGGCGGCATCGACATCATGCATCGTAGCGGCTGGTATGTCGCCGCATGGGCGTCGCAATTGACTGAAAACTACTATGCCAATGGCACGCTGGAACTCGACCTGTATGCCGGCCATCGCGGCAGAATCTGGGACAAGCTCAATTACGATGCCGGACTGGGCGCCTATTACTACCCCGGCGCCAACTACAGACAGGCGGCCCCCAAAGGCGCCTATCCGAACAAGCCTTATGACACGGTTGAGGCGATCATCGGCCTGACCTACGACTGGTTCAATCTGAAATACTCGCTATGCCTCACCGACTATTATGGGTACGATGACCGGACTGCTCCCATGTCGGTGTGGAGCAGCGGTGTATTAGGTGGCGTCGGGGCGGGGCAAGGCACAAGGGGGTCCGGCTATCTGGAGGCAAACGCCAATTTCGACCTGGGTAACGCTTATACATTCGGCTTGCATGCCGCGCGACAATTTGTCACCAACAGCAGAAACTTGAGCTACAACGACTACAAACTGAGCATCACCAGGGGATTTTCCCAGGGATGGTCGGCCTCGCTGGCATTGACTGCCACGCAAGGAGCCGGGTTGTACGACAATTTTCTATCCGTGGAAGGCAATCGCAAGACGATGGATATCGGCGGCACTCACTGGCTGATCGGGCTGAACAAAACCTTTTAACATGCATTTAGCAAGCAAACCCATACCACGTTGCAGCAAAGCCGTCCTGATGGCAGGTGCTTTCGGCATCTTGCTTGGCACGCTGGGCATTCGTCTTTCTCACGATCCATCCTGGATTCGCTTTTTCGACAATCTGCACTGGACCTCCGGTACCGCCGCTGCAGCCATCCTGGCATGGCAGAGCCGGAGACAGGCCAATCCGGCAGATGCCAGAAGCCTGTTCTGGTTTGCTCTCGGGCTGACCGGATATGCCATCGGGCAGATCCTGTGGGACATCCAGACAGCAACCGGCTACGTCGACTTCCCTGCCCCGTCCGACCTGTTTTACCTCTGGCTGGGTCCCTGCGTCACTATCGGCCTGCTACAGGAAATCCGCAACCACACCCTGCTCGCCGAAAGAAAGACCATCTGGCTGGATGCGCTCACCCTCACCGTGGCGATGCTGACGCTCATCCTGGTGCTCTATCTCCCCAAGCGCGGCGAAACTGCAATGCTGCCGCTGCTGATCCTGATCGCCTACCCGGCAACCCTGTTTGCCGCTGCCAGCATGGCGCTTACCATGATCCCCTCGCTGCGCCTGCCCCTGAAATCCGTCACATTGCTTTTTCTGACCGGGCTGGTCACTACTGCACTCAGCTGGATGGAGTGGAATTTCATGGCACTGGACGGAACCGCCATCGATGGTGCCTGGTTCAATATTTCATTTTCCGTCGCCGTGCTGCTGATCGGTTTCAGCCTGACGCGGTGGGGAATCGAGAAAAACGCCGATCCCCACTGGGATCGTCTATGCGAAGGAGTGTTGCGGCTATTCCCGTTGCTGACCGTAGTGATGGCCTCGCTTGCGGTCGTCTTTTCGCACACCTCACCAACCTGCCCTTTATCGTACAGACAGCGGCAGACATCGGTTCTGTGCTCGTCGTGCTACTGGCCATGATCAGGCAAAGCGCACTGTTAAGAGAACGGGACCAGCTGCTGGCCGCACAAAACGCCTTACTGGAAAGCCAGCATCAACTGGCACGCGAACGCGGCCTGCTCAAATCGCTGGTCGGCACGATCCCCGATCTCGTCTGGCTCAAGGATCCGGACGGGGTTTACCTGAGCTGCAACCCGAAATTCGAACAGTTGTATGGTGCGAGCGAACGCGAGATCGCGGGCAAGACGGACTACGACTTTGTCGATCGGGAACAGGCCGACTTTTTCCGCAAGAACGACCGGATTGCGATGGCAGCCGGTAGCCCCAGTATCAATGAAGAATGGCTGACTTTCGTCACTGGCGGCTATCGCGGGCTGTTCGAAGCCATCAAGACGCCGATGCACGATGCCGATGGCAGGCTGATCGGGGTACTGGGGATTGCCCGCGACATTACGGAACGCAAGCGGCTAGAAGAGGAGCTCAAACTCGCCGGTCTGGTTTACCAGTCCAGCAGCGAGGCCATCATGGTGACCGATGAGGAAAACCGCATCATATCGGTCAACCCGGCCTTTACCAGTATCACCGGTTATTCGCGCGAGGAAGCGCTTGGCCAGAATCCCAGATTGCTCAAGTCCGGCCGCCACGATACAACTTTCTACCAGGAAATGTGGAATAGCCTGCTGGCGACTGGACGCTGGCAGGGTGAAATCTGGAACCGCAAAAAGAACCATGAGATATTCCCGGAATGGATTTCCATCGGCATCATCCGCAAGGAGGACGGTTTGATTCACCGTCATCTGGCATTGTTCTCCGACATTACAGAACGCAAACAGTCGGAAGAGCTGATCTGGAAACAGGCCAACTACGATCAACTTACCCAGTTGCCCAACCGCCGTCTGTTCGTTGACCGTCTGGCGCAGGATATCCGCAAGGTGCACCGCACCGAGCATGTCATGGCGCTACTGTTCATCGACCTCGATCGCTTCAAGGAAGTCAACGACACGCTAGGCCATCAGGCCGGCGACGTGCTGCTGATCGAAGCCGCACACCGCATTGCGGGGTGTGTACGTGAAACGGATACCGTTGCCCGTTTGGGTGGCGACGAGTTCACCGTGATCCTGTCGAATCTCGATGACGCCGGACAAATCGACCGCGTTGCCCACGCCATTACCAAGGTGCTGGAGCAACCGTTCGTCCTCGACAGCCGCACCGCCTTTGTTTCAGCCAGCATTGGCATTACGGTCTGCCCGGACGATGCGGACGACGTCGAGACGCTGCTCAAGAACGCCGACCAGGCGATGTATCAGGCCAAGAACCAGGGCAGAAACCGTTTCAGCTATTTCACCAGCGCCCTGCAGGAAAAAGCCCTCCGACGTTCGGCCATGCTGGCCGATCTGCGGGTTGCCCTCGCCAAACAGCAGTTTCTCCTGCATTTTCAGCCCATTGTCGAGTTGGCCAGTTCACGCATTTTCAAGGCCGAGGCGCTGATCCGCTGGAACCATCCCGACAAAGGCCTGATCAACCCAACCGAGTTCATCCCGCTGGCGGAAGAAACCGGCCTGATCAACGATATCGGCGACTGGGTGTTCAACGAATCGACACGGTGGGTGCAACGCTGGGCAGACCTGGTGGAAGCCGATTTCCAGATCAGCATCAACAAGTCGCCGGTGCAGTTTCAGGATGCCTCCACGCGCGATTATTGGCTGCAGCACCTGAACAAGCTTGGACTGTCAGGAAAAAACGTCAATATCGAGATTACCGAGGGTTTGCTACTTGAAGAAAACGAGCGAGTCAGCGAAAAACTGCTCAAATTCCGCGATGCCGGCATCCAGATCTCGATAGACGATTTCGGCACCGGTTATTCCGCACTGTCGTACCTGAACAAATTCGACATCGACTACCTGAAGATCGATCAATCCTTTACCCGCAACCTGACACCGGAGTCGAACGAGCTTGCCTTGTCGGAAGCCATCATCGTCATGGCGCACCGGCTCGGTCTGAAAGTGGTGGCCGAAGGCGTCGAGAGCGCGCAACAGCACGCACTGCTACTCAAGGCCGGCTGCGACTTTGGCCAGGGATACTTTTACTCGGTACCGCTGCCGCCGGAAGAGTTGGCGCACTCAAAAACCAAGTGCAACATTTTTTGGAGAAAATGTTGCATGGAAAGAAATTACAAACAGTTGAGTCTTGAAGAGCGGGCGCTGATCCAGACCCAGTTGTCGCTGGGGTTCAAGCCGAGTCAAATTGCGCGGGAACTAGGCCGTAGTGCCGGGACGTTGAGTCGGGAGCTGAAGCGTAACGGCTGGGTTCGCCCGAAGTTGCCGCGAGGCGTTGGCCGGCCTTTGGTGGCTGGCGGTTATCGCGCCGACGTGGCTCACCGGCGGGCAACGGCCCGCACCACCAAGCCGCGCATACCGAAGAAACTGAGCCCGGATACGGCGCTCTGGGATCAAGTCATGAGCTATCTGCAAGCGGGTTACTCACCGGAGCAAATTGCTGGCACACTGGCGACCGTGCATCCTGACGTCCCCTCCTTGCAGGTTTCTCACGAAACCATCTACACCGCGATCTACGCGATGCCGCGCGGGGATTTGCGTACGGAAGTGATCGGCTGGTTGCGTTTCGGACATGCCAAGCGCCGCCCGCGCGCACGGGGCGAAGACCGGCGTGGCCGGATTCCCAACATGGCCAGCATCCATGACCGCCCGCCGGAGATTGATGAGAGGCTGATACCGGGACACTGGGAAGGCGACCTCATCAAGGGGGCGCACAACCGCTCGTCGGTGGGCACGCTGGTGGAACGCACCACCCTGTTCACCGTGCTGGCGAAAATGGAAGATGGCAGCGCCGCATCGGCGGTGAAGGGCTTCGCCCATGTGCTCAATCGCATCGACGCGCAAAAACGTCTGTCGATGACCTATGACCAGGGCAAGGAAATGGCAGGACACCCGCAACTGACGCTTGAAACCGGCATCAAGGTGTACTTCGCCGATCCACATAGCCCCTGGCAGCGCGGCATTAACGAGAACACCAACGGGTTGGCGCGGCAGTACCTGCCAAAGGGAAGCGACTTGAGCGTGTTCTCACAGGAGGAGCTGGATGCCATCGCGTGGAAGCTGAACACTCGCCCCCGTAAGTCGCTCGGCTTCAAATGTCCGGCAGAGATTTTTACGCCGGACGCTTTTGACTTCAGGCAGCATCACGCTGCGCTTTTTGCACTTGGGGCTTGAAACCGCCGTTCGAAACATTGCTCCTGAAACAGCCAAAATAGCAGTACCGTGCCTGCACTATTCCTGGCCGCGGCGCATGGTACCGCCGACTTCGGCATGGCCACCGCCACTGCTGATGGCATGCGATAGAGAAGCTGGAACCGGCAACTTCAGCAAGCGATAAAGATTGGACAGGTTGCGGCGATAAAGGCTATCGAAACTCTGCACGCTCATGCCTGGATTGTAGTCGCCAAACCACCAGAACCAGTCCGATCCCTCGCAATCAGCCAGTTGGCGCTCGGCAGCATCCTTTTCAGCTTTGCTCAGCCGCCCGTTAGCCATGACGCGGTCATAACTCTGCTTGGCTTCGACCAGCAGTTCCCAGGCGCGATTTTTGGCCGGATCGCCGATCCAGGTGCTGAAATTACCGTACACCCAGCTACCGGCGACCACCGTCGGCAAGCGTTCCGGCACCACGTTGGCCACATGGAAGCTCTCCACCTCCAGCAGTTCCTCGCTACCGGCCAGTTCTGCACAATGTTTGACGACATTGCTGAAAGTCGACATCTCGATAAACGGATGATTGGCCAGTGCTTCGTAGAGCTCCCCCAGGAAATAAAACGCATTGTAGGGATAGTATTCCCAGGCGTTTTCGCCATCGAGAATGATGCTGACCACCGGGGTATCGCCCTCGCCATGACTTTGCCAAATCTGTTCCAGATTGTGCACGAAGTCGTTGACCGCATCGCGACCGTGCCATTCGGAATATTCAAAGCCTATCTTGTCGGACAAACGGTCATCGCGGAAGAAGCACAGGATCTGATCCGAGCCGTTGCTGACGCGGTAAGGCTTGTACAGATGACGCTTGCCTGGCCCGAAAGCGCCATCGCCGTAACTATGGCGCAGACTGTTGCCGAGCACGCCCTCGCCGGTCGCCGCCCAATGAAAACCCTGTTTGGCCAGCAACATGAGCGCAGCGTGCGACACCGAACCCTCGGCCGGCCACACCCCTTTAGGTGGATGGCCGAAACGCTTGGTATGCGACTCGACCGCCCATTCGATATGCCGCTTGGCACGTGTCAAGCCACCCGGATAGCGTTCCGCAGCCGGTAGCGGCATATCGGCCACTGCTTCTCGTGCGGTGTTGAAATCCAGCAGCAGCGGCAGAATCGGATGGTAATGTGGGGTCGTGGAAATCTCGATCTGGCCGCTTTCGAGCAATCGGCGGTAACGCGGGATCAAATCGACCATCAGGTTGCCGATCAGTTCGAACAGTTCGCGCCGGTCTTCAAATGTAAAACCACATCCCTTGGCCATCAACCGGGCAACCAGTTCTGAATGGCGGCGCACACTCTCGCCCATCCATGACAAGTGATACCAGGTCAGCAGATCGGCCAGATATTGACCGGACAGATAGAAGAACTCTTCCTCACCCTCCTCAACCAGCAGATTAACAATCTTGTGCAGACGATGATAAGCCGGAAACGGCGTCACCATCTTGGCGTGGTTGCAGCGAAAACAACTGTCTACCACCAGACGGCGCTGAACATCGCTGACGGTATCGAGGTTTTTCCTTCCCAGCAGCGCCAGCAGCGGGTCATTGACCTCGGAGGCAGCCAATTGGCGTGCATATTCTTCGAGTTGATCCAGCAGTACGGGCACAAAATTGAAGTTGGCCCTGGCCTTGGGATTCTGCTCAAGGTGGTACGCCATGTCGGTGTAATCCTTGATAGCGTGAAGATAGGTCCACGGCAGCACGAATTCGCCGCTGACATAGTCCCGGTAATCGGGCTGGTGCATGTGCCAGTAAAGGCACAGGTATAGTTTGCGAGGGTTGGACATTGGATTCCGGTTTTAAGCAAGCATAGGCCGGGAAGGGCCTGACGGCGCCCCCCGTAAATTTTGAATTTATCTTGCGTGATGGAGGCTCAGTCCAAGCATCTCCGGCGTTACCAGCGTGATGCCGTTTTCGGAGACATAAAAGCGCTTGCGGTCTTGTTCGTGGTCGACGCCGATCTCCATGCCTTCGGGAATCACACAGCCCTTGTCGATGACGGCGCGTTTGATAGTGACGTAGCGGCCAATATCGACCTTGGGCAGGATGACCGACTCTTCCACGCTGCTGTAGCTGTTCACGCGCACATCGGAGAACAGCAGCGACTGCCTGACAATGGAGCCACTGATAATGCAGCCGCCGGACACCAGCGCATCTACCGCCATTCCTCGCCTGTCGTTTTCGTCGAACACGAACTTGGCCGGCGGCAACTGTTCCTGGTAGGTCCAGATCGGCCAGTCCTTGTCGTACATATTCAGGTCCGGCACCACCTTGGTCAGCTCCATATTGGCTTCCCAGTAGGCGTCTATGGTACCCACGTCACGCCAGTAATGCATATTGTCGGTACTGTTGACGCAGCTCTCGGAGAAACGATGGGCGAACACGCGATATTTGTTGATCAGGTAAGGAATGATGTCATGCCCGAAATCGTGCGTGGAGTTGGGATCGTCGGCATCACGGATCAATTGCTCATACAGGAAGGCTGCATTGAACACATAGATCCCCATACTGGCCAGCGCCTGGCCCGGATCGCCGGGAATCGGGTCGGGATCGTTTGGTTTTTCACGGAACTGAATGACGCGGTCGGCATCGTCCACGCCCATGACGCCAAAAGCCTTGGCTTCGCCGATCGGCACATTGAGACAGGCCACGGTCATATCGGCCTTGTTGCGCACGTGGGAAGCCAGCATGCGGCCGTAATCCATCTTGTAGATGTGATCGCCGGCCAGGATGAGAATGTATTCGGGGCCGATATTGCGCAGGATATCGAGATTCTGGAACACCGCATCGGCCGTGCCCTTGTACCATTCCTCTTCGACCCGCTGCTGGGCAGGCAACAACTCGACGAATTCGTTGAATTCGCCACGCAGGAACCCCCAGCCGCGCTGAATGTGCTGGATCAGGCTGTGAGCCTTGTACTGGGTAACCACACCGATACGGCGAATGCCGGAGTTCATGCAATTGGAAAGCGGAAAATCGATGATGCGGAACTTGCCGCCAAACGGAACCGCCGGCTTGGCACGCCAGTCGGTCAGTGATTTCAGGCGTGAGCCGCGCCCTCCGGCCAGAATCAACGCCATGGTGTTTTTAGTCAGGGCACTGATGAAACGGGATGAGGATACATCGGGTTTGGAAGATGACAGATCGGTTTTAGAAGAATCCTGCTGCATTTTTACTCCTCCTGATTTATAGTTTGGCTCTGGGGTAGCTTGTAGAGCACCCGACCCAGCCAAAAAACGCCTGTGACCATTATAGACAGGTTAAAAAGATAAAACCAACAGTTAAAATCGGCTAAACAAACTCATTCCCGAGGCTGCATGATGGCGACCAAAACAAAAACAGATCCGCAACTTTCCTTGATTCTGGGAGCGCGTCACCACGACCCGTTCTCCTGGCTTGGATTGCATCAGGTTCAGGGCAAGCAGCTGCTGCGCAGCTTTCTGCCTCATGCCGGGCGCGTCTGGATACAGGCCGAAGGCAACTGGGAAGAGATGCAACGCACCCACCCGGACGGCCTCTACACCTGGCAAGGGAACGCCAACCTTACCTCTCCCTGCCTGCTGCGCTGGGAGCAGGATGGAAAAACCTACGAGCGTCACGACGTCTACACCTTCCCGGCGCAACTGTCGGATCACGACCTCTATCTGTTTAGCGAAGGCCGCTTGCGTCAGGCTTACCATACCTTGGGCGCCAAAGTGGTCGAGCATTGCGGGGTTACCGGCACGCGTTTTGCGGTCTGGGCACCGAACGCCGAACGTGTCAGCGTGATCGGCGACTTCAACCGCTGGGATGGCCGTTGCCATTCGATGCGCGCACACGGCTCCAGCGGTGTGTGGGAAATCTTCATCCCCGGCATCGGCGATGGCTGTTTATACAAATTTGAAATACGCAACCGCCATAGCGGCAACATTCTGGTCAAGGCCGATCCTTATGGCACGAGCTTCGAGCTTCGTCCGGGCACGGCTGCCCGCGTGGTCACCGACTCTGTACATCAGTGGCAGGATCAGCAATGGATGACGGCGCGGGCCACAGCCGACTGGCTGCATGCGCCGATGAATGTCTACGAAATGCATGCGGGCTCCTGGCAGCGCGGTCGTGGCAACCGCTTCCTCAATTTCCGCGAACTGGCCGACAAACTGGTCCCTTATGTCAGGGATATGGGTTATACCCATATCGAATTGATGCCGGTCAGCGAGCACCCCCTGGACGAATCCTGGGGTTACCAGACCACGGGCTACTTTGCCGTCACCAGCCGCTTCGGCACCCCCGATGATTTCCGGTATTTCGTCGATGCCTGTCACCAGGCAAATATCGGCGTCATTCTCGACTGGGTACCTGCACACTTCCCCAAGGACAGCTGGGCGCTCGCTCGCTTCGATGGCACTGCGCTGTTCGAACACGAAGACCCGCGCCTGGGTGAGCATCAGGATTGGGGTACCTACATTTTCAACTACGGCCGCAACGAGGTTCGCAATTTCCTCATCGCCAATGCGCACTACTGGCTCAAGGAATTCCATATCGATGGCTTGCGCGTCGACGCTGTTGCCTCGATGTTGTACCTCGACTACTCACGCAACGCCGGCGAATGGCTGCCCAACAAATACGGCGGCCGTGAAAACCTTGACGCGATCGAGTTCATCAAGGAACTGAACGTCGTCGTGCACGAAGACTTTCCCGGCGCATTGACGATCGCCGAGGAATCCACCGCCTGGCCGATGATTTCACGACCTGTCTATCTGGGCGGCCTCGGCTTCTCGATGAAATGGAACATGGGCTGGATGAACGACACGCTGGCCTACATGAAACAGGATCCGGTACATCGTCGCTATCATCACAACCAGCTCACCTTTGGCCAGTTATACGCCTACAGCGAAAATTTCGTGCTGCCGTTTTCGCATGACGAGGTCGTGCACGGCAAGTGCTCGCTGCTGGACAAGATGCCGGGCGATACCTGGCAGAAATTCGCCAACCTGCGCCTGCTGCTGACTTACCAGATGACCTATCCCGGCAAGAAGCTCAACTTCATGGGCAATGAATTTGCTCAGGGGCGTGAGTGGGCTGTCGGCAGCGCCCTCGATTGGCAACTGCTCGGCACCCATTGGCACAGCGGCGTGCAAAATCTGGCTCGTGACCTGGGACTGCTTTATCGCGACACGCCCGCACTGCATCAGCTGGATTTCACCCCGGACGGTTTTGCCTGGATTGACTGCCACGATGCCGATCAGTCCATCATCGCCTATCAGCGCCGTGCGACCGATGGCAGCTACGTTATTGTCGTACTCAACTTCACGCCGGTACAGCGCCATGGCTACCGCATCGGTGCTCCCGATAGCGGAACTTACCTCGAAGCGTTCAACAGCAACGGCGTATCCTATGGCGGCAGCAATACCGGCAACGGCGCCGGTCTCGAAGCAGAAGACATGCCATGGATGGGCTATCAACACTCGCTGGTTATCACAGTACCCCCATTGGCTGGTATCATTATTCAACGCAAAAAATAACTCCCGCTACACAAATCATGTCTCAATTGACCCAAACACCGTCCTGGCAAGCTCTGGTCGCGCATCAGCGCGAAATGGCGCCAGTACATATGCGCGATCTGTTCAAGAACGATACTGCGCGATTCGACAAGTTCTCGCTGCAGCACAACGACATCCTTCTGGATTATTCCAAAAACCGGATAAACGAGAAAACGATCAGCCTGCTGCTCAATCTGGCACGCGATCGAAACGTGGAAACATGGCGCGATCGCATGTTTTCCGGCGAAAAGATCAATACCACCGAAAACCGTGCCGTGCTGCACACCGCGCTGCGTAACCGCTCCGACCGGCCTGTCCTGGTCGACGGCAAGGATGTCATGCCTGGCGTCAGGCGTGTGCTGGCGCAGATGCGCGACTTCACCGAGCGTGTGCGTAGCGGTGTCTGGCGCGGCTATACCGGCAAGACCATCACCGATATCGTCAACATCGGCATCGGTGGCTCAGACCTCGGCCCCTTCATGGCCTGCGTTGCGCTCAAGCCCTACAGCCGCTCCGACCTGCGTGCGCACTTCGTATCCAATGTCGACGGCGCCCATCTGGGCATGACCTTGCAGCGCTGCAATCCGGAGACCACCCTGTTCGTCGTCGCATCCAAGACCTTTACTACGCAGGAAACCCTCACCAATGCGCGATCCGCGCGCCAATGGTTTCTCGATGCGGCGCATGACGAAGCCCATATCGCCAAGCATTTCGTCGCCCTGTCGACCAATACGACCGAAGTTTCCAGATTCGGTATCGATGTCGCCAACATGTTCGAGTTCTGGGACTGGGTCGGCGGCCGCTACTCGCTATGGTCCTCGATCGGACTCACCATTGCGCTCTACCTCGGCATGGACAACTTCGAAGCCATGCTGCAAGGCGGCTTCGAAATGGACGAGCACTTCCGCAGCACCCCGCTGGAAAAGAATATGCCCGTCATCCTCGGGCTGGTAGGGCTCTGGTATAACAATTTCTTCGGGGCACAAACCCAGGCCATTCTGCCCTATGACCAGTCATTGTCACGCTTTTCTGCCTATTTCCAGCAAGGCGACATGGAGAGTAACGGCAAATTCGTCGATCGTGACGGCAACCGCGTCGATTACGATACCGGCCCGATCATCTGGGGCGAACCCGGTACCAACGGCCAGCATGCGTTCTATCAACTCATCCATCAAGGCACGAGGCTGATTCCCTGCGACTTCCTGATGCCGATGAAAACCCACTACCCGATGGGCGATCATCACAGAATTCTCTTTTCCAACTTTTTTGCCCAGACCAAAGCGCTGATGCTGGGCAAAACCACGGAAGAGTCCCGCGCCGAATTGCAAGCTGCCGGCATGGAGGGCGAAGAGCTGGAAGAACTGTTGCCGCACAAGGTGTTCGAAGGCAACCATCCGACCAATTCCATCCTGTTCCGCAAGCTCGACCCCAAGACTTTGGGGGCGCTGATCGCACTCTACGAGCACAAGATTTTCGTGCAGGGCGCCATCTGGAACATCAACTCATTCGACCAATGGGGAGTGGAACTGGGCAAGCAACTGGCCAGCAGCATTCTGCCGCAATTGTTCGACAAGTCTCCGGTCGACAGCCACGACGCCTCGACCAACGGCCTGATCAATCACTACAAACAGAACTGCCTCGTATAGGATCGCCGGCACAAAAAAAGCCGATGCTGCAGCATCGGCTTTTTTGTCTGAATTTCGCTTACCGATTGTTGAAGTAGGTGATGTTCAAGCAACGATCATTGACGAACGTCAGTTCCACTGTCTTGTAGGTATGCTTGGAATCGTAACGGACCTTGTCCTCGTAGTACCACATTTCCATATTTGCGCCCTTGTTCTTGTCCAGCGGACGGCCCAAGGTGGCCTCCGCCCCCGCCGGCTTGCTGGCCTGGCCAACCCGCAATGGTTTACCCAGGGCATCGCTTACCTGTTTGCGCGACCGATTCTGGAACAGCTGAAGAAACTCTTCCTCACCGAAAGTTTTGCCGCTCTTCTTCGCGGATGCCTTGACTGGCTGATCTGCCGCCACAGCATGCTGAGGGACCATCGCTGCAATGAAAGAAACTGCACCGAGGGCAATGAGGGTCTGCTTGAACTGCATGAATGATTCCTTAAGTTTGGTTATACTGAATTATCTCATTGCCGGAGTCATCATGCCAGCGGCAGGCGCAAGCCGTCATAGCCAACGTGCATACCGGGCGGCAACTGCTGCTCCAGCTTGGCATATTCGAGATCGTGCGTCATATGGATGAAATAAGTTTCACGGGCAGCAATCTGACTGGCATAAGCCACACTTTGTTCCACACTGACATGCGTATGGTGATGTCGGTAGCGCAGACAGTCCAGCAGCAACACATCCAGTCCCTGTAGCAACGGCATGGATTCCTGCGGAATTTCCGATACATCGGTCAGATAGGCGAAATTGCGGACACGGAAGCCCAGGATGCGCGATCTGCCGTGCATCACCGGAATCGGTATTATCTGCTCGCCACAGACTTCGAACGCACTCTCCACCGTATGCGCACGCAGGATAGGCAGATCCCAGGTGCCGCCAGGTTCGCGCAAGGTGTAGGCAAAGCGGGTGGAAAGATTCTCCATGGTATACGCATTACCATATAAAGGAATCTGCATACGCTGCAACTGACAGAACGAGCGCAGATCGTCGATGCCGTTCATGTGATCGGCGTGAATATGGGTATAAAGCACGGCATCCACCCGCCGGATATTTTCACGCAATGCCTGCAGGCGCAAATCAGGGCCGGTATCGATAAGAATGATACGTCCGTCATCCAGTTCGATGGCTGACGAGCAGCGGGTACGCCGATTGCGTGGATTGGTCGACTGGCAGGTTCCGCAGTCGCAGCCGATCACCGGCGTTCCGGCACTGGAGCCGACGCCGAGGACGATCAGTTGCACGGCCGGGCCTGCTTGAACAATTGGAAAAAATTGGTGCTGGTGGCCTCCCCGACCTGTTCGACACTGATACCGCGCAGACGAGCGATTTCCTCTGCCACATGTTTGACATAGCCGGGCTGATTGGTCTTGCCGCGAAATGGCACGGGTGCGAGATAGGGAGAATCGGTCTCGATCAGCATGCGCTCGAGCGGCACCCGTTGCGCCAGATCCTTTAGGGACACGGCATTCTTGAACGTGACGATGCCGGAAAACGAGATATAAAACCCCATTGCCATTGCCGCCTCGGCAACTTCCCAGGACTCGGTGAAGCAGTGCATGACCCCGCCCACCCGGCTGGAATTTTCTTCCTGCATGATTTTCAGCGTATCGGCGGCGGCTTCCCGGGTGTGGATAATGAGCGGCTTGCCGGCTTCAATGGCGGCTTGAATATGAATACGGAAACGCTCGCGTTGCCATTCCATCTCCCCCTTGAGCCGATAGTAATCCAGCCCGGTTTCACCGATGCCGATGACCTTGGGATGCTGCGCCAGCCTGACCAACTCTTCGACACTGGTCGGGGCCTCATCTTCATAATCCGGATGAATTCCGACCGTGGCATACAGGTTGTCATGCGCCTCGGCCACAGCCAGCACTTTTGGAAAGTCGCGCAGGTTGACGCCAATACACAAGCCATATCCGACATCGTTGGCACGCATGGTAGCAAGCACGCTCTCGATATTGAGCGCAAGATCGGGAAAATCGAGATGACAGTGAGAATCGACAAACATCGGAGAAACCGCCAGAAGCAAAAATTACATCGTGTGGGTCGGGCGTGACGACTTCAGCGCGCCGGCCAGCATGCCTTCGATCTTGTTGCGGGCTTCAATGCCGCCGTCCTTCTCGCTGAATTTGACCCCTATGCCTTGCGGACGGCTGCCCTGGGTAACCGGAGTGATCCAGGCCACGTGCCCGACCACCTTGAGTTTGGCAGGATCGTCCGGCAATTGCAGCAGCATGAATACCTCGTCACCCAACTTGTAGCTGCGATTGGTAGGAATAAACAACCCGCCGCCATTCAGGAACGGCATGTAGGCCGCATAGAGCGCGGATTTTTCCTTGATGGAAAGCGATAACACCCCCGGTTTCGGAGCAGTGGCCGCTGCGGTTTGCTCTTCTTTTTTCGGTTCTTCGCTCATGGTCTGGCTATTGCCGGAAACAGCTGGGAATATATGACCAGCAATGCTTCCAGTTGCAATTCAGTATTGAGTGGGTGGGTTGCCTGAGCTCGCGCCAAGGCCAGTTTACGCTGGAAATCCAGCAACGCGCCCAAGTCTACGCTTTTGGCCATGGCTTGCAAAGAGGCGGCCTGTGCCGGGTAGTAGCGTGTCTGCCTGGCAAGACGGCAGGAGACAAGGTCATAACTCCATTTTTGCAGGACGGACAGCGCCAGCGCGTAATCCTCCTTGCTCCAATGTGCGGCTGAAGCTGCCGGATCGATCCTCTCGCAACGCGCAAGCTGCGTAGCAAAGGCATCGATGCCCTCTCGCAGATCCGGGCTGTCGGCCTCCAGCGCAGCAAGCGGCGCGCCTCCGGATTGCGCCAGACAAAACAACGGATCGCCGACCCCTTGTTCCGCCAGCCATGACTCGGCCGCGCTTCGCGTCGGCATGCTCATGGCAACCTTGTGACAACGACTGCGGATGGTAGGCAACAGTCGCGGCAACTGGTGCGTGACCAGGATGAACAAGGTTCCGGGGGGGGGCTCTTCCAGCATCTTGAGCAACGCATTGGCTGCACTCAGGTTAAGTGTTTCTGCAGGCTGCAGGATCACCACACGCAGACCATGCCGATGCGAGGTTAGCCCGACCAGATCGCCCAAGGCGCGCACCTGATCGATCAGGATATACCGCGATTTTTTCCTGGTTTTGGCCGTAGCTGCAGTTTCAACCAGGCTGTCGCCAGCTTCGTCCTCGCCCCGATCCTCCGGTTCGATCAACCGGAAATCCGGATGGTTGCCCTGCCCCTGCCAGCCGCAACTGACACATAGCCCGCAGGCAAAACCCTCGGCATCGGGTGATTCGCAAAGCAGCGCATCGGCCAGTGCCTGCGCGAAAACCTGCTTGCCTATTCCCGGACGCCCATGCAGCAGAATAGCGTGGGGCATGCGCTCGCGCAGCAGCATCAAACGTTGCCACAGGTCGCGCTGCCAAGGGTAGATCGGTTCGCTCATAACCCCAGGACAATCACATCCAGTTCATTGCGGATTTCATCGATGCTGCGATTGCTATCCACGACGCGAAAACGCACGGGAAAATCAGCCGCGCGTTGCAAATAGGCATTGCGGATACGCTCAAAGAACACCGCACTTTCCTGCTCGAAACGGTCGGGATCGCGCGCGCCGGCCAATCGCTGGCAACTGACAGCGATTGGCACATCGAACAGCAACGTCATGTCCGGCTGTAGCACGCCCTGCACCCAGCGTTCCAGTGCACGAATCTTGTCGGCATCCACACCTCGCCCACCATGCTGATAGGCAAAACTGGCATCGGTAAAGCGATCGGACAGCACCCAGGCACCGCGTGCCAGCGCCGGCTCGATCACGCGTTCGATATGTTCGCGGCGTGCTGCAAACATGAGCAGGGTTTCGGTTTCCGGATGCATGGCTTCATGCAGCAGCAACTCGCGTAAACGCTCGGCAAGCGGCGTACCGCCCGGCTCGCGCGTGACGATCACCTCCCGTCCGCCGCGTTGCAGCAATTCGGTAATGTATGGGATATGCGTGCTTTTGCCTGCTCCATCCACCCCTTCCAGCGTGATGAATTTTCCGCGTTTCACCTTATTTCCCCAATTGATATCTGGCCACTGCGCGATTGTGCTCGTCCAGCGTTTTGGAGAACACATGGCCGCCATCCCCCCTGCCGACAAAATACAGGTAACCACGGCGCGGATCCGGATTAAGCGCAGCCTCAATCGCGGCCAGGCCAGGATTGGCGATCGGTGTCGGCGGCAAACCGGATCGTGTATAGGTATTGTAGGGCGTGTCGTCGAGCAGATCCTTTTTCCGCAAGTTGCCGTCAAAATGCTCGCCCAACCCGTAAATGACCGCCGGATCGGTCTGCAGGCGCATGCCGATTTTCAGCCGGTCGAGAAACACACGCGCAATCATCGGGCGTTCTTCGCCCTTGCCCGTTTCCTTTTCGACGATAGAGGCCATGATCAGAGCCTCATAGGGCGAGGCATAGGGTACCTCCGGTGCCCGCCTCTGCCAGGCTAAAGCCAGTTTCTGCTGCATTGCCTGATAAGCGCGCTTGAGAATATCCAGATCTGTCATACCACCGGCAAAATAATAAGTATCGGGAAAAAACAGCCCCTCCGGATATCTTTCGACGGCGCCAATGCGTTGCAGAATCTCACTGTCGGTCAATCCCATGCTGAAGTGCTGGATGCCCTCATGCCGATTGAGTTCTTCCCGCATTTGACGGAACGTCCATCCCTCGATGAAGGTAATGCCGACTTGCGTAACATCGCCACTGGTGATCATATCGAACAGCTGAAAAGGCGTGATGCCTGATGTGAATTGGTAATTGCCGGCCTTGAGATCGTCTGCGCGGCCCGTCAGGCGCGCCATGAACATGAAGCTCCATGGTTCCATGAGCATGCGCTCTTCGACCAGTTGCCTGGAAACCGTACGTATATTACTACCCGGCTTGACCACGAACACGTGCGGAGATGCCTCAATCGTCAGAGGTGTGCCGGCAAAGCGCCATAGCCAGGACGCCCCCATCAGCGTCATGATTGCAATCAACAGGGAAAGCTTAAACAGCTGCCGCATCTTCTTCCTTCAATTTTTCGCGCAGCCTTGCCGCCAGAATGCCCAAAGGCCAACTATGACTCACCAGCTGCCTGACCTGCCAGGCGCCATAGAGGCTGTTACAGATAATCACTTCGTCCGCATCCATCAAATCGGGCAAGCGCAAATGCCGCACTTCGGCGGTGTATCCCAACTGCGGGGCAAGTTCCAGAATACGGTCCCGCGTCACCCCGGCTACGCCGCAGCGCGACAGATCCGGCGTGGCAATCGTGCTGCCCAGCCGCACAAAGAGATTGCTCATAGTGCCCTCGATCACCTCACCACCTTCGTCCAGCATGAGGCCATCGGCAAGCTGAACATCCACCCATTCCATGCGAGCCATCACGTTTTCGAGGCGATTAAGATGCTTGATACCGGCGAGCCGTGGTTGACGAGCCAGTCGCGTTTCGCACAAGTGCAGGGCGACCCCTTCGCTGAAATAGCTTTCCGGATATTGCGGCAGCGCCGCCTTGCTCACCACGCGTGTCGGCTGCGCTAACGGCGGCACCGCATAACCGCGCATGCTTTCACCGCGTGTAATGGTGACCTTGATTACAGCACTCTCACCCGGCTCCAACAGACGCAGGACATCATCATGCAGCGTTTCCTCGGCCGGGCAGACAATGCCTAACGCATTGCAATCAGTCTGCAGGCGCTGATAATGCCGCTGCCAGCAATGCGCCCTGCCGCCATATACCGGCAGCGTGCGGAACACCCCATCCCCATAGGCGAAGCCACGGTCGTAAGGCGTGAGGCCACCATCGCGGCGGCCGTTGACAAGGTAAATATGCGGGGGATGAATCACGGGCACAATTGTACCGTTTGCCAACCCAGGTTAGGCGAACTGCCTGATGCAAAACGATGAAAAACCCTACAAGCGGATGAAGTATAAGCGCTTTTTTTCAATGCCCACAAAAACTGTGGATAAGTCTGTGCATGAACACTGGAAAGATTACCTAAGCCATGCATCCGATTAGGTTTTTTCCGTATTGCCTATTTTTTATACCTTATAATTATCAATTAACAATCAATTAGTTAACGTGCAACCGTGCAGGCAGGAGTCAACCGTCAACATCAGCTTGACAATGCGCAGAAAGCTGTGAATAAAGCGGATACGCAGGACTGATTCAGTCCTGCGGAAACAGCCGGGAAAGGAATTTAGATCTTGCGGAACACCAAGGTACCGTTGGTACCGCCAAAACCGAAGGAATTGGAAATGGCAACATCGATCTTCATGTTACGCGCCTCATTGGGCACGTAATCGAGATCGCAATTTGGATCCTGGTTGAAAATATTAATGGTCGGCGGCGCAATCTGGTCGCGCAGGGCAAGTGTGGAAAATACCGCCTCCACCCCACCCGCCGCTCCCAGCAAGTGGCCGGTCATCGACTTGGTAGAACTCATGGCAAGTTTATAAGCATGATCGCCAAAGAAACCCTTTGCTGCCTGCGTCTCAGCCACATCGCCAGCAGGCGTGGAGGTGCCATGCGCATTGACGTAATCGACCTGATCGGCATTGATGCCGGCATTTTTCAGGGCATTACGCATGCAGCGGGACGCTCCCTCGCCATTTTCTGAAGGCGTCGTCATGTGATAGGCATCGGCACTCATGCCGAAGCCGGCCACTTCGCCGTAAATCTTGGCGCCGCGCTTTTTGGCATGCTCATACTCTTCGAGCACCAACACGCCCGCTCCCTCTCCGATCACAAAACCATCGCGGTCAGCGTCCCAGGGACGGCTGGCTGTGGCTGGATCGTCGTTGCGGGTCGACAGCGCACGCGCCGAAGCAAAACCACCGACGGATAATGCGGTAATAGCCGCCTCGGCACCTCCTGCAACCATCACATCGGCATCGCCGTACTCGATCAGCCTGGCAGCGTCGCCGATGCAATGTGTGGCAGTGGTACATGCCGTGACAATCGCAATATTGGGCCCCTTGAACCCGTACATGATCGACAGGTTGCCTGAAATCATGTTGATGATGGTCCCGGGAATGAAGAACGGCGAAATCTTGCGCGGGCCGCCCTCCATATAGACTTTGTCCGTGTCCTCGATCAGCTGCAAGCCACCGATACCCGCGCCGATGGAAACGCCGATGCGCTCGGCGTTTTCTTCAGTTGCAACGATACCGGAATCCTTGACGGCTTCTATCCCGGCAACCAGGCCGTACTGGATAAAAGTATCCATCCGGCGCGCATCCTTGGCAGGCAGGTATTGCGTCACGTCAAAGCCCTTCACCTCTCCCGCAACCTGCGAAGCAAAGCTTGCAGGGTCGAATTTGGTGATGCGGCCGATGCCGGATTGACCGGCAACGATGTTGGCCCATGCGGTCTCGACACCGATACCGACAGGTGACACGATTCCGAGGCCAGTGATGACGACCCTACGCTTGGACAAGGCGACTCCAGGAAAAAGCTAGATTGAGGACTAGACGGTATTACTTGACGTGGGCGTTGACGTAGTCAATCGCTTGCTGCACGGTGGTGATCTTCTCGGCTTCTTCGTCCGGGATTTCGCAATCGAATTCTTCTTCGAGCGCCATCACCAGTTCAACGGTGTCGAGAGAGTCTGCACCCAGATCGTCAACAAAGGAAGACTCGTTCTTGACGTCGGCTTCATTTGCACCCAGTTGCTCGGTGACGATCTTTTTAACACGCTGTTCGATATCGGACATCTTATTTTACCCCTTTAGGTTATAGCAAAAAGCTGGCGTCATTCTAACAAAACTCCAGCCGGTTTCAAAAATAAACGGTGATTAGCCCGCCATATACATGCCGCCGTTCACGTGCAATGTTTCACCCGTGATGTAACCGGCACGCGGCGAAGCCAGAAAAGCCACGGCTGCGGCGATGTCATCCACGCTGCCGAAGCGGCCTGCGGGAACATGCCCGACCAGCGCGTTGCGTTGCTCTTCGGACAGTTCGCGCGTCATGTCGGTATCGATAAATCCCGGCGCCACGCAATTGACCGTGATGCCGCGGCTACCCACTTCTTTTGCAAGCGACTTGGTAAATCCGGTCATGCCGGCCTTGGCAGCAGCATAATTGCATTGCCCGGCATTCCCCATGTGACCGACCACCGAGGAAATACTGATGATGCGGCCATGGCGTGCTTTCATCATCGGGCGCAACACGGCCTGCGATAGACGGAATACCGACTTGAGGTTGGTGGACAGCACCGCATCCCAGTCGTCCTCGCTCATGCGCATCAGCAAGGTGTCGCGAGTAATGCCCGCATTGTTCACCAGGATCGAGATCACGCCGTATTTTTCGGCGACCGTCTTCAGTACCGCCTCAACTTGCACGGCATCGTTAACATCCAACGCCAGGCCTTCGCCCTTGACGCCCCCCTGTTGCAGCGACTGGCTGATCTGCAAGGCTCCGTTCTCGGTCGTGGCAGTGCCAACGACAGTTACACCTTGCTTACCCAGTTCCAGCGCAACGGCCGCGCCGATTCCCCGGCTGGCGCCGGTAACGAGTGCGATTTGTCCTTCCAGCATCATATTTCCTTATGCTCCAAATTGTTGTTTGGCGTCAGCAATCGCATCATTGTCGATCAAGGCAAGACATGGCATCTCTACCACGATACGCTTGTTGAGTCCGGCAAGCACCTTGCCAGGACCGCATTCGGCCGCAATCGTAATGCCGTCCGCAGCCATCTTCTGCACGGACTCAACCCAGCGCACCGGACTATACAATTGGCGCACCAAGGCATCCTTGATCTTCGCGGCATCGTCATATGCGGCCACATCGGCATTGTGCAACACCGGTACTTTCGGCTGCGAAATCGCAATGTTTTCCAGATAGGTTTTGAGTTGTCCGGCAGCAGGCATCATCAGTGCACAGTGCGAAGGAACACTCACCGGCAGAATCAAGGCACGTTTGGCGCCCCTGGCCTTGGCGACTTCCATTCCACGCACCACTGCGGCCTTGTTGCCTGCGATCACGACCTGCCCCGGCGAGTTGAAGTTAACCGCCTGCAGCACTTCCCCCTGCGCCGCCTCGGTACAAACAGCGCGAACGATATCGTCATCCAGACCGAGAATCGCCGCCATCGCACCTACGCCTTCGGCCACGGCGGACTGCATGACTTCGGCGCGATAGCGCACCAATGGCAACGCATCGGCAAAAGACAAGGCTCCTGACGCAACCAGCGCGGTGTACTCGCCCAGGCTGTGCCCCGCCATCCCGGATGGCTGCGCGCCACCGGCTGCCAGCCATGCACGCCAGATTGCGATCCCGGCAGTCAGCATCAACGGCTGGGTATTGGCGGTTTGGTTAAGCTCTTCGTTGGGTTCCGTCGCCATGCGCCACAGATCCTGCCCCAGTACATCGGACGCTTCGGCAAAGGTGTCGCGAATCACGGCGAGATCGCCGTAACCTTGCATCATGCCTACCGACTGCGAGCCTTGTCCGGGAAAAACAAAAGCAAATTTCATTATCTTTAACTCAGTACGTCAACAACACGGAACCCCAGGTGAACCCGCCACCAAAAGCTTCCATCAAAATCGTTTCGCCGCGCTTGATACGGCCATCACGCACAGCAACATCCAGTGCTAGGGGAATGGATGCGGCGGAAGTATTGCCATGCCGGTCAACGGTCACGACCACGCGCTCCATGTCCATGCCCAATTTTTTAGCCGTGGCCTGGATGATGCGGATATTGGCCTGGTGCGGAACCAGCCAATCGACATGGGCCTTGCCCATACCGTTGGCACCCAACGTTTCGTCGACGATCGCATCCAATGTGTTGACGGCCATCTTGAATACGGCATTGCCTTCCATCTGGATGGTCGGCTTGCAAGCATGGTCGGCGATACCGCCCGTCACGCTGAGCAGTTCGGCATAGCTGCCGTCGGCATGCAAATGGGTCGAGATTATGCCAGGCTCATCGCTGGCAGTCAGAATGACGGCGCCAGCACCGTCACCCCATAGAATGCAATTGCCACGATCGGTCCAGTCGGTAATTCTTGAAATCGTTTCGGCACCGACCACCAGAGCACACCTGGCCGCACCACCGCGGATAAACTGGTCGGCCGTCGTCAGCGCATAGACAAAACCGCTGCATACTGCCTGCACATCGAACGCTGCGCACCCGGCGATGCCGAGCTTGCTTTGAAGCAGGCAGGCCGTACTCGGGAAGATACGGTCCGGCGTCGTCGTCGCCACTATGATCAGGTCAATGTCCTGAGCCGATATTCCAGCAGCGGCGATGGCTTGTCGGGCAGCTTGCGCAGCCAGATCGCTGGTGAATTCGTTCTCAGCTGCAATATGGCGCTCCCTGATACCGGTACGGCTGACAATCCACTCGTCGGTGGTTTCCACCATCTTTTCGAGATCGGCATTGGTGAGGATTTTTTCCGGCAGATAGCTGCCGGTGCCTGCGATGCGGGAATAGGTCATGCAGACGGTTCTTCCATATGAGCAGGTTGCAAATGTTCGATTTCCAGCTGGTCGGTGATGCGTCGCAATACACCGCTACGCGCTTCTTCAACAGCGGTATGGATGGCATGCAAAAACGCAAAGCTGTCGGCGCCGCCATGGCTCTTGACCACGATACCGCGCAAGCCCAGGAAACTCGCACCATTATACCGGCGCGGGTCGAGTCGGCGCTTGAACGCCTTGAGCACCGGCATGGCGAGCAAGGCCATCAGTTTGGTCAAGGCGTTACGCTTGAACTCCTGCGTCAGAAAACTGCTCATCATATGCGCCAATCCCTCGGACGTCTTGAGTGCCACGTTACCGACAAAACCATCGCACACCACCAGATCGACCGTACCTTTATAGATATCGTCACCCTCGACGTTACCATAGAAATTCAGATGACTGGCCCGTAGCAGTTCTCCCGCTTGCTTGACCACTTCGTTGCCTTTGATATCTTCGGAACCGATATTGAGCAAGCCGACGGTAGGCTTGTCCTTGTGCTCGACGGAAGACACCAGCATGGCCCCCATGATGGCGAACTGTAACAGATGATCGGGGGTACAGTCTGCATTCGCCCCGAGATCCATCATATAGGTATGACCGCTGCGACTAGGCAAGGTTGAAGCGATCGCAGGGCGATCGATGCCGGGCAGGGTTTTGAGAACGAAGCGTGCGGTCGCCATCAGTGCGCCAGTGTTGCCGGCACTGACGCAGGCGCCAGCCTCCCCGCTCTTGACCAGATTAATGGCCACGCGCATCGAAGAATCTTTTTTATTCTTGAGTGCGCTTTGCGGAGATTCGTCCATCGTCACCACTTCGCCAGCATGATGAATGCGCAAGCGCGGGCCGACAGATGCCTTGCGAGCGCGCAATTCCGCCTCGATCACATCGGTCAGTCCGACCAGAACGATATTGATTTCGCTATCCTGCTTGAGCGCTTCCAGCGCAGCGGGAACGGTGACGTGGGGGCCGTGGTCGCCGCCCATGGCGTCAATGGCGAGGGTAATGTCCATAAACAAAGCGCCGCCCCCGTCGGGGACGGCGCATCTGTTTCAAGATATAAAGGCTTATTCGCCCTTGGCAGGCATTACCTTGCGGCCACGATAGTAGCCAGAAGCGCTCACATGGTGGCGCAGATGCACTTCACCGGTTGTCGGTTCGACAGCCAGCGCCGGCGCAGTCAGAAAATCGTGCGAGCGGTGCATACCGCGCTTGGACGGGGACTTCTTGTTCTGTTGAACAGCCATTTGTTACTCCTCACAAAAACTTAAATTAAATCTGCTACTTCTTCTTAAGCCCTTCCAGCACCTGGAAAGGATTAGGTTTACCAACCACAGCCGATGCAACTTCCTCGGCACAGCCATTTTCATGACGCAGCGCCAGCGGCAAACTCAAGAGGACTTCCTCCTCCACCAAAGCTTCGACATCAAGCTTGGGATCGGCCACCAGATAATCCACCTCGTCATCTTCAAATTCTTCATCCGGCAGCGCGGACTCGTCCGCCACCAGAGCAAAGGTCCTGGCGATATCGACGGCATAATCCATCTCGTCCAGACACCGCTGACATTGCATGCCCAGCGACCCTTTCACCTCAAGCCGCAGCATCGGCTTATCCCGCCCAAGGCGGCCACCGACAACACTAAACTCGAGCTCACCACGGCCGGAAAACAATACCTCTTTCAGCCCGGGCAAATTTGAGGCGCGGATTTTATCATGAATTTCAAGCGATTGCTTGGCAAATTCGAGACTATCGATGAAGTGTCGCTTCGACAAGGTAGAGGCGCTATTCCGTGGGAAAGCGCGCATGATATAATCGCTGGGTTTGCGTGTCAAAAACGCTTGTACTCACCTTAAGCCGCTTATCTGCATAATGATAAAAAAGATTCTTGTCGCCAATCGCGGTGAAATTGCCGTCCGCATCGTACGCGCCTGCTCCGAAATGGGCATCACGTCGGTGGCAATCTATACTGATGCCGACCGGCATGCACTGCATGTGAAAAAAGCGGACGAAGCCTATAACATAGGTTCAGATCCGGTGCAGGGCTACCTGAACGCGCACAACATCGTCAACCTGGCGGTTGCCGCCGGTTGCGATGCACTGCATCCCGGTTATGGTTTCCTGTCCGAGAATCCCGTACTTTCTGAAATCTGCGCCAAGCGCGGCGTCAAATTCATCGGCCCTGGTCCGGAAGTCATCGCCCAGATGGGCGACAAGATCCAGGCCCGCAACGCCATGATTGCGGCGGGTATCCCATGCGTACCCGGCAGCGACGGCAATCTGGAAGACCTGGATGCTGCCGTCGAACTGGCGAGCAAAATCGGCTACCCCGTCATGCTCAAGGCCACCAACGGCGGCGGCGGGCGCGGCATTCGTCGTTGCAACGACGAAAAAGAGCTGCTGACCAACTACGACCGCGTGATCTCGGAAGCCAGCAAGGCATTCGGCAAGCCCGAAGTTTTTCTGGAAAAATGCGTGGTCAACCCACGTCATATCGAAGTGCAGGTGCTGGCCGACAGTCACGGCAACGTGATCCACCTGTTCGAGCGCGACTGTTCGATCCAGCGCCGCAACCAGAAACTCATCGAGATTGCACCTTCGCCGCAACTCAGTCAGGCGCAACGCGACTATATCGGCAGCCTGGGTGTCAAGGCCGCCAAGGCGGTGGGTTACGAAAACGCCGGTACAGTGGAGTTTCTGCTCGACGAGGATAACAATTTCTACTTCATGGAAATGAATACCCGTCTGCAAGTGGAGCATACGGTAACGGAAACCATTACCGGCATCGATATCGTGCAGGAACAAATCCGCATCGCCGATGGCCTGGAACTGCAATACAAGCAGGAAGACGTACATTTTCGCGGCTTTGCCATGGAATACCGGGTCAATGCGGAGGATCCAAAAAACGGTTTCCTGCCCAGCTTTGGCAAAGTCACCCGCTATTACGCCCCCGGCGGCCCTGGTGTACGCGTCGATGCAGCCATGTATTCCGGCTATGTCATCCCCCCCTATTACGACTCCATGTGCGCAAAACTCACGGTCTGGGCGCTGGATTGGCACGGCGTGGTCGAACGCGGCCGCCGTGCACTGAATGACATGGTCGTTTATGGTGTAAAAACTACCATCCCTTATTATCAGGAAATCATGAAACACCCGGACTTCAAGGCCGGGCGCTTCAACACCAGCTTTGTGGAATCCCACCCTGAGCTGATCAACTACGCCACCGAGTTCCCGCCGGAACTCATGGCAGCGGCAATTTCGGCAGCCATTGCGGCGCACGAAGGCATTTAAACAACCTAACTTAAAAGATTAAGATTATGGCAAAAGTTCTTGTTTCTGAACTAGTTCTTCGTGACGGTCACCAATCCCTCATTGCAACCCGCTTGCGCACTGACGACATGCTGCCGATCTGCGCCAAACTCGACAGCATCGGTTTCTGGTCGCTGGAAGCCTGGGGTGGCGCGACATTCGACGCTTGCGTGCGTTATCTCAAGGAAGACCCCTGGGAACGCCTGAAAAAGCTGCGCAAGGCACTGCCCAATAGCCGCATCCAGATGCTGCTGCGCGGCCAGAACCTGCTGGGCTATCGTCATTATTCCGACGACGTGGTGCAAGCCTTTGTGCAAAAGTCCGCCGACAATGGCGTGGACGTATTCCGCATTTTTGACGCCATGAACGACCTGCGCAACCTGCGCGTGTCGGTCGAAGCCGTCAAAAAAGCCAAAAAACATGCCGAGGGCGCGATCAGCTACACCACCAGCCCGGTACACGACATACCGCACTTCGTCGGCCTGGCGAAAGAGCTTGAAGCCATGGGCTGCGACACCCTTGCCATCAAGGACATGGCGGGCCTGCTGACGCCTGCGACCACCTCTGAACTGGTCAAGGCGCTAGCCGCCGCAGTCAAGCTGCCGATCCACCTGCACAGCCATGCCACATCCGGCCTGTCTGCGATGTCTTTCCTCAAGGGCGTGGAAGCCGGTGCGACCATTATCGATACGTGCGTTTCATCGTTCGGCGAAGGCGCCAGCCACTCATCCACCGAGAGCATGGTGGCAGCCCTTGCTGGCACGGATTACGACACCGGCCTGAACCTGGCCGATTTGCAGGAAATCACCGCGTATTTCCGCGAAGTGCGCAAGAAATACTGGCAGTTCGAGAGCGATTTCACCGGCGTGGATACCCGCGTGCTCGTGAACCAAGTTCCCGGCGGCATGATCTCCAACCTGTCCAACCAGCTCAAGGAACAAGGCGCACTGGGCAAGATGGATGCAGTGCTGGCCGAAATCCCGCGCGTGCGCGAAGACCTGGGCTTTCCGCCGCTGGTCACGCCGACTTCGCAAATCGTCGGCACCCAGGCCGTGCTCAACGTGCTGACCGGCGCGCGCTACAAATCGGTCACCAACGAGGTCAAGAACTACTTGCTCGGCCAATATGGCAAAGCACCGGGCAAGATCAACGACCAGATCAAATCCCAGGCCGTCGGAGATGGCAAAGTCATCACCTGCCGCCCAGCTGACCTGCTGGAACCCGAAATGGCCAAGCTGCGCATCCAGTGCGAAAATCTCGCCAAGTCGGACGAGGACGTGCTGACCTACGCCATGTTCCCGGAACTGGCGCAAACTTTCCTGCAGGAGCGCGCAGCGGGCAGCCTCAAGCCTGAGCCGCTGCTGGACAAGGATGCGGTCTCCGCCGCCGCGCCTCGCTATGCGCCCAACGAATTCAAGGTGACCCTGCACGGCGAAACTTTCCACATCAAACTCACCGGCAGCGGTCATGCGGGCGAGGAGCAGCGTCCGTTCTACGTTTCGGTGGACGGTATTGCGGAAGAAGTCGTGGTCGAGACCTTGAGCGAAATCGAAGTCTCCGGCGGCGGCAAGAGCGGCAGCAAGAAAAAAGCCGCTGCCGCCGACAACGGCAGCAGCCGTCCGCGCCCTACCCACGCAGGCTGCGTAACTACGGCCATGCCGGGCACCATCGTCGATGTCAAGGTCAAGGCCGGCGACAAGGTCAACGCAGGCGATGGTGTGCTGGTGATCGAGGCCATGAAAATGGAAAACGAGATTCAAGCCCCGACCGGCGGGATCGTCGTCGCCGTACACGTCAAAAAAGGTGATAGCGTGACGCCGGACGAATCCCTGATCGAAATTCAACAGTAACCCAGTTGAGAAAAAAGCCGACCATGTGTCGGCTTTTTCGTATAAGCGCCATGAAATTGATCCTCGCCTCCTCTTCCCCCTACCGCCGCGAGTTGCTGGAGCGCCTGCAACTGCCGTTCAGCGTCGTTTCACCCGATGTTGATGAAACACCGCTGACCGGCGAAACACCTGAACAAACCGCGCTGCGCCTTGCGCAACAGAAAGCACGCAAGGTTGGTGAATCACATCCAGACAGCCTCATTATCGGCTGCGACCAAGTGGCCACGCTGGACGGCCTGCAACTTGGCAAACCGCTCATTCATGACAACGCCGTCAAGCAACTACGTCTGATGCGCGGCCGTAGCGTAACGTTCCACAGTGCGATGAGCCTGTTCAATGCCGCTACCGGCAACATGCAGGCAGAGGATGTGGTCTACGAAGTACGCTTCCGCCAGTTGGGCGACGAGCAGATCGAAAATTATCTACTGAAAGAACAGCCCTATCACTGCGCAGGCAGCGCAAAATCGGAAGGCTTGGGCATCGCCATCATCGAATGGATGCACGGCGACGATCCCAATGCCTTGATTGGCTTGCCGCTGATTCGACTCGTCACCATGCTGCAAAACGAAGGCGTTGAAATCATTTGAGGTTGCGGCGGCAACCTCTCATCCGCATTAGCGAGCCGCCAACCGCCAGAGCGATGTAACCTCCGCCGCGCGCGCAGCGTGTAGCGGATCGGTCGAGTCGGCCGCCTTGGCGTGATGCGGGCGTGTATCGATCTTGCCGACGACACTCAACCCGGCGTCATCGATGGCGGCTAGCAATGCATCCCGCGACCGCAGGCCCAAGTGTTCTGCAATATCCGAGAGAATCAGCCAGCCCTCGCCTTGCGGCGCCAGATGTTCGGCCAGCCCCTTGAGAAAGCCTTTCAGCATGCGGCTATCGGGGTCGTAGATAGCATATTCCAGCGCGGCGCTGGGCTTGGCGGGGATCCAGGGAGGATTGCAGACGATAAGCGATGCGCAGCCGGGCGGGAACAAATCGGCCTGGACTATTTCCACCTGCTTATTGAGGCCCAGATGCGCGATATTTTCGCGGGCACAGGCCAGCGCGCGCGGATCCTGGTCGGTGGCCACAACATTGGCCACGCCACGGTGTGCCAGCACAGCGGCCAGCACGCCGGTGCCGGTGCCGATGTCGAAAGCCGTTTTTCCGGCGGGCAGCGGCGCCTCGGCCACCAGTTGCACGTATTCGCCGCGCACCGGGGAAAACACGCCGTAGTGAGGATGGATGCGGTCGCCCAACACGGGGATAGGCACGCCCTTTTTGCGCCACTCGTGCGCGCCGATCAGCCCCAGCAGTTCGCGCAAAGAAACTATCGAATCTTCCCCGCCCGCACCGTAGGCCTCTTCGCAAGCCAGTTGAACCTCAGGCGCACGACGCAGCGGCACGCGGTAGTCGGCATCCAGTGGCAACAGCAACATCCCCAAAACACGCGAGCGTTGTGCCTGGGCCTGGCGATGCAGGTGGAACGCCTCGGTCATCGAGCTAGCCAGCCTGGGCGGCTTGCGTTCGCGGTGCGGTTTACGGTCGATACGGCGCGAAAGCGCCTGCAGCAACTGCTTGGCATTGTGAAAATCGCCGCGCCATAACAGCGCCGTGCCTTCGCAGGCCAGACGATAGGCGACATCGGCGGTCAGACTGTCGTCTGCTACCAGTACCCGCTTGGGCGGAGCCACGCCGTTTTCGGAGCGCCAGCGTGCCGAGCAGGTAGTGCCGGATTCGACCCAGCCAATAACAGGAAATTCGCTCATTTTCATCCTAGCCAAATCATTGTCGCCATGCGGCCTGTAGCACCATCGCGACGATAAGAGAAAAAGCGCTCGCGCTCGGTGTAAGTGCAGAATTCGCCGCCGTAGATTTGCGTGATGCCCAAGGCTTGCAAGCGCTGTCGGGCAAGCAGGTAAATATCGGCCAGGTATTTTCCACCCTCACCCCAACCCTCTCCCATCGAGGAAGAGTGGGTGAATGCGGCGGAGGCTACGCCATCATGTTGCAGAAAAACATCGCGCACCTCCGCCCCCACCTCGAAAGCCGCCGGGCCGATGGCCGGCCCCAGCCAAGCCATCAGGCGCTCTGGCGCAACCTCCATGGCTTTGACCGTGGACTCGATCACGCCGTTTGTCAAGCCACGCCAGCCGGCATGTACAGCACCGACAACGGTACCCGCAGCATCGCACAACAACACCGGCAGACAGTCGGCCGTCATCACCACGCAAACGGCGTTTTTTCTGCTGGAAATACAGGCATCAGCTAACGGCCGGCAATCCGCAGCCTCCGCCACAACCACTTGCGTGCCATGCACCTGCTCCAGCCAGACCGGCTCGCCAGGCAGCCACGCACTCAGCAACTGGCGATTTCTTTCCACCGTTACGGGATCGTCTCCAACATGACTGCCGAGATTGAGGCTGTCGTAGGGTGCCAGGCTGTATCCGCTCTGACGCGTAGTCTGCAAGGCCTGCACGGTGGCTGGCGCAGGCCAATTGGGAGTGATGAAATTGCAGCTGGGCATGGTTGAATTCAGGTAAGTCTAAGCCCTTTATCTGTGGGAGGGCAAAGCGCAGGGCGCCCACCCACAAGCCGTTACTGGAGACTGGTTTGCTGGATACCCGCCAGCAACCACACGGATTTTTCATCCCGCAGATTCTTCTGTACATGCCAGATTTCATCGACGTTTTCCGCTGCGCCGTTGTTTTCGCGCAATTGTCCGGTAAACCGTACGCTGGCTATCGAGTAATCCCCTTCATCGGCAACTTCCAGCAACTCGGCGTTGATGGCGATGACATCGGTCTTTTGTAGCGCATCGCCGCGCTCCTGCATCTGCATCGAGATTTCCGCGAACATTTCCGGGGTAGTGTATTCACGAATATCGTCCACATCCTTGCGATCATTTGCCGCCTGCAAACGGATGAAAGAGGTCTTGCCATTGCGCAAGAAGGCCTCTACCGGAAAATCGCGCGGAATATTCCCGGCGACAGCAGCGACCACGGGCGCAGCACTGCCGCCATAGATCGACCCGTGCAAGGGTTCAGGGCTGCTATATGGAACACCACTGCCGGCATATTGCATGACCGGTCGCTGTGACTTGCTGAATCTTGAAACCAGGAACATCGCCACACCCGCCGCCATCAGTACCAGCAGCATAGTCCCCATCATGCTGCCTAGCCCGCCCAACCCTCCGCCAGCAAACATTGACGCCAAGCCTGCGCCGATGGCCAAGCCAGCCAATGGGCCCAGCCACCGGTTACCGCCTGGCGCCGTTGGCGGGGCTGCGGGAGCAGGCGCTGCATCTGGCGCCTTCTGCGCCTGTCGCGATGGCATTGCACGCTGCTTGCCGAAGCTGCTGCCGCCACCCAGACGCTTGGCTTCCGCCACCGGGGAGAACAAGGTCAGGCAGGTCAGGGCTATCGTCAACAGCATCAAAAATCGTTTCATGGGATCCTCGTCGTAGGGGGGTGTATCAAAGTGGGGCGAAGTGTAACACCGAATCGGACACGCACTGAGCATCGATCCAATGCCGGGGGAAATCGAACAACCGTCAGCTACCGGCTGGTTAAAACATATCAACAGGAAGCAACTGCCTCACTCATCCTCATCCCAATCGTCCTCGTCTCCCATTGCGTCCATCATGTTGCCGTTGACGCCACCTTCCCACCAATCGTCATTTTCCTCCACCGCTGATGCCTGTACTGCCAGACGGGCATCTTCGCGCAGCACGGCGAGCAGCGTTTTCATGTCATCCGGCAGTTCGGAGCGCCACTGCATGGTCTCTCCCGTCGCAGGATGGATCAAGCCCAGTCTCGCTGCGTGCAGCGCCTGGCGCTTGAAGCCCCGGATAGCTTCGGCCAGCGTTTCGGAAAGCCTGACGCCGGACATGACGCCGCCGCGCGGCCCATAGACCGGATCGCCCACCAGCGGCGCCTTGATCGACTGCATGTGGACGCGGATCTGGTGCGTGCGGCCGGTTTCCAGCAGACAGCGCACATAGCTGTTCCAGGAGAAAGTTTCGAGCGCCTCGAAATGGGTCACGGCAGGCTTGCCGAAATGTTTGACCACGGCCATTTTCTTGCGGTCGTGGGAGTCCCGGCCAATCGCAGCATTCACCGTGCCTTTGCCGTGCACGATACCCCAGACGATCGCCCGGTATTCACGCTTGACGGTCCTGGCCTGCAACTGGCGCACCAGATCGGTCTGCGCGGGGATGGTCTTGGCAACCACCAGCAAGCCGCTGGTATCCTTGTCCAGCCGGTGGACGATACCGGCGCGCGGTACCGACTCAACGTGCGGGACATGATGCAGCAAGGCGTTGAGCAAAGTGCCTTCCCAGTTACCGGCAGCAGGATGCACGACCAGACCGGCGGGCTTGTCGATGACCAGGATGTGGTCATCCTCGAACACAATGTCGAGCGGGATTTCCTGCGCTTTGTAGGCGGACTCCTCCGGCGTGGGCTGCGGCGCGACAACCACCACTTCCCCGCCCCAGACTTTCTGTTTGGCGTCGGCGGACAGACCGGAAACCGTCACCAGTCCATCCTTGATCCAGGCCTGCAGGCGGCTGCGCGAATAGGCCGGCATCAGCCTGGCCAACGCCTGGTCAAGGCGCAGACCGCCGCAATCGTTGGGGATGGTCAGGGTTACAGGCTCAAGTGTGGACACGTTTCGGATATAATCGGCATTAAATCAAGCCACGGATTGTATCCATGAAACGTCATTTCGCGTTAGCACTTCTTGCCCTTTTCACCCTGCTGCTCTCTGGTTGCGCCATTTTCGGCGACCCGACAGAAATCGACGAAACCAAGGGCTGGGGCGTACAGAGAATCTATTCTGAAGCGACCGCTGCCATGCGCGACCGAGATTATGAAAAGGCCATCAAGTATTTCGGCATCATCGAATCGCGCTATCCGCACGGCAAGTATGCCGTCCAGGCCCAACTCGAAACCGCTTATGCCTATTACAAGAAAGCCGAACCGGCACCGGCCATCGCGGCGGCCGACCGATTCATCAAGATGCATCCGCACCATCCCAATGTGGACTATGCCTACTACCTGAAGGGGCTGGCCACCTTCAACGAGCGCGGCATTGTCGAAAAACTGACCGAGCAGGACATCAGCGACCGCGACCCCAAGGCCTTGCGCGAGTCGTTCGCCGCATTCAAGGAGTTGACTACACGCTATCCGGACAGCAAATACAGCAAGGATGCCACACAGCGCATGTCCTACCTGGTCAACACGCTGGCCGAGCACGAATTGCACGTCGCCCGCTATTACATGAAGCGGCAGGCATATCTGGCTGCCATCAACCGCTGCAAGTACGTGCTGGAAAAATACCCGGATTCGCCTTCGCAAGAAGAGGCATTGGTGATCATGGTCAGCGCCTATGACCTGATGGGACTGGAGGACTACAAGCAGGATACCCTGCGTGTGCTCAAGCAGAACTACCCGAACAGTCCTTTCGTCAACGGCAGCGCCGTACCCAAGGACGAAAAAGTCTGGTGGAAGTTCTGGGAAGGCCTGCTGGGGACGAAGTAATATTTAGCTGTCAGCCATCGGCTTTCAGCGGTCAGCTAAAAAAGCCGGCATCCTTTGGGATGTCGGCTTCTTTATTCAGGAACGCGGTTTAAAATCCAGTGCGGCGGAGTTGAGACAGTAGCGCAAACCCGTCGGCTTGGGGCCATCCTCGAACACGTGGCCGAGATGCGCGCCGCAGCGGCGGCAGCGGATTTCGGTACGCATCATGCCGTGGCTGCTATCCCTCACCTCTTCGAGGTGCTCTTCGACGACTGGTTGCCAGAAACTGGGCCAGCCTGTGCCGGAATCGAACTTTGTTTCCGAATCGAACAAGGACGTACCGCAGCAAACGCAGCTATACATGCCCTTGTCGTGCAAATCCCAATATTTGCCGCTGAACGGGCGCTCTGTACTGCATTGGCGGGTAATTTCATACGCTTCCGGCGATAACTCCTGCCGCCACTGCGCCTCGGTTTTTGTCACTTTATCCATGCTGCATGCTCCTCATTGCCTCTGCGATTTTTTGCATCGCTTGTAAAATCAGGGCGCGTGGTGCACCGATGTTCATCCGCATGAATCCGCTGCCGCCTTCGCCAAACAGGGTGCCGGGGCTCATCCCCAGTCCGGCCTGGCTGACGAAAAACTGTCGTAGCTCCTGATCCGACAACCCCATCCCGCGGCAATCCAGCCACAGCAAATAGGTACCTTCGGG
>Ga0172373_10000606_pt1 | contig 58817 bp, 55 predicted proteins | sample Lak10m_2_FD_114546 | JGI IMG/M metagenome (GOLD analysis project Ga0172373, IMG submission 114546) | Freshwater microbial communities from Kabuno Bay, South-Kivu, Congo - kab_092012_10m | ecosystem: Environmental > Aquatic > Freshwater > Lake | place: Democratic Republic of the Congo... | reverse complement strand
CGCGAGGAAGGAGCGTGTCGAGACACGCGACTGACGAGCGGCGGCGACCCCGGCCCGGGGGGGCGAGCATGCGACGGGAGGGTTTTGCAGCATCCTGCTAGGGACGCCCCAGGGCCTCGACCACGCCCGCCAGGGTGTGCAGCTCGGCGCGGGTGGGCCCGGCGCGCCGCAGCGTGCACCGGAGGTTTCGGCGAACCCGGGCGCGGAGTCCGGGCTCGGCCGCCCAGCCCACGGCGTCGAGGCGCAGGTAGAGCCGCGACAGGAAGCGTTCGAACTCGGCGCGCGGGGCGGGCGCCGGTGCGGTCGGAGGGGGGAGCGCGCCCGCGGCGGCCCACTCCCACGCGCACACGCACACCGCCTGCGCGAGGTTGAGCGCCCGGCAGCCCGGGTCGGTGGGGATGGACACCACCGCGTCGGCCCGGGCGAGCGCCTCGTAGTCCAGGCCGTGCGGCTCGGGCCCAAAGAGCAGGCCCACCCGGCGCCGGTCCCGGGCGCGCAGTTCGCCGGCCAGGACCCGCGGATGGAGCCGCGGGAGGGGGAGCGCGCGGTCGAGCGCGGTGGTGGCGTAGAGATGCTGGAGGTCGGCCGCGGCGGCGTCGAGGTCCGGGTACACGCGGGCGGCGGCGAGGACGCCGGCTCCGGCGGCGGCCACGGACACGGCCAGGGGGTCGGCGGGATCACACCGCGGCGCGATGAGCCGGAGGTCGGCGAGGCCGAAGTTGGCCATCACCCGGGCCACCGAACCGAGGTTCTGGGCGATGTGGGGGTGGTGGAGGAGGACGCTGGGGGGCATGCCCGGCGCACTATCCGTGCCGGCATGCGAAGATCGTGTCCCCCGTCCCCCCGGGGGCGTGGGTCCATTCCACAGTGTCCCCGAGCCTCGCCCTGACCTGGACCCTCGACGACGACGCGCTCGGTCGCGCGCTCGACGACGCCGCGCCCGCGCACCTCGCCCTCGCGGTGCGCATGCTGGGCGACGGCGACGACGCCCGGGACGCGGTCCAGGAGGCCTGGTTCCGGGCCTGGCGGCATCGGGGCGCGGTCCGGGAGCCGGGCGCGGTCCACGGCTGGCTCCGCGCGATCGTCGCGCGCGAGTGCCTGCGCGCCCTGCGCCGACGCGCCCTGCGCCGCTGGTTGCCCTTCACCGTGCTCCCCGAGGCGGTGGACCCCCGGCCGCGCCCCGACCGGCTCCTGGCCGACGGGGAGGCGCGTCGCAACCTGCTCCGGGCGGTGGAGGCCCTCCCCCCGCGCCAGCGCCTGGTGTGGGGCCTGCGCTTCGACGAGGGCTGGACCCTCGCGGAGATCGCCGCCGCGACCGAGACCCGCCCCGACACCGTGAAGACCCACCTCGAACGAGCGCTCGCGACCGTGCAGCGGCGCCTCGGCGGCTCGGTCCGCCCGGAGGGAGAATGAGCTGTGACGCCGTCCGCGCCGCGCTGGTGGAGGGGCGAGCCCTCACCGACGCCGAGCGCTCGCACGCCGACCTCTGCCCCGCCTGCGCGCCGCTGTGCGGGTGGGTCCCGGCCCCGGTGCAGGTCCCGCCCCTCCGCCCCGATCCCGCCGCCTGGCGAGCCCGCGCCCGCCGTCGCGCCGCCGCCGCCGCGCTCCTCGCCGCCGGCGCCGTGTTCGGGGTGCTCGCGGCGCGCGAGCTCGTGCTCCCGCCCCCGGCCCCGGTGGCGGCCGTCCAGGTGGCGCCCGAGCCCCCCCCGCTCCCCGTGGACTCGGACGGGGAGCCGCTCATGACCGACGCCCTCGCCCGCATCGACCTCGGCGGGCGGCTGGACAGCCCGCTGGACCCGATCGACCCCCTCGCCGACCTGACCACCCCCACCGACCTCTTCGCCGAGGCCCTCCTCGGCACCGGAGCCCCGTGATGTCCCTCCTCCGCCCCCTCCTCGTCGTCCTCGCCCTGGCCCTGCCCTTCGCCCCGCCCGCCCACGCGGGCGCGGGGGAGCTGCGGGAGGTGGCCCGTGAGCTCGGCCTTTCGGCCGACCAGCTCACCAAGGTCACCCAGATCGTCTACCAGTCCAAGTCCGCGCGCATCACCGCCAAGGCGGCGCTGGAGCGCGCCCGCCTCGACCTCCGTCATGCGCTCGCCGCCGAGCCGATGGACGAGAAGGCCATCCGGAAGGCGGTCGCCGACCTCAACACCGCCACCGCCGGCCTGGTCGAGAACCGGGTGAACGAGGTGATCGAGCTCCGGCGGGTGCTGACCCCCGATCAGTACGGCCGGCTCGCCGAGATCTGGGGGGACCGTCGCGAAGAGGCGGAGGACGAGGACGACGACGAGTAGCGGCGACGCCACGCCCGGCGGACGCTCCGGAGGCGCGGTATCGTGATCCCGCCCCCGGATCGCCCGTGGTCCTCCTGCTCGCCCTCGCCTGCGCGCCGGCTCCCGAAAAGAAGCCTCCCGCGGAGGACTCCGTCGACTCGGGCCTCACCGACTCCGTCCCCACCGACTCGATCGGCGAAGAGCCGGCGCCTCCCGCCTCCTTCGATCGCTTCTGCGAAGGTCGCGTGTGGACCGAGACCCTTACCGAGGCCACCGTCCCGGCCGCCCAGGGCGGCTACGCGGGCTACCTCTCGGACCACGAGAACTGGAAGAAGGGGACGGTCGAGCAGTCCAAGATCATCCCCGAGCACCCGTTCCACGTCCGCATCGTCCGCATGCAGTTCGCCCACGGCGACGGCAAGGCCCGCATCCGGCTCATGACCACCTTCGGACGGAGCTACCCGGGCGGCTACCCCGATCTCGACACCGAAGGCGTGAATCTCATCACCCCCACCGAGGTGGAGGTGAAGGCGGACGGGTCAGACGACCTCTGGGTGGAGCTGGACGTCTCGGCCCAGGGCGTCTTCCTCGAGCCCACCCAGCACTACGCCCTGGTGAACGAGTACCCCAAGAAGGGGGCGCCCACCGTGGGCATCTCCCGGCTGACGGGGGGCGAGACCTCCCGCGCGCTCCTGATCCTCCCCGACGAGGACACGCCCTACGGGCTGGACGGCAACTTCCGGATGGAGCTCGTGGGCGACTCGTTCTGCACCTGGGAGGACGCGGCGCGCTGGTTCGAGTCGGTCGAGGTGCCGTTCGCCGACGAGGTCTCGCCCACCCTCCTGTCCGTGGACCTGGACGGAGACCGCCACGCCGACGTGGTGACCTACGACGGCGGACCCACCGCCTGGCGGGGCGACGCCTCCTCCTCCTCAACGACGGCACCGGGGCCTTCACCGCCGTGCCCGACTCGGGCGTCGGCACCCGCGACCCGACCACCGCCTCCGCGTTCGCGGACGCCGACGGGGACGGCTTCCTGGACCTCTACGCCGGCAACTGGCTGGTGCGGTACCCCGAGGACGCCGCGGTTCAGGACAGCTTCTGGACCGGGAACGGCGACGGCACCTTCACCGACGCGCTCGCCGCGGCCGGGATGGAGCTGGAGACCCCCTGGAGCTGCTACGGGCTCGAGTGGACCGACCACGACAACGACGGTGACGCCGACCTCTTCGTGGGCAACTACCACCTCTACGACAACCAGCTCTGGCAGAACCAGGGCGACGGCACCTTCGTGGACGTGGCCGCCGCGCTGGGCGTGGCCCACGACACGATCGAGAGCCCCTACTCGCAGTACCCGGGCGGCCACACCTACGGAGGGGACTGGGGGGACGTGGACAACGACGGGGACATGGACTTCTACATGGCGAACCTGTCCCACCCGCGCACCCAGCCGTGGGCCGACCCGTCGATGTTCGTGGTGAACCAGGGCGCCCCGGACTGGACCTTCGTGGACCAGCGCGAGGCGATGGGGCTCATCTACGACGAGGGCGACATCAACGCCCAGTTCGCCGACTTCGACAACGACATGGACCTGGACCTCGTCGTCGCCAGCCTCTACACCCAGCACTACGCCCGCCTCTACCGGAACGAAGGCGGCTCGCACTTCACCGACGTCACCTACGAGATGGGCATGGTGGTGGAGGACGCGGTGAGCGCGGTGTGGGCGGACGTCGACGAGGACGGCGACGAGGACCTCCTGGTGGGCGACCGCTCCGGCGCCCCCTACCTGCACCTGTACGTCAACCGCGTCGGGCAGGCCAACCACTGGGTGGACCTCCGCCTCGAGGGCACCACCAGCAACCGCGACGGCGCCGGCGCCCGGGTCACCGTGGTGGCGGGCGGGGTGAGCCAGATGCGGGACCAGCAGCTCGGCAACGGGAGCTGGAACACCCAGCGCCCGGCCGGCGTCCACGTGGGGTTGGGCTCCAACACCACCATCGACTCGGTCACGGTGCGGTGGATCGGCGGCGGCACCGAAACCTTCGGCGGCGTCGGGGTGGATGGCCGCTGGCGGCTCGTGGAAGGCACGGGGGTGGCGGTCCCCGACTGATCACGGGGCGGCCGGCGACCCCTCCCGCGCCGCCTCGGCCGCCTCCAACTTCGCCCGGACCTCCGCCTCGGCCGCCGCGGCCTCCTCCGGCATGGCGCTCACCTCCACGGTGTGGATCCATTGCCGGCGTCCCTCTTCCCACACGAAGGCGAGCAGAGCGAGCACGAGGCCCACCGAGGCGATGGCCATGACGGCCGCGGAGCGACCTTCACCCGAGGGTGGCGTCCTCCCGATCGAGGCGAACAGCCGGGGCCCTTCGCTCATCCCCGGCTCACAAGCTCTTCCGCGGCGGCAGCAGCACACCCGCGGCGAGGATGCCGGCCACCAGCGCGCCCGCGATGGTCAGCATCGAGATGACCGCGCTCACGCCCGCCTGCACGTCGTCGTCGAGCATCGCCCCGAACCCGACGAAGCCGATGCTCCCCGGCACGAGGAGGAGGAGACCCGGCACCTGGGTGACGGCCGTTGGCACCCGCCGCAGCCGGGCGACGAGGTTGCTCGCGAGCCCCACCACCAACCCACCGGCGCTCGCGCCCAGCTCGGGACCCAGCCATTCCTGCCCCGCCGAGGCGGCGGCGTAGGCGAGCGCGGACACGGCCACGATGGACGGGTAGTCCCGGGCGCGCGCCCGGAACGCCACGGTGAAGGCCGCGGCCGCGACCGGCAGCGCCACCCAGACCGCGGCGTCCGGCAACGGGGGGACGCGGTCGCGCACCGCGCGCGGGAGGAGCTCGGCCACCGTCCATCCGAACGACGTACCGAGGCCCAGCATCAGGAAGCTGACGGCCGCCCCCATGAGCCGGGCGGTCCCCGAGGCGAGGTGCCGGGTGGCCAGCTCGGTGAGCGCCACGGTGAGGGTGAGCCCGGGGAGGAGGGCGATGAGCCCCGCGAGGGTCACGACGGGCACCGACACCGGGAGCACGCGGGCCAGGCACGCCGCCGCCGCCGCCACCAGGAAGGCCGCCACCAGCTCGTGGATGCGGGCGTAGGCCGGGCTGCCGCGCGCGAGTCGGGCCAGGAGGCCCACCGCGAGGCCGAGCCCCGCCGACGCCCAGGTGGCGTAGGCCGAGCCGTGCAGGAAGACCGCGGCGCACGCGGAGGAGATCGCCGGGGTGACCAGCACGGCAAGCGGTCCCCAGCGATCCGGAGCGGCGAGCACCGCTTCCACCTGGCGGAGCGCCGCCTCCGGGGCGAGCTCGCGGCGGGCCACCGCCGAGCCGATGCCATCGATCGCCACGAGCCGCGCCAGGTGGAGCTCCCGGGGGTGCACCCGAAGCACCCGCGTCACGCTGCCCACCCCAAGGATGAGCGAGGTGGGCTGCGAAAGGCAGTCGAACGGCACCCCGAGGGCGCGGGCGGCCTGGTCCACCGTCTCCTCCAGGCGATGCGCCGGCGCCCCGCACTCGTGCAGCGCCCGGGCGAGCGCGACGAGGAAGTCGATTCGGGCGTCGGTCGCCGCGGGGTCCACCCCGGCGATGTACCCCCCGACGCCCCACCGTGACGACCCCGAAAAAGGTCGGACGACGGAGCGCGCCCGGATTCCTGGCGATTCACTTGCGGGACGCATGGCCGGCGTCGGATGGACGGCGAGCGGGGTCCCCCCGTGTACGGACGGATGAACGCGGATCGCGTGACGCCGGCTTCCGGAGGCGACGAGCCCAACCACGGGCGAACGCCCACTTTCGAGACTCACAAAAGCTCCAAAATGCCCGAGGGCCACCTGTCGATTCGCGTTCGTCTACGCCCAAAACCCACCTTCGAGAGGGCTTGACTCGCGGTTGACGGTGTCGGTCGGCCGGCGCATGCTGCCTCGACAGGACCAACGCCGGGAGCTCGCATGAACCGCCTCCTCCACCCCCCTTGCCTTCTGCTCCTGCTGTGTGCGGGTCAGGCGCAGGCCGCCGACTTCCAGCACGCGCTGATCGTCATCGTCGACGACGTCGGCACGGACAAGGTGGGCGCCTACGCCGGCGACGTGGACAACCCGACCGAGAACCGGCCCTCCACGCCCAACCTGGACAACCTGGCAGCGGCCGGTGTGCGCTTCACCGACGCCTGGGCGGCTCCGACCTGCTCGCCCACCCGCGCCCTCGTCTACACGGGCGAGCTCGCGCATCGGAACGGCCTGGGCGCGGCCGTGAACGACAACGCGGCGGACCCCACCGAGCTCGCGCTGGATTCCACCACCCTCCCGCAGTTGGCGCTGGAGAACGGCTTCGCCACCGCGCTCTTCGGGAAGGCCCACATCGGGGAGCTCGCCGAGACGCCCGACTCCGCCACCACCGCGCCCCTGGATCTCGCCGACTACCCGGTCCTCGCCGGCTTCGACTGGTTCTACGGCAACACCGACGGAGCGCTCAACTACAACAACTGGCTCTACCAGTCGTCGGTGCCTGACGCGAGCGCGACCTCCGGCTGGTACACCTCTGCGGTCACCACCACCACGGTCAGCCCGACCAACAAGACCACCTCGGACGCGGTGACCTGGATGAACAACCGCTCCGCCGAGGGGAGCCGGATGCTCACCGTGGTGAGCTACAACCTGGCCCACTCCACCGGCAACGGCAGCGCGGCGACCTGGGCCCCCGCGGTCCGCTCCTGCGGAGGGACGACCTCCGGCGACCAGACCACCGACTACAAGTTCACGATGGAGTGCCTGGACACCGAGCTCCTCGAGCTGTTCTCGTCCGTTCCGGATCTCGAGAACACGCTGGTGGTGTTCACCGGGGACAACGGCACGCCGAAGGGGGTGGCCGAGGGGAACTTCAACGACGGCCGGGGCAAGGCCACCCTGTACGAGAGCGGGCTCAGGGTGCCGTTCGTGCTCGCCGACGGCGCCGCCCTTCAGGACGCGCTCGACAACGGCGGCGTCCTCCCGGACGGCGGCGTCTATCGGATCGGGGCCGGGGCCACGGCCACCGACCCCGCCACCGTGGTGGACATCTTTGCCACCGTGGTGGACTACCTGGACCTGGCGTCGACCGCCGACTGCGTGCCCGGCGACACGTGCGGGCGCCACTCCACCACCCTGCGGCCCGTCCTCGAAGGTGGACCGGCCGAGCGCGAGTTCGTGGTGACCGAGACCTTCCAGATCGAGGACGAGACCCTCACGGGGGCGATGGCGGTCCGCACCGGCGACTACAAGTTCATCGGCCGCACCGTGGGCGGGGCCGACTCCCTCTGCCGCGACTACGAGCTCTACGACCTCGCCACCGATCGCTGGGAGGAGACGGACCTCTACGAGGACAGCGCCTACGCCGCGATCGTGGAAACCCTCCGCGCCGAGTTCGACCGCGTCGTGCTCGAGGGCGTGGCCTACGGCCAGGAGTGGGGGGGGCACGCCGACTGCGACTCCTGCGGCGAGGAGATCTGGTACGACGGCTGGGACAGCTCCTGCGACAGCGACTCGGACTTCGACCAGGACTTCGACGGCGTGGACTGGCCCACGGACTGCGACGACACGCAGGCCAGCGTCTACCCCGGGGCCACGGACACCTGGTACGACGGCGTGGACTCGGACTGCGCCGGCAACTCCGACTTCGATCAGGACGGAGACGGGGCCGACCTCGGTCCCGACTGCGACGACACCGACCCGACGCGCTCGCCCCTGGCGGCGGAGGTCTGGTACGACGGCGTCGACCAGAACTGCGACGGACGGAACGACTACGACCAGGACGGCGACGGGTTCTCGCTCGAGGTGGACTGCGACGACACCGACGCGGCCAGCTTCCCTGGCGCCCCGGAGGTCTGGTACGACGGCGTCGACCAGGCGTGCGACGGCGGCGACGACTACGACCAGGACGGAGACACCTTCCAACTCGGCGACGACTGCGACGACACCGATCCGGGCGCGTACCCCGGTGCGGCCGAGCTCCCCTACGACGGCGTCGACTCGGACTGCGCCGGCGACTCCGACTACGACGCCGACGGCGACGCGTTCGACTCCGCGGCCTTCGGCGGCTCCGACTGCGACGACGGCGACGCCGGCATCTGGCCGGGCGCGCCCGAGATCGCCGGCGACGGTATCGACAGCAACTGCGACGGCGCCGCCGAGGTCCTGGACCTCGACGGCGACGGCTCCCCCACCGGGGTGGACTGCGACGACGGCAACCCCTCGGTCTACCCCGGGGCCGCCGAGGTCTGGTACGACGGCGTCGACCAGAACTGCGACGGCGCCAACGACTGGGACCAGGACGCGGACGGCTACACCCCCACGGCGTACGGGGGCACCGACTGCGACGACACCAGCGCGGCGATCCGCCCGGGGGCCACCGAGGTCTGGTACGACGGCGTCGACCAGAACTGCGACGGCCGCAACGACTACGACCGCGACCTGGACACCTACACGAGCTCGACCTACGGCGGCACCGACTGCAACGACAACGACAGCCGGATCAAGCCCGGCGCCAGGGAGATCTGGTACGACGGCGTCGATCAGAACTGCGACGGGCGGAACGACTACGACCGCGACAACGACGGGTACACGAGCTCGTCCTACGGTGGCACGGACTGCAACGACACCAACGCGGCGATCAAGCCCAACGCGGTCGAGATCTGGTACGACGGCGTCGACCAGAACTGCGACGGCGCCAACGACTACGATCGCGACGGCGACGGGTACACCAGCCCCAGCTACGGCGGGACCGACTGCAACGACTCCGCCCCCCGGATCTACCCGGGCGCCCCCGGCTGGAACCTGGACTGCACCCGGGCGAGCTGAGCTACCCCGGCACCAGTCGGATGAGCGCCAGCTCGGGCGGACAACGCCAGCGGACCGGGGCGATGGACCAGCCGATGCCCCGCGACACGAACAGGTGGACCCCGTCCTGCTCGTACCACCCGTGCACCCACCGGCTGCTGCCCCGGGGCAGGAACAGCGCCCCGGCGAAGGGCATGCGGACCTGACCCGCGTGGGTGTGCCCGGCGAGCACGACCCGGCTGGGCGCGCGGGCCAGCCGCGGGAACAGCGCCGGGGAGTGCGTCAGCACCAGCGTCGGCTTGTCGGTGGTGCCGGCGAAGGCGGCGTCCACGTCGGGGCGGCCGGAGAGGAAGTCGTCGGTCCCCACCACCTGCAGGGGTCCGGTGTCCACCCAGCGGTCGTGCAGGAGGGGAATGCCGTGTCGGGCCAGGTGGGCCTCCCACACCCCCTTCGGGGCGCCTCCCCAGACCTCCCAGTTCCCGATCACCGCGAAGCGACCCAGCGGCGCGGCCGGGAGGGCGGAGAGGAACTGGTCGGCCACCGCGACCTGGAACCCGCGGGTGACGACGTCCCCGGTGAGCGCGACGAGGTCCGGGCGCTGCCGGGACACCACCTCGCACAGGCGGTCCACCCAGGGGCCGGGGCCCCTCAGGTGGACGTCGGTGAGGTGCAGGACCTCGACCGGCCGCTCCAGGCCCGGCACGGCGACCACGTGCTCGCTGAGCTCGAAGCGATCGGACTCCACGCGACCGCGCCCCACCCAGACCGACCGGCTCCCGCCGGGCGCGGGGCGCGCCGGGACGCGGGCCGCCGCCGGGAAGGTGTCGCCGCGGCGTACACCCCGGGAGACACCGCGAACGTAGCGGTAGGCGTCGACGAGGCGCATCTACTCGAAGCGGTAGGAGGTCTGGGTCGCGAACACGTGGGTGTCGACCCCCGCCGCCACCAGCTCGTCTCGCACCGGGGTGAGGAGCTCGGTGGGCAGGCCGCGCGCGCGCCGTTCGTCGTTCACCAGGTCGGTGAGCAACACGCGACCGCGGAAGCGGTGGAGCCAGCGACGCAGCCCCTCGCCCTGCTGGTACTGGTTGCCCACCACCACCCAGTCCGCCCCGCCGAAGGCCGCGGCGGCGCGGTCCACCCAGTCCCCCGACTGGCCGGGATGGAGCGCGAGGTCGAGGTGGAGGAGCCGGCCCCCGTCGGGGAACCGGAGGTGCCACACGTGCGGGGGGCCGTCGGGGAGCTCCGCCCGCTCACGCAGGTGCCGCAGCGCCGCGCCGGGGCGAAGGGCCCCGACGTACCCGACGAGGCGACGGGGAAGCGGGCGGATCTCGGGGGGCGCCTCGTAGCGCATGGACTGGATCTGGATCCCGTCCACGGTGCGGGGCGCCGGGCCGCCCTCGATCGGGCCCAGTCGCACGAGCCAGTCGTACGCCTCGTCGCTCGCGACGACGTGGAGCCGGCGCCCGGACTTCAGCGCGGCGGCGGTGGCGCGCATGCGATCGGGCGAGGGTCCGGTGAGGATGACGAGATCGGACTCGCCGGGCTCGGTGGCCGGGTCGAAGACCACGGGCCGACCCGCCCAGCTCAGGCGCACCTCGGCGCGGTCCCCGTGATCGATGCGGAGCCTGAAGCCGTGGTCGTAGGCGACCTTCACCGCAACACCTCCGCGACCTGATCGAGCGCCCAGTCGATGGCGGCGCGGTCGATCACCAGCGGCGGCGCGAAGCGGATCACCTGGCCGTGCGTGTCCTTGCAGAGGACCCCACGCTCCATGAGCTCGAGGCACATCGGGCGCGCCGGCCCGCTGGACGCGCGGATCTCCACCCCGATGAGGAGCCCCGCGCCGCGGACCTCCTGCACGTGGGGGCTGCGCAGCTCCTCGAGCCGGCCCATGAGGTAGCCGCCCAGCTCCGCCGCGCGCGCGGGCAGCTCCTCGTCCACCAGTACGTCCAGCGCCGCCCGCGCCACCGCTGCCGCCAGCGGGTTTCCGCCGAAGGTGGAGCCGTGGTCCCCCGGGCTGAACACGTCCATCACCCGGGAGTCCGCACAGAACGCGCTCACCGGGTACAGGCCGCCGCCGAGGGCCTTCCCGACCGTGATGCAGTCGGGACGGATGCCCTCGTGCTCGAACGCCCACATCTTGCCCGTCCGCCCGAGACCCGTCTGGATCTCGTCGAGGAACAGGAGCACGCCGTGGCGGTCGCAGATCTGCCTCAGCGCCCGGAGGTACCCCGCCGGCGGCACCACCACCCCGGCCTCGCCCTGGATGGGTTCCACGTGGATGGCCACGGTATCCGGGGTGATGGCGGCCTCGGCCGCCGCCGCGTCCCCGAAGGGCACCACGTCGAACCCCGGGGTGAGCGGGCCGAAGCCTTCCCGGTACTGGGGCTCCGTGCTGTAGCTGACGATGGTGATCGTGCGCCCGTGGAAGTTGTTGGCGGCCACGATCACGCGCTGCCGGCCGTCCGGCACGCCCTTCACCTTCCAGCCCCACTTCCTGACCGCCTTCAGGCCCGTCTCCACGGCCTCGGCTCCCGAGTTCATGGGGAGCGCGCGCTCGAAGCCCGAGACCTGCGACAGACGCTGCAGGAACGGCCCGAGCTGGTCGTTGTGGAAGGCGCGGCTGGTGAGGCTCACCCGCTCCAGCTGGTCCTGCAGGGCGCGGACGATGCGCGGGTGCAGGTGCCCCTGGTTCAGGGCCGAGTAGCTCGACAGCATGTCGAGGTACCGACGGCCGTCCCCATCCCAGACCCAAGCGCCCTGCCCCCGCTCGATGACGACGGGAAGGGGGTGGTAGTTGCGCGCGCCGTGGCGCTCGACGAGCTCGGACGACATGTGCGCGCCCTATCGCGCCGGCCGTGACGACGGCTCCGGCCGCACCCCGACCGGGCCCGCACGGACGGGCGAAGCGCTCACACCCCCCTCCGGAGCTCCGCCACGAGGTCCGGGTCCACGTCGCCCGGGTCCACCCCCATCTCGCGTAGGAGGGCCTCGACTTCGTCGTCCTTGGCCGCGGCCGCCGGTCCGCACCCGCACATCCACGGAAAGATCCGGCCGAGGAGCGTGGTTTCCCGGTCGCTGAGGGCCGCGCCGCGCGGCTTGCCCTCCAGCGGCAGGCGCGCGTCCGCGTGGAGGTAGGCGTGGAGGCCACGCCGCGGGTCCACCCCGATCTCCTCCGTGAGGACGCCCCACTCTCCGTCCGCCGTCGCCCGCACCACGGTTCCGGGAGGAAGGTGCGGCGGACCCCGAAGATCCGCCACCCAACACGACCCGATGTCCTGGGGAGCCACCACCGAGGGGCCCAGCACCCGACCATTCTCGGCAACCAGCGAAACCGTGAGCCCGCGCACCGCGCGGGGCTCGCCGAGCTCCACGCGCACACGCCAGCGATCGCAGATTCGCCCGAGGAAGGTGAGGGAGACGGTCATGGGGAGAGACCCACCGAGGTCTATACTCACCGTCCTCCCCACCTCCAAGGATCTTCGCATGTGGTGGTCGCTGCTCGTCGCCTGCGCCACGCCCGAACCCGAGCCTCCGCCCGCGGCCGCGCCCGCCCCGACGGTCCCCATCCCGCCGGCCCGCGCCACCCGCACCGGGACCCCGGATCGGGAGGAGGCGCGCCTCACCATCGAGCAGATCACGGTGAGCCCCGAGTCCCCCACCGCCGCCGACGACCTCCGCGTGACCGCGCAGGTGAGCGGGTCGGACGCGCGAGGGGTCGTGCTGGCGTTCCAGTGGTCGCTCGACGGCGCCCCGGTGATGGGCGCCATCTCCGACACCTTCCAGGCGGGGCGGGCCCGGCGCGGCCAGAAGGTGAAGGTCGAGGTCACCGCGACCGCGGGCGAGCTCTCCGCCACGAAGTCCTCGGACCACAAGGTGATCGCCAACCGTCCGCCGGTGATGCGGACCAACCCCGGCACGCTGACGCGGCTGGACGGGGTCCAGTTCCTCGCCGAGGACCCGGACGGCGAGGGCATCACCTGGCGGCTCGAGGGCGCGCCCGCCGGGATGAGCATCGAGCGCAACGGCGTGCTGCGGTACAAGGGGACGGCCGACGAGAAGGGCGGCACCTACACCCTGAAGGTCATCGCGGAGGACCCCGGGCGCGACTACGTGGTCCTCGAGGTGCCGGTCACCCTGACCCCCGGGAGCGCGGCCGCGGCGGCGGCAGCGGCGGCCGAGGCGGCCTCGAAGAAGTGAGCCGACCGCGGACCACCGCCCCCGTCGCCCGGAGACTCACCGACGGGCCACGGACGCGGCGAGGTGGTCGGCCAGCACGGTGGACGGATGGGTCCCGTCCAGCACGAGGTCGGCGTGGACGCGGCTCGGCTCCACGTGGGCGAGGTGCATGGGCCGGACGGTGGCCAGGTACTGGTCGAGCACACCCTCCACCGACCGCCCTCGCTCGCGCACGTCCCTCCGCAGGCGCCGCGCCAGGCGCACGTCGTCGGGCGCGTCCACGTAAACCCGGAGGTCGAAACACCCGCGCAGGCCGGGGTCGGCGAGCACCAGGATGCCCTCCACCACGATCACCGAGCGGGGGTGCACCTCGTCGACCACCGTGGCGCGCCGGTGGGTGGCGTAGTCGTAGGTGGGGAGCGCGACCGTGCGGCCGGCCCTGAGCTCCTCGAGGTGGCGCACCAGGAGCGCCGTGTCGAGCGCGTCGGGGTGGTCGAAGTTGGCGGCGGAGGCGTCGACGAGGTCGCGGTAGTACCGATCGTGGCTGATCAGCAGCGCGCCGGTGCGCTCGGCGAGCTCGAGCGCGACGGTGGTCTTCCCCGAGGCGGTGCCGCCGGCGATGCCGAACACGAAAGGAGTCACCGGGCGCCCCTATCCGCCCACCTTCACCGTCGCGTCGATCCGGCCCCCGGGGTGCACCTCGAGGGTCCGGGCGTCCACCCGTCCGCCCAGCCGCCCGGTGGGCTGCAGGACGAGGCGCTCCCGGGCGCGGACGCCGCCGCTGGCGGTGCCCGCCACCACGAGCGTCCCGGCGTCGATCTCGCCCTCCACCACCCCCGTCTCCCCGATCTCGAGCGTGTCGTCGGTGTAGATGCGCCCCCGAAAGGCGCCGTCCACCCGCACCCGGCCCTCGAAGGAGAGGTCCCCGGTGTAGGTCGCACCCCGGCCCAAGAGGGCCGCCAGCGGCCGTTCGGGGGTGGCCATCAGACCCCGAGGAGCGCGGTCAGGCGCGAGAGGTCCTCGTGATCCGCGTAGTCGATGACGATCCGGCCGCCGCGGCGGCGCGCGTGCAGGCTGACCCGGGCGCCGAGGTGGCGGGCCAGCTGGTCACCCAGCCGCACCAGCGCACGGTCGGGCCGCCGGGGGGCGCCGGGGGTCCGCCGGAGCGTCCGGACCAGCGCTTCGGTGGCGCGCACCGAGAGATCGCGCTCGATGACCGTGTCCAAGGCGGTGCGGAAGAGCTCGCCGTCCTCGAGGCCCAGGAGCGCGCGGGCGTGCCCGGCCGAGATCCGCCGGGCGCGCAGGGCGTCGAGGCCCACTTCGGGCAGCTTGAGGAGCCGGAGCGCGTTGGCGACCGTGGTGCGGTCCTTCCCGACCCGCTGGGCCACGGAGTCCTGCGTGTGATGGTGCTGCTGGATGAGGCGCCGGTAGCCGAGCGCGGCCTCCACCGGGTCCAGGTCCTCGCGCTGCAGGTTCTCGATCAGCGCGAGCTCGAGCTGCTCGCCCGTGTTGGGCACGCGCCCGAGCACGATCACGGGGACGTCCGCCAGGCCGGCCAGGCGGGAGGCCCGGAGCCGCCGCTCGCCCGCCACGAGCACCAGCCCCCCGGTCGCGTCGCGGCGGACCACGAGGGGCGAGAGCACCCCGTGCACCCGGATCGAGGCGGCCAGCTCCTCGAGCGCCGCGGGCTCGAAGTGGTCGCGGGGTTGTTCGGGGTTGGGCCGGATGCTCTCGACCGGGACGCGCTGGAGCTGATCCTGCGGCCGCGCGCCGAAGCCCGACTCCCGGGCGTCCTCCCCGATGAGCGCGGCGAGGCCCCGCCCGAGCCCGGCGCGGCTCATCGGGTCACCGCGACGGGCGCGGCCACGAGGCCGAGCCGCTCCACGAGCTCCGTCGCGACGGCGCTGTAGGACTCCGCCGCCCGGGAGGAGGGGGCGTAGCCGAAGATGGACTTGCCGTGGGAGGGCGCCTCGGCGAGTCGGACCGCGCGGGGCACGACCGCCTGGAAGACCTCACCCCCGAAGACCTCGCGCGCCTGCGCCTCCACCTCGCGGCAGAGCCGGGTGCGGGGGTCGGTCATGGTGAGCACGATGCCGTCCCGCACCAGGCGCGGGTTCGGGCCGCGGCGCACCGCGGCGATGGTGCGTACCAGCTCCCCGAGCCCCTCCATCGCGAAGTACTCCGCCTGCAGCGGCACCAGCACCCCGTCGGCCGCGACCAGCGCGTTCAGGGTCAGGAGCCCCAGCGAGGGCGGGGTGTCCACGAGCACGAAGTCGTAGGGGCGGGGAAGGTCCGCCAGCGCGAGCGCCAGGCGCCGATCCCGGTTGGGAAGGCCCACCATCTCGATCTCGGCGCCCACCAGCGCCGGGGTGGCGGGCGCGAGGTCCAGGCCCGGCTGCGCGGTGTTCAACACGCAGGTGCGCAGGGACTCGAGGCCGAGCATGGCCTCGGCGATGCCCCACGGAGCCTCGTGCTTCGGCACCCCGAGGGCGCTCGACGCGTTGCCCTGGGGGTCCACGTCCACGAGCAGGGTGGGGTGACCGGCGCGGGCCAGCGCGGCGGCGAGGTTGACGGCGGTGGTCGTCTTGCCGACCCCCCCCTTCTGGTTGGAGACGGCGATGATGCGCGGCATGGGATTCCGAGGAGGGAGGCCCGACGATCCGCGGGGAACTGCGGCGCGCGACGGGCCGGAGGGCTTGTCGCGTCAAGTGTACCGCGGCGGACCCCGGATGTCATGGCGGCGTTCCACGTGGAACGCCCCGGCTCCACCCGCTGGCGAGGACACGACCGAATAGGAGGTCCCGGTGAGCCCCGCCGCCTGACCCATGGGCACCTGGTCCATCGACCTCGGCACCACCAACACCGGCGTGGCCCGCTGGGACGCGAACGCCCGGCGCCCCGCGCTGGTCCGCCTGCCGGGGATCGCCCGACCCGAGGACCCCTCCCGGCCGCTCGCGCCGGCGGGCCTGGTCCCCTCGGCCACCCAGCTCCTTCCTCTGGATCTGGCCGGCAAGCTGGGCCGGTGGGGCCCCCTGCGCACCCACACCTTCTGGGGCGTGCAGGCCGAGATCGGTTGGCCCGCGATGCAGCGCAACCAGGGCTGGCCGCAGCCGAGCTACTCGCCCGGCTTCAAGTCGGCCCTCTCCCGCGACGCCACGCGACCCGTGGCCCGGCTCGGGGACGAGACGCACACCGCGCGCGACGTGGCCCGGGTCTTCTTCCGCGAGCTCCTCCGCCACGTGGCCGCCTCCACCGGCGAGCGCCCGCGCGACATCGTGTTCACCGCCCCCATCGCCAGCTACGACGCCTACCGCGCCGAGCTCCGCGACCTCGCGCTGCACCAGGGCGTCCGGGAGGTGCGCTTCGTGGACGAGCCCGTCGCCGCCGCCATCGGCTACGGCGTCGGCCTCTCCGCGGCCCGGAACGTCCTGGTCTTCGACATGGGCGGCGGCACCCTCCACGCCTGCCTCGTCCGGCTCGACCTGCGGGGGGCCTCGGCCGGCCAGTGCGACGTCCTCGGCAAGGAAGGCCGCTCGGTGGGCGGCAACCTCGTGGACCGCTGGCTCCTCGAGGACGTCTGCGCCGAGGTCGGGGAGCGCATCGATCCCGATCCCACGGACGAGACCCTCGCCATGTGGCAGCGCTTCATGCTCGCCGAGGCCCGGCGCGTGAAGGAGATCGTCCACTTCGAGCCTTCCGCGAGCTTCACCTTCACCGCCCCCGAGGAGCTCCACGGCCTCCGGGCGCGACTGCGGAACCGTCCCTCGGCGGTGACCGTCTCCCGCGACCGGCTCACCGGCGTGCTGCGCGACCGGGGGCTCTACGCGCTCATCGAGGAGGCCGTGCAGACGGCCGTGGGCGGCGCGGACGTGGACGAGGTCCTGCTCACCGGTGGGTCCACCCTGCTCCCGGGCATCTTCCCCTGGTTCGAGCAGAAGTTCGGACGCGACCGCGTCCGGGGCTGGCACCCCTTCGAGTCGGTCGTGCTCGGAGGGGCGGTCTACGCGGCCGGCGCGTTCGTGCAGTCCGACTTCATCGTGCACGACTACGCGATCCTCACCCACGACGAGAAGTCCGGGGAAGGTCGCCACACCGTGGTGGTGCCGGGCGGGACCCGCTTCCCCACCGCCACCGACTTCTGGCGGCGTCAGCTCGTGCCCACCTGCGCCCTCGGCGAGCCGGAGACGATCTTCAAGCTGGTGATCTGCGAGGTGGGGCGGAACTCGGAGGACGCGCGGCGCTTCGGCTGGGACGCTTCGGGGAACCTCCGGCCGCTGGGCCAGCCCGGGACGATGGAGGTGGTCGTGCCGCTCAACGCCGCCAACCCCACCCTGGGCACCCTGGACCCCGCGCACCGGCCCTCCGACCGCCGGCCCCGCCTGGACGTGAGCTTCGGCGTGAACGCCGACCGTTGGCTCGTGACCACCGTCCGCGACCTCCAGACCGGGAAGACGCTCCTGGAGGGGGAGGCCGTGGTGCGGCTCCTCTGAATGGACCCGCTCGGCTACCTCCTCGCCGCCGGGCTGTTCGCGTCGGTCGCGTTGTGGCGGCTGGGTCGCGACCGCGATCACGCCGCGCGCGTGCCCGAGGTCCTGGGGCAGGCGGCCCGCCAGTTGGGGCTCGAGCAGGCGAAGGACCAGTGGTGGCGCGGCGAGGAGGTCTGGCGCGGCGAGCTGGAGGGGGTCCCGATCGAGCTCGCCTGGCGGGTCCGCCGCGGTCAGTTCTCCGCCGACGGCGCGCTCGAGGTCCGCTGCGCCGGCGTCCCGCTCGATCTGCTGATCCGCGCCTCCGCGGAAGGCCGCGTGGACCGCTCGAACACCGCCGATCTGACGACGGGCGACGACGCCTTCGACGCCGCCCTCCAGGTCGCGGGGGACCCGACCTGGCTCCGCCCCCGCCTGGACTCGGACCTCCGGGGAGAGCTCCTGACGCTGACCCGGGACGGGGGCCGGGTCAGCGAGGGCTTCGTCGGGTTCGCCCACGCCGAGGCGTCCACGCTCTCCGCCCTCCTGGGTCGGGCCCGCCTGGCGGTGGCGGTGCGGCGCTCCCTCGATCCACGCCGGGACGCGCCCTCGCTCGCCGACCTGGCCCGCACCGATCCGGTCGCCGGCGTCCGCCGGGAGGCCGCGCTCGCCCTGCGCGGCTCCGCGCCCGGGTCCTTCCGGGCCCTCGTCCCGGACCTGATGAAGGACCGCGCCGTGCGGGTGCGGGCGCTGGGCGTCGCCTTCCTCGCCGAGTCCGGCCCGCTCCGGCGCCTCCTGGCCAGCACGGTGGACGAGGTCGCGCTGATGGACGGGCTCACCGCCGTGCGCGCGCTCCGCGTGGCGGGCACCGAGCCGGCCGTCATCGCGCTCCTCGGTCACACGGCGGCGAGGGTCCGCCGGGCGGCGGCCGAGGCGCTGGGTGAAGTCGGGCGAGGGGCCTCGATCGGCCCGCTGCGCCGACTGGCGGAGCCCGTCCTGGAGGCCGCGGAGGTGCGCGCGGCGGCGCGGGCGGCGCTGCAACAGGTCGAGGCGCGGGTCGGACCCGAGGGCCAGGGGCGCGTGTCCCTCGCGGACGGCGCCGGGACCGGGGCCGTGACCCTGCCGGCCGAGGCGGCGAGCGGTAAGCTGAGCCTGAAGGAGCCCGACGATGCCGATTGACGGCGGCGCGATGCTGCTGATGGGGCTGGTCGGCCTCGCGATCGTCGTCTACGGGATGCACCAGCGCAGTCGGGAGGCGGACGCCCTCCGCGAAGCGGCCACGCGGCTCCGGGTCGCGTTCGTGGCCGGGTCCGGCGTGTTCGGCGGGGGCGAGCGCAGCTTCGAAGGCGAACTCGATGGCGTTCGCTTCCGCGTCCGCTCGTACGAGGAGGGGTCGGGCGACCACACCGAGCGCCGGATCCGGATCAGCGCCCACGGCGTGCCGCTCAACCTGTCCGTGCGGCGGCAGGGTGCCTTCGAGGGTGGCCTCTCGGGCGCCGTCACGGTGGCCACGGAGGCCGAGGCGGCCAGAGGCAACTTGAGCATGAAGGAGCCCGACCATGGCGTGTGACGGCGGGGGGATGTTCCTGGTGGGGCTGTTCGGCCTCGCGGCGTTCGTCTACTCGATGCACCAGCGGAGCCGGGAGGCGGACGCCTTCCGCCAGGCGGCCACGACGCTCCACGTCCCCTTCGTGTCCGAGTCCGGCCTGCTGGGCGGCGGGGAGCGCAGCTTCGACGGCGAGACGGGCGGCGTCCGCTTCCGCGTGCACGCGTACATGCGGCGGTCGGGCAAGAACGCCCAGCGTCGCATCCGGATCAGCGCCCACGGCGCGCCGCTGGACCTGTCCGTACGGCGGCAGGGTGCGCTCGACGACGCCTGGCAGGCCGTGGCGGGGGTGGACCTGCAGATCGGCGATCCCGCCTTCGACTCCCGGGCCGTGGTGAAGGGCGACCCCGTCGCCGCTCGCCTGGTCTTGGACGCCGGCACCCGCGCCGAGCTGCTCCAGGTCATGGAGGAGCTCGGGGCGAGGCTCCACGACGGACGCGTGGAGGTGGACGTCCACCGGACGGTGACCGACGCCTCGTGGATCGTGGAGCGGGTGGAGCGGCTCGCCGGCCTCGTGAGGCGTCTGCGGGCGGACCCGGGCGACCGGTGGCCGGAGGACCGGCTGGTGGCCATGGTGGAACAGGACCCGAACTCCGGGGTCCGCCGGGGCGCGTTCCAGGACCTGCGCGCCCGCGCCCCCGGACGACTGGGCCCCCTGCTCGACGGGCTCGTGCGGGACAAGGATCCCGGCCTGCGGGCGCTGGCCGCGGGGGAGCTCGGGGACCTCCCCACCCTCCGCCGCATCTTCGCCCAGACGGAGGACCCCGAGGCCATCGTTCTGGCGGCCATGGCCGTCGTGAAGCACGGCGACGCCGGGGCCGAGTCCCGCCTCCTGGCCCACGCGGCCAGCCCCAACGCGAGCGTCCGGGTGGCGGTGGCCGACGCCCTGGGCGCCGTGGGCACCGTGCGCTCGGTGGAGACCCTCCTCCCGCTCACCCAGGGGCTGCTCGCCGACGGGGACGCCAAGGCGGCCGCCCGCGCGGCCATCGCCGCCATCCAGGCCCGCCTGGGCGAGGTGGAGGCCGGGCGCCTGTCCGTGGTGGAGGACGGCCTCTCGGGCGCCGTCTCGGTGGCCACCGAGGCCGGGCGGGTGTCGGTGGTCAAGCCCGGCGGCGACTGAGCCCAGCCCCGGCGCTCACCGCCGGTTCTTGGGGTTCCGCAGGGCGTCGTCGGTGACGGCGAAGCTCACCGACTCGAGCGCCGCCTCGTCGGTGGGGAGCCCTTCGAGGAAGCCCGAGGCCCGCAGCAACTGCTTGAAGCCGTCACCGGTGGACGCCGAGGTCTGTCCCGCGGCCCGGTTCAAGGAGGCGTTGGCGAGGCGGATCTGGGAGGCGAGCGACGCCAGCACGGCCTCGCGCCAGCGGAGCCGGGCATCCCCGCGCAGCCCGGCCGCCGCCTCCGCGTCGATGCGGTAGAGCCATCCCGGGCTCGCGGCCACGCAGGAGGCCGTACGCGGGCCCCGCTCCACCAAGGTGTTGATGCCGAACGGATCCCCCGGGCCCAGCGTGGCGAGGAGCTCGGCCCGGTCGCCGCGCACGTGTCGCAGCACGTCCACCGCGCCGGCGGCCACGATCCAGGCGGCATCGCCGGGCTCGTCCTCCAGGAACACCACCTGCCCCTCCTCCACCGGCTCGGCGACGAAGGCCGCCTGGATGCCGAGGAGCATCTCGGGGTCCGCGTCGCGCAGGCCCGGCTGACGACGGAGGAGCGGCAGGAGGGGCGGAACCTCGGTGGTGGGGCCCCCCGGCCGGAGCGCCTTCCAGAGGCGCACCAGCGCCGACGGCTCCACGCGGGCGGGCGCCTTCTCGCCTCCGAGCGCGAGGCAGGCGATCTTCTGATCGGTGGCGCGGATGCGGCGGGCCAGGCTGGCGAGCCCCTGCTCGAGCAGCGCGTCGTAGACCGGGCTGCGCTGCCAACGGAGGGTCCGGAGGCTGGGGGTGGGCAGCACCGCGACCTGGGTGGGGCGGCGGGCCACGAGATCGGCCGAGCGCGTGGTCCCGGCGAAGAAGGCCGACGCCTCCCCGAGGATCTCGCCGGACATCACCCGGCCCACCTCGGCCCCGTCCACCACCGCGGCGAGCTCGCCAAAGAGGACGACGGCCAGCTGGTCCACCGCCTCCCCCTGCCGCCACAGGATCTCCCCCGGCGAAAGCGACACCGCGCCCCACAGCGACCCCGAAGCCCGCAGATCCCGAGCCGGAACGCGGCCGAACATCGGAAGCATCCCCAACTCGTCAGGAAGCGACGCCATCACGCCCTCCGTATCCCGGCCGGGCCACGCGCCCCGAGCGGATCAGGTGCATCGCGATCGCCTCCACCGCCGCCGGCGTCACCCCCGGAAGCCGGGAAGCCGCGCCGAGCGTGGAGGGACGAGCCTGGGCGAGCCGCTCCCGGACCTCGCTCGACAGGGCCGCGAGGCCGGTGAAGTCGAGGTCGCCGAGCGGCGCCTGATCGAGCGCCCGGCTGCGCTCCCGCCGCGCCTCGCTCTGCGCGATGTACCCGGCGTACTTCGCGTTGACCTCCACCTGCTCCAGCACCTCGGCCTCCGCCTCGGCCCAGCCCGGGACATACGGCCTCAGGTGCTCGGCCTCCACCTCGGGGCGACGGAGGAGCGCGGCGGCCTCCCAGGGGCCGCGGCCCCCGGCCACCTCCATGCCCAGCACCCCGCTCGCCGCGCCTGCGTCCAGCCGGCACCCGGCCAGCGCCGCCTCGGCCCCCCGGACCGCCTCCAACTTCGCCTCGAAGCGCGCCATCTGGGCGTCGTCCACCAGCCCCACCGCTCGCCCGCGAGGGGTGAGCCGTCGATCGGCGTTGTCCTCGCGGAGCAAGAGCCGGTGCTCGGCCCGGCTCGGAAACATGCGATACGGCTCACCGCCGACCCCGCGGGTCACCAGGTCGTCCACCAGGACGCCGATGTAGGCCTCGTCCCGACCGAGCACGAACGGCTCGCCGCGGGCCGCGGAGATCCCGGCCACGATCCCCTGGGCGGCCGCCTCCTCGTACCCGCTGGTGCCGTTCACCTGGCCCGCCAGGTAGAGGCCCGGCACGGCGCGGTGCTGAAGGTCTGGACCGAGGTCGGTGGGATCCGCGGTCTCGTACTCCACCGCGTACCCGTACTGCAGGATGTGCGCGCGCTCGAGCCCGGGCACCGCCGCCACCATGCGGTCCTGCACGTCCCGGGGCAGGCTGGTGGAGAGGCCGTTCACGTACACCCGGGGCGTCCCCAGGCCTTCCGGCTCGAGGAACACCGGGTGGGAGCTGCGGTCGGGGAAGCGGACGACCTTGTCCTCGATGGACGGGCAGTACCGGGGCCCGCGCCCGGCGATCGCGCCGGTGTGGAGGGGCGACCGGGGGAGCGCCGACCGGATCTGGGCGTGCACCTCCTCGGTGGTGGCGCCGAGCCAGCAGTCGATCTGGCCCGGACGGGGCACGGGGGGGCCGAACCCGAAGCGCCCGTGCGGGTCCTGGTCCTGCCGCTCGAACCGGCTCCAATCCACCGTCCCCGCGTCCACCCTGGGGGTGGTGCCGGTCTTCAGGCGGCCGAGCCGGAGGCCGAGCCCGGCCAGCACCCGGGCCAGGGCGCCCGCGGCGGGATCGCCGACGCGCCCGCCGGAAACCCGCTCCTCGCCGCAGTGCATCACCGCCCCGAGGAAGGTGCCGGTGGTGAGCACCACCGCCCGGGTGGCGACCTCGGTGCCGTCGCCGAGCACCACCGCGTCCACCCTCCCGCCGCGGGTGCGCAGGTCCACCACCTCTCCCACGCGGAGGTCCAGTCCGGGGACCTCGGCCAACAGCGCCCGCATGGCGCTGGGGTAGAGGTCCACGTCCACCTGGGCGCGCGAGGCCTGCACGGCCAGCCCCTTGCGGGTGTTGAGGCGCCGGAACTGGAGCGTGCAGGCGTCGGTGGCGCGAGCCATGAGCCCGCCCAGGGCGTCGATCTCGCGGACCAGGCAACCCTTCGCCAGACCGCCCATGGCCGGGTTGCAGGAGAGGCGGGCCACCGCCCCCAGGGTCAGGAGCAGGGTGGAGGCGCCGAGGCGGGCCGCGGCGTGCGCGGCTTCGCACCCGGCGTGGCCGGCCCCCACCACCACCACGTCGTAGCGCCGAGACATGACGCACGGCTATCCCGAACGAGTGGGCGCGGCCTCGCCAGTCGGAGGTGCGGCCGCCCACGGTGATACATCGACACATCTCACGCCGCGCCGCACGGTCTGGCAGACTGCCGCGGTGCGCAGCCCCTGGCTCAAGCTCCTCGTCGCCCTGGTCGCGCTGCAGGTGCCCTGGCTCGGGCGCCCGGTCAACTTCGACGAAGCCAACTTCCTCCGGCTCGCCGAGGGCGCCGCCGCGTCGCCCTGGCGCCCGCACGACGTGAGCATCAACTGGCAGGGCACCACCCAGCCGGCGTTCGAGGTCCTGTCGAACCCCCCGGGGGTGGCCTGGTGGCTCGCCCCCGTGGCCGACGCGCCCGTGGCGGTCCAGCGAGCCTGGATGCTCCCCTGGTTGCTCCTGGCGCTGGCCGGGGCCCGACGGCTCGCGACGCGCTTCGTCGGGGACGCCGAGGTCGGCGCGGCCGTCCTCCTCACCGCCCCCATCGTGTTGCTCTCGACCACGGCGCTGCTCCCCGACGGACCCCTCTACGCGCTGGTCCTGCTCGGCGTGGGCGGCTTCGTGGACGCGGTCGACCGCGGCGGTCGTGCCTGGACCTGGGCGCTCCTCGCCGGGAGCGCGGCGCTGTTCCGATACAGCGGGGTGTGTGTGGTCCCCCTGCTGGGCCTCTACGCGCTGCGGCGCGGCTATGCCCCGTGGTCGGCGCTCGCCGGGCTCGTCCCCCTGGCCGCCCTCGCCCTGCACGACCAGGCCGCCTACGGAGCCTGGCACTTCCTGGCCATGACCCGCTTCCAGTCCGTCGCGAACGAGCCGATGGACCTGGGCCACAAGGCGATCGCCGCCCTCGCCATGCTGGGGGGCGCCGCCGCGCTCCCGGTCTTCCGCTGGTCCCGCGCCCACCTGATCGGCGCTGCGCTCGGTGCGGCGGCGGGCTCCCCCTTCGGATGGGCGGGCGCCGCGTTCGGGGCCGCGGGGGGCGCCACGGCCGGCGCGCTCCTGGTCCGCCGCGCGGACAGTCCCTTCTTCCTGGCCTGGGCGGGGGGCGGCTACCTCTTCCTCCTCTCCCTGCGCTTCGTCGCGACCCGGTACTGGCTCCCCTTCCTCCCCCCGCTGCTGCTCGCGCTGCCCCTGGGGCGAAACGCGCGCTGGCTCGTGGTCGCGCACACCTGCCTCGGCTCGCTGCTGCTCGCCGACGACGCCCTGCACGCGCGCGCGGTGACCGCGCTCGCGGAGCAGGTGGCGGCGTTGGGGACGGGCCGGTTCACCGGTCACTGGGGCTGGCAGCACACGCTGGAGAGCCGCGGCTGGGTCGCGCTGGACGAGGGGGAGCGGGCGGCGCCGGGGGAGCTGGTCGCGATGCCTCAACAAGCCTGGCCCCAGCCCGCGGACGTGCCCTGCAGCCAGGTGGTGTGGGAGGGCTCCGCTCGTCCACCCCTCCCCTGGCTCCCCCGCGCGTACAGCCAACGCGCCGAGCTGAACCTGCACGCCGACTGGATCGCCGGCCCCCCCATGGTGCGCACCGTGGCCCCCTGGGGCTTCGCGAACGACCCCTACGAGCGGGCCCGCGTCTGCCGCGATTAGCCCCGGCTGCTCACGGGGTCGGCGATGAGAATGGGTTGTCCGGCAAGGGGTTGGTCCGCGCCAGGACGTCGACGAACACGCGCACCGCGGGTCGGGCCAGGGTTCGCCGCCGCGCCGCGACCACCACCGCCCGGTCCAGGCCCGGAGGAGGGAAGGGCACGCAGAGCTCGGCCGGGACCCCCGAGGCGATGGCGAGCGGGAGCGGGACCAGGCCGTGGCCGAAGCCGGCGAGGGCGAGCCGGACCACGGCGGGGAAGGACTCGATGGTCCGCGTCGGCTCCACCGACCAGCCCCACGCCCGGGCGCGGCGGGCGACGCGGGGGGCGAGCGCCGCCCAGGTGAGCGAGTGGGGCTCGACCGTGATCACCGGCACCACCCCGCTGGGCTGGAAGGGGACGAGCCCGCTGGGCACGATCACCATGGGCTCCGAGCCCAGCTGCACCACCTCCAGCGACGCGTCCGTGTCCCCCTCGGCGCACACCGCCAGCTCGAGCTCGCCGCTCCGCAGCCACTCCAGCACGGCCGGCCCCCGGTGGACCCTGAGATCGAGCTCCAGGTGCGCCGCAGCCGCGGCCCGCGCCAGGACCTCCGGCAGCCAGGACGCGAGCAGGGAGTGGGACGCCGCCACGCGCAGGCGCCCGGGGCCGGGCTCGACGTCGAGCAGCTCGGCCAGGCGGCGCAGCAGCGGTCCCGCCTCGTCCAGGAACATCCGCCCCTCGGGGGTGAGCCGGATGCGGCGGCCCACCGGCTCCACGAGCTGCCGCCCCAGGCGGGCCTCCAGCGCATGGACCCGCTTCGAGACCGCCGACTGGGAGATCCGCAGCCGGACCGCGGCCCGGCCGGTGGTCCCGGTCTCATCCAAGGCGCGGAGCGCCTCCATCTCGTCGAACATAGTCGTAGTATTACTTGATTACAGTCTGGAATGGCGTGAGACGACTGCATTGCGACGGGCAAAGCTGAGGTCGGTGCTGCCATGACCCTCCTGCTCCTCGGCCTCGCCGCCTTCGCCACCGCCGTGCTCTCCGCCACCCTCGGCATGGCGGGCGGCCTGGTGCTCATGGGCGTCTACGCCGCGCTCCTCCCCGTCCCGGCCGCGATGGTGCTGCACGGCCTCACCCAGCTCGTCGCCAACGGGCTCCGGGCCGCCGTCCACGCGCGCGCCGTCCACGGCCGGGGGGTGGCCGCCTACGGTGTGGGTGCGGTCGCCGCTGCGGCGGTCCTGGCGCCGTTCGCCTGGTCACCTCCCGCGACGCTCGTCTACCTCGGGCTCGGCGCGGTGCCGTTCGTGGCGCGCGCCGCCCCGCGGACGCCGCTCATGGACTTCGCCCGCCCCCAGGCCGCTGCCCTGGCGGGCTTCGTGGTCTGCGGGGTGCAGACGGTGGCCGGAGTCGCCGGCCCCCTACAAGAGCTGTTCTTCCTCGACAGCCGCATGGGGGTTCGGGAGGTCGTGGGGACCAAGGCGGCCACCCAGGCGCTCTCCCACCTCGCCAAGATCGCCTTCTTCATGCCCCTCCTCGCCCCCGGCGCGCTGGAGACCACTCCCATCCTCGTCGTGCTGAGCGGAGCGGCCGCCGGCACCCTGGTCGGGTCCCGGCTCTTGGAGCGATGGTCCGAGGCGGGCTTCCGGGCCGCCACCCGAACGGTCGTCCTCGGCATCGGCGCCGTCTACCTCCTCATCGGCCTGGCGCGGCTCTCCACGCTCGGGTGGGCCGGGGACTGGGCGCGCTGAGGGCCCCCCGTCGGGACACGGCCCCCCTCGGACCCCTCAGTGGCCTTCCCTCACGGCATTCCGGTTCCAGCTCGGGATCTGCACCACCACCTTCTGGGTGCCGTCCGGCACCGTCTGGCAGGCGAGCCGCGACACGGGGAGCAGCGCCGGGGCGCCGTCGAGCATGTCCTCCTCCTCCTCGGTCGCCTCCCCGCAGCTCTTCAAGCCCTCGCGGACGTAGACGTGGCACGTGGAACATGCGCACACACCGCCGCAGGTGTGCTCGATCTCCACGCCCGCGCGGACGAGCGCCGCCATGATGGAGCCGGGCAGGCCGATCCCCTCGTCGGGCAGGTCCGCCGGGTCGATGGTGAGGGTGGGGCCGTCGGGGCGGACCTCGAGGGTGTACGGCTTCACCGGGACCCGCGCCTCGACCTCGGACAGGTAGGGGTTCTTTCCGCGCGCCATCAGGGTGCCGGCGCCTTCATGCCGAGCTGCTGCCCGACATCGTCGGCGCCCCGACCGGAGAGCGCGAGGGTGAGGTCGCGCTCGATGCGGCGCTGGGCGAAGGGGGCCGTCACCGCGTCCAGCTCGTGCGAGAGGTCGGCGATGCGCTTCCGATCCTCGGTGAGCTGCACGGCGCGGAGCTCGTCGGCCACCGCGCGGATGCGCTCGCCCTCACCGGGCTCGAGCAGCTCCGGGTCGGCGGCGAGCGCCTTGTCCACCGCGTGCAGGATGCCCTCGGCCTCCACCCGGGACTCGATGAGCATGCGCGCGTCCACGTCGGTCTCGGCGTGGTCGATGGACTCCTCGAGCATGCGCTCGATCTCGTCCTCGGAGAGCCCGTAGCTGGGCCGGACGTCGATGTTCGCCTCGATGCCGGTGTGCTCCTCACGGGCGCTCACCTTGAGGAGCCCGTCGGCGTCGACCGTGAACTCGACCTTGATGCGCGGGATCCCGGCGGGCAGGGGAGGGAGACCGGAGAGCGCGAAGCGGCCGAGCGAGCGGTTGTCGCGGGCCATCTCGCGGTCGCCCTGGACGATGTGCAGGTCGATCGCGGTCTGCCCGTCCACGTGGGTGGTGAAGGTCTGCGAGGCGTTGATGGGGAGCGTGGAGCAACGCGGGATGAACTTCTCCACCACGCCGCCCATGACCTCGAGCCCGAGGGAGAGCGGGATGACGTCGAGGAGGAGGAGGTCGTCGGCGAGCTGCGAGCTGCCGGTGAGGATGTCCGCCTGCATGGCCGCGCCCAGGGCGACCACCTCGTCCGGGTCGAGATCGCAGTGGGGCTCCCGCCCGAAGAGCTGGGCCACGTGGCGGCGCACCAGGGGGACTCGGGTGGACCCACCCACCATCACCACCGCCTCCACCTGTTCGGGGGAGAGCCCGGCGTCCCGCATCGCCTGCCGGCACGCGACGGCGGTACGCTCCACGATGGGGGCGATGAGCGCCTCGAAGCCCGCCCGCGTGACGGTGAGCGTGCGCCCGGCCACGTTCACCTCGGTGGACTCGGCGTCGGTGAGGCGGCGCTTGGCGGCCTCCACCTCGGCCAGGAGCGCCCGCTGCCCCGCCTTGTCCAGCTCGCCCAGGCCCAGCTCGGCCCGGACGTGGTCGGCCAGCGCGCGGTCGAAGTCGTCGCCGCCCAGGTGCGTGTCGCCCGCGGTGGAGAGCACCTGGAAGATGCCGTCGTCCAGCTCGAGCACCGAGATGTCGAAGGTGCCCCCGCCGAGGTCGTACACCGCGAAGCGCCCGCCGCCGCGCTTGTCGAGCCCGTAGGCGATCGCCGCCGCCGTCGGCTCGTTGAGGAGCCGCAGCACCTCGAGCCCCGCCAGCCGGGCCGCGTCCTTGGTGGCCTGTCGCTGCGCGTCGTCGAAGTACGCCGGCACGGTGATGACCGCGCCGCCCGGCTCGCCGAAGAGGCACTCAATCGCGCGCGCGCGCAGCACCTTGAGCACCTCGGCGGAGACCTCCATGGGGGTGGTGCCGCGGCCGTCCGGCAGGACGAACCGGACCACTCGGGTCTCCTCGCCGTCCATCTCGTAGCGGAAGAGCGCCGCGTCCGCGACGCAGTCCGCCGGCGCCCGGCCCATGAAGCGCTTCACGCTGGTGAAGGTGGTGCGAGGGAACTCGGGCGCGGCCTCGCGCGCGTCGAAGCCCACGACCGTGCGGTCCGCTTCGTACCGGACCGCGCTGGGCAGGAGCGAGCGTCCGAGCTCGTCGCGGAGGCAGCGCGCCTTCCCGCTCATGACCACCGCCACGAGCGAGTTGGTGGTGCCGAGGTCAATGCCGATGTTCGCCATGGGGGTCCTTCTCGCGGGCGAGGCCCGACAGGTAGGTGAGACGGGAGAGACGGTCCTCGACCGGGGCGAGGTCCCCCTCGCCGGCCTCCCACCGACGGAAGATGTCGTGCAGCTCGGCGCGCATCGCGGCCTCGCGGGCCCCCGCCTGCTCTCGCACGAAGCCGGGCTCGTCCAGCTCGCGCTCCTTCCACTCGAAGATCTCTTCGAGGAAGGCCGGATCGAGCCGGGGGCCACGCTCGCGGGGGGCGGGGTGACCGGTCGCGAGCCACCAGGCCCGCCGGTTCTCGTCCTTGAGCAGCGTGCGGGCCTCGTTGAGCAGCGCGGTCCACTGGAGCGCGAAGCGCCGCCACGCCGGGGGCTTGGCCACGTAGCGGTCGGGGTGCAGCTTCCGGGCGAGCGCCCGGTAGGCCTGCTCCACCTCCGCGGCGTCCACGAAGTACCGCCGCGGCAGCCCGAGCAACGCGTAGGGATCGAGCGTCGCCGGAGGCGGCTGGGGGGCGCCGCAGCCCACGCAGACGGGGCCGGCGACCTTTTCGTGGCAGGTCCAGCAGGTCACGGCAGAGGTCCCGGGTTCAGACGGAGAAGGACTCGCCGCAGCTACAGCTCTTGCCCGCGAGCGGGTTCTTGAACTCGAAGCCCGTCTTCATCAGCTCCGACTTCCAGTCGATCTCGGTGCCGTTCAGGAAGAGGTAGGACTTCCGGTCGATCAGCACCTTGACCTTCTCGCCGTCGGGCCCGAACTCGAAGACCTTGTCCTTCGGGTCCGCCGCCTCGGCGAAGTCCACGAAGTACGAAAGGCCCGAGCACCCCCCGCCCCGGATGCCGACGCGGAAGTAGTGATCGGGCGTCTGGCGCTTGACCTTCAGCTCGTTGATGCGGTTGACCGCGCGTTCGGTGAGCTCGATGGCCATCGGTCAGCTCGCGGCGGAGGCGGCCTTGGCGGCCCGCTTCTTCTGGTAGTCGGCGATGGCCGCCTTGATGGCGTCCTCCGCCAGCACCGAACAGTGGATCTTGACCGGCGGGAGCTTCAGCTCCTCGGCGATCTGGCTGTTCTCGATGCCCATCGCGTACTCGATGGTCTTGCCCTTCACCATCTCGGTGACGAGCGAGCTCGAGGCGATGGCCGAGCCGCAGCCGAAGGTCTTGAACTTGGCGTCCTCGATGATGCCGTCGTCCGAGATCTTCAACTGCAGCTTCATCACGTCCCCGCACGCGGGGGCGCCGACGAGGCCGGTGCCCACGTCCTCGGCGTTCTTGTCCATCGAGCCCACGTTGCGAGGGTTCTCGTAGTGGTCGACGACCTTGTTGCTGTAGGCCATGACGGTGACTCCTGTTCCTGGGAAACGGACTAGTGAGCGGTCCACTGGATGGACTTGAGGTCCACCCCTTCCTTGACCAGCTCGTAGAGGGGGCTCATGTCGCGCAGCCAGCCGACCTTCTCGGTGACGAGGCGGATCGCGTAGTCGATCTCCTCCTCGGTGTTGAAGCGGCCGATGCCGAAGCGGATGGAGGTGTGGGCGAGCTCCACGTCCACGCCCATCGCGCGCAGCACGTAGCTGGGCTCGAGCGAAGCCGAGGTGCAGGCCGAACCCGAGGAGACGGCGAGATCCTTGATGGCCATCATCATCGCCTCGCCCTCGCAGAAGGCGAAGCTGACGTTGAGGTTGTGGGGGAGGCGGTGCTCCCACGAGCCGTTGAGGTAGAGCTCGTCCATGTTGGCCTGCAGGCCGGTCCAGAGCCGGTCGCGGAGCGACCGAACCCGATCCACCTCGCCGTTGGTGAGCGCTTCCCGGGCCAGCTCGGCCGCCGCACCCATGCCCACGATCTGGTGCACGGCGTGGGTGCCGGACCGGAGGCCGCGCTCCTGCCCGCCGCCGAAGACGATGGGCTCGAGCCGGATCCGCGGACGGCCGCGACGCACGTACAGCGCGCCGACGCCCTTGGGTCCGTACATCTTGTGGGCCGAGAGCGAGAGCAGGTCCACGTTCATGGACGCGACATCCACCGGGATGCGCCCGAGGGACTGGACCGCGTCGGTGTGGAAGATGACCCCGTGCGCCCGGCACACCGCGCCGATCTCGGTGATGGGCTGCACCACCCCCACCTCGTTGTTGGCGTGCATGATGGAGCACAGGATGGTGTCCGGGCGGATGGCCGCCTCCACCTGGGCCGCGGTGAGCAGGCCGTCCTTGTCCACCTCGAGGTAGGTGACCTCGAAGCCTTCCTTCTCGAGCGCGTGGCACGTGTCCAGCACCGCCTTGTGCTCGATGTTGGAGGTGATGAGGTGGCGCCCCTTCTCCTTGTAGAAGCGCGCCACCCCGAGCACCGCGAGGTTGTCCGACTCGGTGGCGCCGGAGGTGAAGACGATCTCCTTCTCGTCGGCGCCGATCAGCTCGGCCACCTGGCCGCGCGCCTTCTCCACCCCGGCCTGCGCCGCCCACCCGAAGGCGTGGTTGCGCGAGCCGGCGTTCCCGTAGACCTCGGTGAGGTAGGGGAGCATGGCCTCCACCACCCGGGGATCGCAGCGGGTGGTGGCGTGGTTGTCGAGGTAGATCGGGGTCTTCATTTGGCTTCCATTTCGTGGGAGGGCCGGACGGCCGCCACCATGGGGGGGGCGTCCAGACCGTCGTGTTCGCTCTCGCAGGCGCGGCAGGCGATCTTCTCGGTCGCGGGCGCGCAGCTGCGGCAGGTGGAAAGGTAGGCGAGCGCGTTGCCGAGCTCGCCTTCCAGCACGCTCAACCGGGCCACCTGGGCCCGGGTGTCCTCCAGCTTGGAGGTGTAGAAGGCCCGCAGCTCGGCCATCATCTCGGGGCCGGTGGGGTTCGCGTGCAGGTTGGCGAGGAAGGCCTTGATGTCCGGGAGGGAGAACCCGAGGTCCTGCAGCCGCCCGATCCACTCGATGCGGAACAGGGCGTCCTCGTCGTACTCGCGGAACCCGCCCTTGGTGCGGCCGGCCGGCGCGAGGAGGCCGATCTCCTCGTAGAAGTGCAGCGTACGGACCGTGCGGCCGGACCGTTCCGCGAGCTCTCCGATACGCAGGCGACGAGGGGACATCCAATCCTTACGTGAACGTGAGCTTGATAGTGCAGGTCGGATCCGATGTCTACCGCCGGGAGGGCGGGCCCGTGGGATTCGTGGTGGTTTTCACCATATCTCGTTGAGTATGCTCAACGAGTGCGCTACGTAGATGAGCACACTCATCGAGCATGCTCACCATGACCCGTGCCGAGCAGAAGGCCGAGACCCGCGCCCGCATCCTCGACGCCGCCCGTCGCCTGTTCGCCGCCCACGGCTGGGAGGGCACCACCACCCGCGCCGTGGCGCAGGAGGCCGGGGTGGCGGAGGGCACGGTCTTCGCCCACTTCGCGGACAAGGAGCTGCTCCTCGAGGGCGCGCTCCACGAGCGCATCGCGGCCGCCCTGGGCGGGGCCTTCGCCACCCTCCCGTCCGGCGGGCTCGTCGCCCAGCTGACACATCTCGCAGTCTCGCTCTACCGGATGTACGGCGAGGACCCCGCGCTCGCCCGCGTGCTGGTGCAACGGAGCCTCTTCCTGGTGGAGGGAGAGGCGGGTCGGAACGCGGCCGCGGCGGTGGAGGCCTTCTCCCACCAGGTGGCCGCGCTGATCGACGCGGCACGCATCCGTGGGGAGGTGGACCGGGCTCTGGACCCCCGCCTGGGCGCCACCGCCTACTTCTCCTTCTACCTCTCGGTCCTCATCGCCGGGCTTCGCGGCCGGCTGGACCTGGACGGGCAGGAGCGGCTCCTCCGGCAGCTGCTCGACGCCTACTTCCGCCCCCGCCGGCCCTGAGGTGTAGCCATGAACGTGCTCGTCGTGGGTGGTGGGGTGGCGGGGCTCGGCCTGGCGGCCGGGCTCCGCGGTCGCGCCTCGGTCACCCTCGCGGACCAGGCGCCGGCGTGGAGGCCTCTCGGCGCCGGCCTCCTCCTCCACGCCAACGCCATGGCCGCCCTGACCCGCCTGGGCGTGGACATCGACGGTCTCGGCGCGCCCGTGGGGGTCATGCGCATCGCCGACCGCGAGGGCGATGAGCTCTCCCGGATCGAGACCGCGGACCTGCCCACCCGGCTCCGCACCGCCCGCGTCGTGCACCGCGCCGCCCTCCACGAGCGCCTCCTCGCCCACGTCGACGCCGAGGTCCGGCTGGGCACCACCGTGACCGAGGTGGCGCCGGACGGAGCCGCGACGCTCTCGGACGGAACCCGGGCGGCCTGGGACCTGGTGGTGGGAGCGGACGGCCTGCGCTCGCGCGTGCGCCAGCTCCTGGGAGGGGGCCTGAGCCCCCGGTACCTCGGCTACACCTGCTGGCGGTGGATCGGGCGGGACCCCGGGTTGGACGGGATGGTGGAGATGTGGGGGCGCGGACGTCGGGTGGGGCTCGTCCCCCTCGGCGACGGGCGTCTCTACGGCTTCCTGGTGGAGAACGCGCCGGCCGGCACCACCGCCGAGGTGCCCGCGGCCGAACTCCCCGCCCGCTTCGCCGAGTTCCGGGGCTCGGCCCCCGCGGCCCTCGCCGGGTTGGCCCAGGTCCCGGTGCGCCACGACGACCTCCACGACCTGGGCGGGGTGGACTGGGGGAAGGGCCGGGTGCTCCTGGTGGGCGATGCTGCCCACGCCCAGACCCCCAACCTCGGCCAGGGGGCCGCGACCGCCCTCGAAGACGCCGCCGCCCTGGCCGGGCTCCTCCCCGACGCCGCCGAGACCGCCGTGCCCGCCTTCGTGGCGCGTCGCGACGCGCGGGTGCGCGATCTCCAGTCGCTCGGTCGCCGGCTCGGGGTCATGGCGCAGTGGTCCCACCCCCTGGCCTGCTGGGTTCGTGACACATCGACACGTCTCACGCCCGGCTGGCTCAACCGGCGGATGCTGGCCCGGGTGGTGGAGGCGGGGATGACGTGACCGGGCCCCCGCCCTCCCGCTCGGCCACGTAGATGTGCAACAGCGCCAGGAGGACGGCCACCAGTACCGGCCCCACCAGGATCCCGATCACCCCGAAGTTCGCCAGGCCCCCGAACGCGCCGAGGAACACGAGCAGCAGGGGGACATCGCTCTTCCCCTTCACGATGAACGGGCGGACCATGTTGTCCACCGTCCCGGTCAGGGCGAGCGACCAGATGGACACGAACAGCGCGGCGCCGGCACGATCCTCGGCCAGGAGCAGGATGCAGACCGGCAACCACACGAGCGTGGTACCGACCAGGGGGACGTAGGCGAAGACGGCGGTGAGGGCGCCGAACAGGAGCGCACGGTCCACCCCGGCGAGCCAGAAGCCGACCGTGGCCACCACCCCCTGCAGGAGACCGGCGACGAGCCCGGCCAGCACCACGTTGCGCGCGAACTGGACGAAGACCCCGACCAGGCGATCGGTGTGATCCGCCGCCAGCGGAGACGCGCGACGGGCCAGGTCCAGGAGCTGGTGCCCCCGCGCCAGGAAGGTGGCGGTGGCGAGGAAGAACACGACGAGCTTCAGCACCAGGCCGGCGGTGAGGGACAGGAGCCCCGGGACGTTCTGCGTCACCGTGCCGGCCAGGGTGAGGACCCCGTTGCGCAGCGCGTCCTCCACGCTGTCCAGGAGCGCGGTGCGACCGCCGGCGAGGTCCGCCACCCAGCGCATCGGCCCCGAGGCCAGGAAGCGACGAAGGTGGTCGTCCCACTGCCCGATCTGCACCTGCGCCGCCACCTGGTTGGCCAGGACCACCACCTCGCGGCCGACGAAGAAGCCCGCGAAGGCGGCCGGAACGAACACCCCCACCGTGAAGCCGAGCAGGGTCAGCGCCGCCGCCACCCCGCGCCGGTTCCCGGTCGCGCGCAGGACGCGGGCGTGCAGCGGGCCCACGAGGATGGTGACGACGGCCGCCACGAGCACCGCGTCGAGGTAGCCCCGGACCAGCCAGGCGGTGAGCCCACCGACCGCAAGGGTGACGAGGACGAGGGGGGAGACTCCGGCCACGCCGCGTCCTATCCCACCCGACCCGACCGGGAGCGCTCCGGCGCGACCGCGGGATCCTGGCCGTAGAAGCGCGCCAAGGCCGCGTACAGCTCCGGCTCCTCCCGGCGCAGGCGCGAGGGTCGCTCGAAGAACACCTCGGTGGCGACGGCGAAGAACTCGGCCGGATCCTGGGCGCCGTAGGCGTCCAGAAGCCCCTCGCGCCCCTGGGCGAGCTCGGCGCGGAGCGCGTCGTAGGCGGCGCCCAGGGCGCCGGCCCAGGCACGGTAGGTCTCGGCGTCGGGCAGGGTGGGGGCGCCGTCGGCGGGGCCGTCCACCGTGTCGAGCTGGTGGGCGAACTCGTGGAGGACGACGTCCTGGCCGTCGTCCGCATCGCGCAGCCCGCGAAGCACCGCGTCCCAGGCGAGGACGACCAGCCCGTGGCGCCAGGACTCACCCGCCCGGGCCTGCTCGCCCTCGAGGACGAGGTGGCCGTCCCGCCGGCGCACCGGCGCGACGAAGGCGGACGGGTACACGCGCACCACCCTGAGGTCCTGGTAGGCGTCCACGTCGAGGCCGAGCAGGAGCCGCGCCGCGCTCACCGCGATGGTGACCCGGACGTCGTCGTCCACCTCCAGGCCCCCGCACCCTTCGATCAGCACCTCCGCCAGGAAGACCTGCACCAACCACTCGAGGCGGGTGCGCTCGGCCGGGGCGAGCCGGCCCGCCCAGGGCGCCCGCTGGGCCACCAACCGCGTCCAGGCAGCCGGAAAGGGAGCGTCGCGGAGGGCGTCGCGGCGACGACGACGCAGGTACCCGAAGATCACCGGTCGATGGTAGGCCTGCCCGGGGCCCGGGTCCACCCCCGGTCCCGGGCGCGGGGGGCTCCGCGACGGGCGCCGCCCCCCGGCATATGCGCCCGGATGCACCCGAACGCCGCGCTGATCGCCCGCTTCTACACCGCCTTCCAGGCCAGGGACGCGGCCGCCATGGGCGCCTGCTACGCCCCCGGGGTGGTGTTCTCCGACCCCGCCTTCGGCGAGCTCGAGGGCGACCGGGCGCGCGGCATGTGGGAGATGCTCCTGGGCCGGGCGTCGGACCTGGTGGTCGAGTTCTCCGCCGTGGAGGCGGACGACACACAAGGCACGGCTCACTGGGAGGCGACGTACACCTTCGGGCAGACGGGCCGGAAGGTCCACAACGTCATCGACGCCCGCTTCCGCTTCGCGGACGGGCACATCGTCCGCCACGACGACCGGTTCGACTTCTGGGCATGGTCCCGCCAGGCGCTGGGCGCCCCCGGGTTCCTCCTGGGCTGGACCGGGTTCCTCCAGGGGAAGGTCCGCGCCCAGGCGGTGAAGGGGCTCGAACGGCACCTCGCCGGTGCGCGTGGATAAAGCCGTGTAAGCGCGCCGCCTCGAGGCGCGTTCCCCGGCGGCCCGATGCTCCTCGCCCTCTCGCTCCCCCTGTACGCCGACGAAGCGCCCGAGCGCGCGCCGGTGCGTTGGGCCCCCACCCGGGCGGACTACGTGCTCACCCGGCTCGCGGACGGGACCTGGCAGGTGGACGCCACGCTGCGGGTGGTCCCGGTGGACCCGGAGGTCGGCAGGCTGGCCTGGCTCGCACCGTCCGGCGACGCGGTGGCCTGGACCTCCGTCGGGGGCGGGGCGCACCTCGAGAACGGCCAGGTGGTGGTGGACCTCCCGGCGGGCGGCGGCCCCATCCAGGCCCGGGCCCGCGGCGTGCTCACCCCCGCGCAGGAGGGCTCCGCCTCCCTCGAGGTCACCGCCCGCGTGACCGTGTCCCGCGTGACGACGGACGCGGGCGGCTACGACGTGCGCCTGCCCGACGCGCCCGGCGGCTTCGCCCCCGACGACCTGGCGTGGACCTGGGCGCCCCGCCGCGAGCACGCGCCCGCCGCGCCGGAGACGCTCGTCGTCGCGGAGACCGTGGGCGCCGCATGGGGGGACGAAGGCGCGGTGGCCGCCCGCACCCGCGTCCGCTTCCAGGTGCTGCGGGGGGAGCGCTCGCGCTTCCGCGTACGCGCCCCGGGCCTCTCCGACGTGGAGGTGACCGGCGCCAACGTGGCCCGCTGGTCGCGCGCCGGGGACGTGCTCGAGATCGAGACGCTCGAGCCGGTCCGGGGTGTCCTGGCCGTGGACGTCAGCGGGCGCGTGGCCGGCGCCGGCCAGGCCCGCCCCTTCCCCCTGGCCGAGCCGCTCGAGGTGCGCCGCAACCGCGTGTGGAGGGTGGTGGGCCGCAGCGACGAGGGGGAGCTCATCCCCGAGAGCAGCGCCCGCTCCGTGGCCGTCCGGGCCCTCCCCGAGTGGGGCCGGGCCGTGGGCGACACGACCCCGCTGGCGGCCTGGGAGGGGACCGCTCCGCTCACCGTGCGCGCGGCGAACTACGAGGCGGTCATGGGGCGGGACATGGTGGTGGAGGAGGCGCGGTTCATCGCTTCCACCAACGCCGACGGTCGGCTCCTGCTGCGGGCCACCTGGCTCGTGCGCAACGAGCGCAGCCAGTACCTGCACGTGGTGCCGCCCGCGGGGTGGAGCCCGCTCACCGCCCGCGTGACCGGCACGCCGGTCTCCGTGCTGTCGGACGGGGCCGGCGGGGTCTACGTCCCGCTCGAGAAATCCCTGGAGACGGTGAAGGGGCTCCTCTCCTTCCCGGTGGAGGTCACCTGGCTCGCGGAAGGCCAGGCCTGGGGCCGGCGGGGCGACCGGGCCCTGGTGCTCCCCTCGGTGAACGCGCCCATCCAGGGCCTGAAGTGGGAGGTGCACCTGCCCCGCGGGTACCGGGAGGACCAGCGGCGTCGCGACCCGGCCGCCGCGGCGAGCTCCGCGGGGCCCGCGGACTTCTCCCTCCTCGCCGCGGACAAGGCGCAGGTGGCCCTGGACAACGCCACGAAGGCCTACCGCTCGAACGACTTCGAGGCGGCCCAGGAGTGGGTCCACCAGGCCGTGCAGGAGGACGCCGACAACGAACAGGCGGCGCAGCTCCAGGGCAACCTGGACGTGCTCCTCGGAGGCCAGGGCAACGACGACACCTCGCGACGGGTGCGGGAGCTGGCCAACGCCAAGACGGTGGACGAGCAGGCGCGGGTCGACGAGGTGGAGCGCAAGGCCGACGAGGCGCTCGCCGCCGGCGACGAGGTGAAGGCGCTCGGGTACCTGGAGGAGGCCTACTCGCTCTCCAGCTCCATCGCGATCACCCAACAGGCGGAGAACACGGACCTGCGCGAGCGCGCCGCTTCCACCAAGACGAAGATGGAGAAGGCCAAGGTCGAGGTCGCCAAGAAGATGTCCGAGAAGGACGCCGCACCCGAACCGGATTCCGGCCGCTTCGAGTACTACGCCATCGACGGGAACCAGCTCCCGGAGGCCACGGGCGGCATCGGCGGCGGCGAGGGCGAGCTCGACGCCTCGGGCACGGTGGAGCCGCCCACGGAGATCGCAGAGGAGGAGGAGCCCTACGCGGCCGAACCGGTGGCGATCGACACCGCGACGGCCTCCACGGGCGAGGTCCTTACGAAGGATTTCCTCCAGCGCGTCCCGGCCGGGCGCTCGTACCAGTCGACCACCGCCGCGGCCCCCGGAATCGCCGCAGGGAAGTCCGGCGCCGGTGCCCGCGCCCAAGCCGCGGGCCGCGCCCCCCCTCCGGCGGCCCCGCCCCCTCCGCCGCCGAGCCCGACCACGGTGGCCTCCCCCCGACCGGCGCCCGCCGCCGAGGACGCGCCCGAGAAGCCCGCTGACGGCGACGCGCGGCCCGCGCTGGCGGTCAACGCGTCCCCGCTCACCCCGGCCCTCCCCCTGGACACCCCGTCGGTCGTCGCCGCGCAGGCCCTCCTGCCCGCGGGCGAGACCCCCACCCTGACCGTCCGCTACCGCATGCTCCGTGGAGATCCCTGATGCTCGCGCTCCTGCTCGCAACCATCGCCCTGGCGAAGCCCTCGCTGACCCTCAACGACTCCACCGTGGTCATCCCCTGGGAGGACTTCCAGAAGCTCTACGAGCGGGGCCAGGCCCCCGACGAGAAGCCCAAGCCGGCCCCCCGCGACTTCACGCTCGACCGCGCGGTCTACTCGGGCCGCATCGTGGGGGAGGGCGAAGACGCCTACGCGCTCCTGCGCCTCTCGCTCCGGGGCCAGGTGCACAAGGAGGACGGTTGGACCGCGGTGCCGCTCTTGTCGACCGCGGCCTCCCTGCAGGCGGCGAAGATCGACGGGCGCGACGGCGCCGTCTACATCGACGGCTCCTTCTACAACTTCGTCACCAAGAAGGTGGGGCCCTTCAGCGCGGAGCTGGAGTTCGCCGTGCCGATCAACGAGGCCGAGGGCGAGTCCTCCTTCGCGCTCCCGCTCACCGCGACCGGCGCGACGGAGGTGAGCTTCACCGTCACCTCCGCCGAGGAGCTCACCTTCGACGTGCCCGGGGCGCAGGGCGTATCGACCACCACCAAGGGGAACGAGCACACCGTCGCGGCCATGGTCACCGCCAACCGCTCGCTCACGCTGTCCTGGCACCGCAAGGTCACCGAGGAGGTGGCGCAGGCGCGCCGGGTCTACGCCGAGTCCCAGGTGCTCCTGGGGGTGGGTGAAGGCGTGCTCCAGGGCCGCGCGATGGTGAACTACACCGTGCTCCACAAGGGCGTGGAGGACCTCAGGGTCCAACTGCCCAAGGACGTCACCGTGCTCGAGGTGGAGGGGCCCGGCATCGCGGACTGGTCCCAGGGCGCCGACGGCGTGATCACGGTCGACCTGAACTACGCGGCGCTGGGCGCCTACCGCCTCGTGGTGGACTACGAGCGCCCGCTCGCGACCGGCTCGGCAGCCCTCCCGGTGCCCAAGGTGCTGGACGTCACGCGGGAGAAGACCTGGATCGGCGTAGACGCGCGGTCGGCGGTGGAAGTGGTGGCCGGCGCCGCCTCCGGGGCCACCCCGGTGGACGTGCGCGAGCTCCCGGCCGCGATCGTGGGCCAGACCGACCACCCCGTGCTCCTCGCCTGGAAGGCGCGCGGCGGCGACATCCAGATCCCCGTGGAGGTCAAGTCCCACCCCGACGTGGACATGCTGGTCACCCTGGTGGACTCGGCCATCGTGGAGTCGCTCGTCACCGACGACGGCCGCCGCATGACCCGGGTGCGTTGGGCGGTGCGCAACAACCGCAACCAGTTCCTCCGGGTGCAGCTCCCCGCCACCGCCGAGGTGTGGAGCGCGTCGGTGGCCGGCCGAGGGGTGAAGGTGGCCAAGGGGGACAGCGGGGTGCTGGTGCCCCTGGTGCGCTCCGACGCGTCGGGCGGGGCCCTGTCGGCCTTCCTGGTGGAGCTGGTGTACGTCGAGCCCGGCGAGGAGCTCGGGACCTCGGGCGAGGCGCGGGTGGAGATCCCCCGGGTGGACGCCCCCGTCTCGCAGCTCCAGTGGACCGTGTACTTCCCCCAGCGCGCGCGCATCGGGAAGCGGTCCTACGACGGTACCGTGCGGCACGTCACCTGGTTCTCCGGCGCCCCCACCCTGCCGCCCGACGCCAGCGTCACCCCGCGGCAGACCGCCAACGTCCGGGCCGCCGCCGCCGCCGACCAGATGGCCGGCACGCTGGGGCAGGGCGTCGAGCCGGTGGAGGTCTCGCTCCCCCTCGCCGGCCAGACCATCCTCTTCGAGAAGATGCTGGTCCTCGATGAACCGTTGTGGATCTCGTTCGAGTATCGGCTTCCCCGCGCTCGCTGACCGTGACCCATCCCGTGGTCGCGGATAAGCCCCGCGACCCGGAGGTCCGATCGTGCGAAAGACCCTGCTCCTCGCTCTCCCCCTCGCGCTCGCCCTCCCGGCGGTCGCGGGCACGCCCGCGCCGGAGCTCAAGTTCGAGAAGTACGAGCTCCCCAACGGCCTGGAGGTGATCCTCTCGGAGGATCGCCGCCTCCCGCTGGTCTCCGTCAACCTCTGGTACCACGTGGGTGGCAAGGACGAGGTGCCCGGCCGCTCGGGCTTCGCGCACCTCTTCGAGCACATCATGTTCCAGGGGTCGAAGAACGTCCCCGAGGACCGCTTCTTCCCGATGCTCGAGGCCGCCGGGGCGCCGCTGGTCAACGGCACCACGGACTTCGACCGCACCAACTACTTCGAGACCGTCCCCTCGAACCAGCTCGAGCTCGCGCTCTGGCTCGAGTCCGACCGCATGGGCTGGCTCCTGGACACGCTCACCCAGGAGCGCCTGGACAACCAGAAGGCCGTGGTGCGCAAGGAGCGCCAGCAGAGCATCGAGAACGTGCCCTACGGCTCAGCCGAGGAGCAGTTCTTCAAGGCGCTCTTCCCCGCCCCGCACCCCTACAACGGGGTGGTGATCGGCTCGCACCTCGACCTCGAGGCCGCCACGCTGGAGGACGTCAAGGGCTTCTTCCGTACCTTCTACCCACCCAACAACGCGACGCTGGCCATCGTGGGCGACTACGACCCGGCCACGATCAAGGCCATGGTGGACCGGTACTTCGGGTCCATCCCGAAGGGCGCCGAGCCCGCACCGACCAAGCTCCCCCCCGTGGCGCACACCAAGGAGACCCGCCTGGCGCTCACCGACGAGGTGGAGCTGGCCAAGGTGTTCTTCGGCTGGGTGGGGCCGCGCAGCTTCGAACCCGGCGACGCGGAGCTCACCCTGGCCGCGGAGGTGCTGGCCGGCACCAAGTCGAGCCGACTCCACGAGGCCCTGGTGCTCAAGCAGCAGGTCGCCGCCGAGGTGAAGGCCTACCAGTACCCGCTCCAGGCGGGCTCGGTGTTCGTGGTGGAGGTCCAGGGGCGGCCCGGCCAGACGCCGGACGCGCTGGAGAAGGCGGCCTGGCCGATCATCGAAGGCCTCCGCACCACCCCCCCGAGCGCCGAGGAGCTGGACCGCGCCAAGCGGAGCTGGCAGGCCGAGACGGTGCGGCAGCTCCAGTCGCTGGGCGGCTTCGGCGGCCGCGCCGACCTCCTGAACTACTACAACCACCACCTGGGTGATCCCGGCTACCTCCCCAAGGATGTCGCCCGGATCGAGGCCGTGACGCCGGCCGCCGTCCAGAAGGCGCTCACCGACGTGGTCAAGGTGGACAGCCGCGTCGTGGTCCACGTCTCTCCCGTCGGAGGTGCCAAGTGAAGCGGATCGCCCTCGCCCTCACCCTCGCCCTCGTGGTCACCCCCGCCTGGGCCAAGAAGAAGCCCAAGGAAGCCCCGGCGCCCGCGCCGGTGCCCGCCGCGCCGGTGGATCCCGAGGCCTGGCGTGCCACCCCTCCCGGGCCGGGCCCGGAGCGGGCCTGGACGGCCCCGGTGGCCCAGGTGGTCACGCTGTCCAACGGCATCCCCGTCTACGTGGTGCCCAATCCGGCGTTCCCGCTCGTGAGCGTGCGCCTGCACGTGGGCGCCGGGCGCGTCGCCAACCCGGCCGGCAAGGCCGGCCTGGCGTCGCTCACCGCCGACCTCCTCGACGAAGGCACCAGCACCCGGACGGCCTCGAAGATCGCGTCGGAAGCCTCCGGGCTCGGCGCCGTCCTGACCACGGCCGGTGGCGACGAGTCGGCCACCGTGTCGCTCGACGCCCTCGGCGGAGACGCGTTGGGCCCCGCGCTGGACCTCATGGCCGACGTCACCCTCCGCCCCGCCTTCGCCAAGGCGGAGTTCGCCCGCGTCCAGGCCGAGACCCTGGCCGCCATCGAGGAGGCCAAGGCCGAGCCCCGTGACGCGGCGGTGCGGACCTTCCTGAGCCAGCTCTACGGCGCCGCCCACCCCTACGGCACCCCGGCGATCGGCACCACGGCGTCGGTGAAGGCCCTGAAGGTGGAGGACGTCAAGAAGCTCTACCAGGGCTGGTACCACGCGGGCAACGCGGCCTTCGTGGTCAGCGGGGCGCTCACCCCGGAGGAGGCGAAGACCCTCCTCGACGCACGCTTCGGGAAGTGGGCCAAGGGCGCGCAGGTGCCCGCGCCGGCCGCCGTCGCCGCCGCGCCCATCAAGACCCGGGTGGTCTTCGTGGAGCAGCCCGGCGCCGTCCAGTCCGTGCTTCGCATCGGCACGGTCGGCCTGCCGCGCACCTCGCCGGACTACCCGGCCGCCACGCTCACCGCGACCCACACCGCCGGGATGTTCTCGTCGCGCATCAACATGAACCTCCGCGAGGAGAAGGGCTGGAGCTACGGCGCCTACGGCGCGTTCACCGACAGCCGGGACGGCGGGGTGTTCAGCGTGCGCACCAGCGTGCAGGCGGACAAGACCGCCCCCGCGGTCGCCGAGGTGCTCAAGGAGCTCGCCAGCGCCGCGAAGACCCCCGCGACCGCCGCCGACCTCACGGTGGCCCGGGACAACATCCTGAAGTCGCTGCCGGGGTACTTCGAGACCAACGAAGCCACGGCCAACGCCTTCCTCGAGGTCCCCCGGTTCGGCCTCGGGCCGGACAGCTTCGTGGCCACCGCCAAGGCGGTCGGCGCGGTGACCCCGGCCGAGGCGGGCGCCGCGGCGGCGCGTTGGTTCGACCCCGCCCGGCAGCTGGTGGTCGTGGTCGGCCCCAAGTCCGTCACGGTGGACGACGGCAAGGGTGGAACCACCACCGTCGACGTCGTGAAGTCGCTCCAGGACCTCGGCTACGAGTTCGTGGCGCTGTAGGCGCCTAGCCACAGCTCCCGAGGTACCGGGTCCAGCGGCTGGTACCGACGTCCGCGTCGTCGCAGTCCTCCGTGATCAGCAGGTCCACCACGCCGGTCCCGTCGGGGTCGGCGAGGAACCAGGCGGGGCGGTCGGCGGAGGTGCAGCTGGACTCGCCGTGGGTGCGCTCGAAGGAGCCGACGGGGAAGTCGGTGGGAAGCGTCCAACCGATGGGCACGCCATCGAAGCGCGCGCCCCGGCTGGGGTGGAACAACCATCGACTGGAGCCGACCGTGGCATCCTGGCACGAAGCGGTGAGGACCACGTCGGGGGCGGCGTCGCCGTCCAGGTCGAAGAGGGCCCAGGCCGGCAACCCGGCCTCGCAGTCGACCACCTCTCGCGGCGCGTAGAAGCTCGCCGGGGGATGGCCGGCGGGGAGGGGCCAGCGCCCGCCGGTCGCCTCGAAACCCGAGCCGTTCCCGCGGTACACGCGCCAGGCTTCGTGCCCGAGCTCCGGATCGTCGCAGCTCCCGGTCACGGTGAGGTCGGCCTGTCCGTCGCCGTCCATGTCGCCGAGGAGCCAGGACGGCCGGGTCGCCCCGTCACACACCGGCGCGCTGGCCGGACCGGCCAGCGCCCCCTCCCCGAGCGAGGGGAGGGGCCAGTCGACCGGGACGGGCGAGAAGCCGGTGCCCCCGCTGAACCAGACGAGCCAACGCTCCCCACCCACGTCCGCCTCGCCGCAGGCCGCGGTGGCCACGAGATCCGGCCGCAGGTCCCCGTCCAGGTCCATGAGCCGCCACGCCGGCGCGTCCCGCTCGCAGTCCGGGGTGTCCAGCGGAGCCTCGAAGGCTCGCTCCCCGAACTCGGCGGGGAGCCTCCAGGTGGTCGCGGTCGTGGCGTAGCCGAGGCCGGTGTTCGGGTAGACCAGCCAGTGGTCGGTGCCGACCGCCGGGTCGTCGCAGTCGGCCGTCACCACCAGGTCGGGACGCCCGTCCCCGGTGAGGTCCTGGTGGTGGCTCCACGCGGGCACTCCGGTGGTGCAGTCCCGGTCCGCCCCGAGTGGATTGGAGAAGGCGCCCGCGGCGCGGCCGGCCGGGAGCGCCCAGGACACCGCGGCGGTGGTGAACCCCAGGGAGTCGCCGAGGACCACCTGCCAACGCGAGGTACCCACCTCGGCGTCGCCGCAGTCGGTGGTGTGTACCAGGTCGAGCCGGCCATCCGCGTCCAGGTCGGTGGCGAACCAGGCCGGGCGGTTCACCGAGCAGTCGCCCGCCGAGGCGCCTGGACCGGTCCAGGTGCCGCTGGCGCCGCCGTCGGGCAGGCCCCAGGTGCGCGCGACGGGGTCGAAGCCTCCCTCGGCGCAGGCGTCCACCTCGGTGGGTGTGGAGTCGGTGCCGGAGTCCACGGTCGAGACGGGCCCGGTGTCGTCGCCGGCCGGCTCGGGCCCGGCGCAGCCGCCGAGCGCCGCCGCCACGCCCAGGGAGCGCAGCAGGCCGCCCCGTGAGGACCGCCGGCTACGCGCCGGTGTCGGTCGTGTCATCACAGGTGAGCCCCGCGGCCTGATCGGCCTGCCGAAGGTCCGCCAGCGCCGTCTCGCACTCGTCCTGGAGCTCCGCATCCCCGCCGCCGTACACCGTGTAGCAGTCCTGGCAGGAGTACTCCGGATCGTCCCCATGGCAGTCGCAGACGTAGTCGCAGTAGGCGGTACAGGGGCCACTGCTGGTGAGGCAGCCGGAGAGCGCGAGGAGGAGGAGGGTCATGGGACTCGGAGCGAGGGCGTTGCTCTAGCCGTTCGGTGCAGGACGGGCCAACCACCGCCGCGCGGCCAGCGCGAGCCCGACCGCTGCCAGCACCACGAGGAGCTCGCGTCCGTAGACCGGGAGGGCCTCGGCCACCAGCATGTTGAGCAGGCCGCCTTCGCGATCGATGTGGTACGGCGGGAAGAAGGGGTCCGCGGCGATGTGACGCTGGGAGCTGAGCGGCCAGAAGAAGCTCACCCCGTACCGGACCGGCGCACCCGGATCCCCGGTGCTCCAGTCGAGCACCGGGTGGGCCAACGCGGCGAACCAACAGGCGCGGCGCACCGCCGGCGCGGGCCCGCCGGCCACCCCGGCGAGCAGGGCCGCGAACAGGAAGGAGTGTGTGGGTCCGTGGTGGAAGGACATCGAGGTGCCACGGACGAGGTCGACCAGGATGTCGAAGTCCGCCGCAATCGCCACGAAACCCACGCGAGCCGCGGACCGCAGGTCCGGGGGGAGGGTGGGGTGGAACGCGAGGAGACAGGCCCAGGCGAGCCCGACGTGAGCGACGGGGGACGGCACCGGGACCGCCTATCAGAGCCGGGCGGCCCGGGCCGAGCCAGGGTTCCCCGAGCGGCGAGCGCGCCCGACCGACGGCGTGTCGGGACACGCCGCGATCGCGGTCAGTCCGGGAGCGCCTCGGCGACGAGCCGGATGTCGCGTAGGGTCCAACGGCCCTTGCGGGACACGTACTCGTAGGCGCGACGGGCGGCCTCGACCGGGTCCGGCGCGATGAGCCCGAAGACCCGCTTCTCGTCGTCGCGCACCACGGTGACGCGGAACACGTAGCCGAGGCGCTCGACCTTCTCGCCCTTCTCGGCCTTGGCCTCCGCCTTCTCGGCCTTGGCCTCCGCCTTCTCGGCCTTGGCCTCCGCCTTCTCGGCCTTGGCCTCCGCCTTCTCGGCCTTGGCCTCCGCCTTCTCGGCCTTGACCTCGACCTTCGCCGCCTTGGCCTCGACCTTCTCGGCCTTGACCTCGACCTTCGCGGCCTTGGCCTCGACCTTCTCGGCCTTGGCGGGCTTGGTCTCCGCGGGAGGCTTCGACTTGGGCGCCTTGGCCTCCTTGACCACCGGGAGGGAGGCCTCCTCCACCCGCGCCTTCGCCGGGCGACCGCCCTTGCCGGACGCCTTGATGGCGTACTTCTGGCGGAACGCGGACACCGCGCTCCGGGACACCCCGGCCTTGGCGGCCACCTCGGCGTCGGGCGTGGCACCGATCTCGGCACGGAAGGGAGCGAGGGCCTTCTCCACCTTGGACTCGCCAGGGGCGGCGGGCTGCCGGCCACGTCGCCGCGCGGCGGCGGAGGGCGCCGGCTCCGGCGCGGCAGCCGGGGCAGCGGCGGCGGGGGCAGCGGCCTTGGCCTTGGGGGCGGCGGACGCGGCGGCCTTCGCCTTGGCGGCGGCGGGCGCGGCGGCGGCAGCCTGGTCGCGCCAGCCGGCGCCGATCCCGCGCCGGCTCCGGTACATGCGGACGTTCTCGGTGGTCATCCCGGCGCGCTCGGCCACCTCCCGGTCCGGCAGCACGCCGATGATGTCCCGGTAGTCGTCCAACTTGGAGTACCGTCCGGTGCCCCCGGCGGCGGGCGCGGGCGCGGCGGCCTTGGCCTTGGCCTTGGGAGCGGCGGGCTCGGCGGCCTTTCGGGCGCGCGGCGGCTTCGCGGCCGGGGCCGAACCCTCAGCCGCGGCGGCGCCACGGGCCACGGGAGGCACGTAGGGAGCGATCCCGTGCTTCTTGCGGAACTCGACCACCGTCTTCCGTGCGACGCCGAGGCGCTCGGCGAGGACGCCGTCGGCCACGACGCCCAGCTCGGCACGGACCGACTCGAGCTTCATCGCCGCCCCACCGCGACGCGGGGTGGCCGCGGGGGCCGCGGTTTCCTTGGCCTTTGCCTTCGCCTTGGCCTTGGGCTTGGCCTCGGGCTTGGGGGCGGGAGCGGCCGGAGCGGCCGGAGCGGCCGCGGGGGTCCCCGAGGTGGCGCCCGGCACCAGCCCGGCCCGCTCCAGCGCCTTCTGCAACTCCGCCACGGACAGCTTGTACTGCTTGGACAGCTCGCGTAGGGGCTTCTTCTTGTGGTCGGCGACGATCTGGCCCCAGTAGGGCTGGTTCTCGGGCTTGACGGACATCGCAACTCCGGCGTGGGGGGGGCCGGTGTCCAACACCGGAAGCGATTTATACACACGTCACTGAGCAGCGGGCAAGGGCGCTGCCACAAAAGCGGACAGCGGGTGACGAGCCCTCCCGCCGGCGATACGCGCGCTGGCGTCGATGCTGTTCCCCACCTTCGACTACTTCGTCTTCCTGCCGTTGGTGGCGGTGGTACACCACGTCTTGAGGGAGCGTGGGCTGCGGGCCGGCTGGCTCACGGTGACGAGCCTGGTGTTCTACGCGGCATGGAACGCGCTGGACACCTTCCTCCTGTTGGCGGTCATCGCGGCGTCCTGGGGCGCCGGACGCCTGGTGGAACGGACGCGGTCGCCGCTGACACTCGGGCTGGTGGTGGTGGGGCTCCTCTCCCCCATGGCGTACTACAAGTACCTCCATTTCGTGGCGGAGAACCTCCAGCTCCTCATACCGGCGCTGCCTGTCCCGCCGCGCGCGCACCTTCCCATCGGAATCTCGTTCTACAGCTTCCAGGCCGTGGCCTACGTGGTGGACGTGCACCGCGGCCAGCCGGCCGAGCGGAACCCGGTACGTTTCTCGACCTTCCTCCTGTTCTTCCCACACCTGGTGGCAGGTCCCATCCTGCGCGCGTCCACACTCCTGGCGCAGCTCGACTCGGACCGGTTCGTGTCGCGGGAGGACGTGGGCTACGCGATCGCGCGCCTGGGCACGGGGCTCGTGAAGAAGCTCCTCATCGCCGACATCCTGCGCATCGGCATCGTGGACTCGGTGTTCACCGACCCCGGACGGTTCACGGGGCTGGAGGTGATGATCGCGCTCTATGCATACACCCTCCAGATCTACTGCGACTTCTCCGGCTACACGGACTTCGCCATCGGCTCGGCCCGACTGTTCGGCTTTCGCATCCCGGAGAACTTCGACCGACCCTACCAGGCGCTCTCGGTGGCGAGCTACTGGCGCCGTTGGCACATCACGCTCTCGGACTGGGTGCGCGACTACGTGTACTACCCGCTGGGAGGGTCCCGTGGGGGCGGGCTCGCGCCCTACCGCAACACCTTCCTCACCCTCCTGATCCTCGGGGTGTGGCACGGAGCGAACTGGACCTTCGTGGTGTACGGCCTGCTACACGGCTGCGCCGTCAGCCTGAACCGGTGGTGGCGGAAGTCGGGTCCCGGGCAGCACGAGCGCCCGCTCGACGCCTGGGGTTGGGCCTGGCGCTTCCTGGCCACCTTCCACTTCGTGGTGCTCGCCCGAATCCTGTTCCGTTCCGAGGACCTCGGTCACGCCGGCACGGTGACGCTCGCCCTCCTGGACACCACACCGGCCCTCCCGCGCTTCTCCACGCACGCGACCCTGGTCCTGGTGCTGGGGTACGCCGTCCACTTCACCCCCAAGGGCTGGCGCGCCTACGCCACCCAGCGTTTCCAGGGGCTGCCCGCCGTCGCCTGGGGGGTCGCCCTGGCGCTCCTCGGCTGGGCGTGCGTGACCTGGGGACCGGGCGATAGCCTCGCGTTCATCTACCATGACTTCTGACGCCGCCCCGCCGCCCTCCCGCGCCGTCGGCGGCATGCCCGCCCTGTTCCTGGCGTTCGGCACCGCGGGGCTCCTCGTCGCGGCCACCGCGCTGGTTCCCAGCCTGGCCCACCTGACGCCATGGCACCCGGGGGAGCCCGTTCCCGTGTGGCGGGCCCTGGCCCCGCAGGCCACCGCCCGGGTCACCGAGGATGCGAGCGGGGAGCTGGTGCGCGCACCGGAAACGCCGGAGCCCACCGCGGCCCCGGTGGCGCCGGTCCCGCTGCCTTCGGACGCGGCGGTCCCCACCACCCAGCGTCCGCCCGGGGTGCCGACCGCGCTGGCCGACCCGGGCTTCCGCGGGATGGACGCCTTCTACCGGGCGCTCGCCCGCGCCGAGGCCGGGCAGGGGCTGGCGCGCGCGTCCCAATGGGGGGACTCCACCATCGCCGCCGACGGCATCACCGGCACGGTGCGCTCGCGCCTCCAGGCCCGGTTCGGCAACGGCGGGCCCGGGTATCTCTCGGCCGGCCTGGACCCCCAGTGGTCCATGCGCCTGGACGTCGCGGTGTCCCGCAAGGGGGAGTGGGCCACCCAGAGCCTGCTCAACGGGGGTGGCAACGCCCGGTACGGCTTCGGTGGGATCGTGAGCACCGCGGCGCCGGAGGCCACGGTGTCGTTCTACGCGCCCAAGCAGGACGACGGCACCCGGTTGAAGCTGCACCGCCTGGAGGTCTGGTACCAGACCGGTCCGGAGCGCGGAACCTGGTGGGCCGCCACCAGCGGTCGCGGCGCGGGCGGAGGCTCGGCCGCGTCGACCGGGACCTCCGACCGCTTCCACGTCGTGGAGCGTCCCGACGGGTACACGAGCGCCTCCATCGGCGCCGGTGCGGAGGGGGCGGCCACCTTCTACGGGGTGGTGATGGAGACCGCGGGGCCCGGGGTGGTGTGGGACGCGCTCGGCGTGGTGGGCGTGGGCACCGGCTCCTTCAGCCAGACCGGGCGGCGGCACATCGCCGGCCAGGTCGCCCAGCGGAAGCTCGATCTCACCGTCCTGATGATCGGCGGGAACGAGCTCGGCCTGCCCAGCCTCTTGCGGGGCGAGGCCGACGAATACGCCATCCTCTACGCGCGCACCCTGGCGAAGCTGCGCGCCGGCGCCCCCGAGGCCGGGTGCCTGGTGGTCACGCCCCTGGACCAGGGCACGCGCTCGGGGGGGACGGCCCGCTCCAAGCCGGGGCTCGCCGCCGCCATCGCCGCCCAACGCCAGGTCGCCGCGGACTGGGGCTGCGCCTTCTGGGACGCCCAGGCCGCGATGGGGGGTCCGGACAGCATCGTGCGCTGGGCGGCCATGAAACCACCGCTGGGCTGGTCCGACCTCCTCCACCTCTCGGAGAAGGGCCAGGACATCGTCGGGCAGCTGCTCGCCGACGCCATCGAGGCCGGGTACGACGCGTGGACCCGGCAGGGCGGCACGACCCGCCCCACCCCCGCCGCCCCCGCCGCCCCCGCCGAGGCCGATCCGGCCGATCCGGCCGAAGCCGGGGAGCCGGGATGATGCTCCTGGTGCTCGCCGCGTTGGCCGGGGCCGCGCCGGCCTGGGACTGGGTGCAGGAGTTCACCCTGCCCCCCACCGGCGGCCCCCCGGACAGCCCGTGCGAGGTGCGGGGCAAGGCCGAGACCCCGGGGGTCACCGTCCCCCCGACCACCTCGGCCGCCCCGGACGAGCCCGAGCCTCCCCCGCTCACCACCGACGGCATGGTCCCCTTCGACCTGGCCCCCGGCGCGCTCAACGCGCAGCTGCCCTCGGAGCTCGCCGAGCGGCTCCAGATGGGCCGCCCCTACGATCTGGCCGCCGTCCCGGTGGAGCCCCTCCGTGGCGACCCTTCGGACCTCGTCCGGGTCCGCCGACTCTTCGCCGAGGCCGGTCGGGGCGAGCGCACGGTTCGGCTCTCCTTCTGGGGCGCCTCCCACGTGGCCGGGGAGTACTTCACCGGCGAGCTGCGGCGCATCCTCCAGACCCAGGGAGGCGACGCCGGCCATGGATTCGTCATGCCGGCCGCGCCGTGGAAGGGCTACCGCGCCACCGACGTGAACCTCTGCACGGGTGGCACCTGGGTGTCCGACTTCGACCGCCGCGCGGGCGGGCGCGGCGACGGCGCCCTGGGGATCGGCGGCATGAGCGTGGAGGCCTCCGCCCCTGAGAGCGTCGGCTGGGTGCAGACCACCAAGTCCAACCCCCACGGCCGGGCCGTGTCGCGCTTCGAGGTCCTGTACTACCGGCAGCCCTCGGGCGGGACCCTCGACCTGGTGGTGGACGACGCCCCCGCGGTGCGGGTCTCCACCCGGGGGGCTCCCGGACCGGGCGTGGCGGTCCTGCACGTCCCCGACGGGCCCCACCGGCTCCAGCTCAGCCCGGCCGGGGACGGCCCGGTACGGCTCTTCGGCGTCAACATGGAACGCGATCGCCCCGGGGTGGTGGTGGACGCCATGGGCGTGTCCGGCCGCACCGCCTCCTCCTGGTTGCGGTGGGACCCGGAGCTGATGGCCGGGTTCCTGGCCCGCCGGAGCCCCGACCTCGCCGTCCTGGCCTACGGCACCAACGAGGCCAACGACCCCCGACTCACCGAGGCGACCTACCGCGACACGCTCCGCTCGGTGCTGGACCGGATGCGCAGCCTGCTCCCGGACGCCGCGTGCGTGCTGATCGGCCCCAGCGACCGCGGCAAGAAGGTCTCGGGTACCTGGCACGTGATCTGGGGGCCCACCAGCATGGTCGCTCGCGTGCAGCGCGAGATCGCCCCCGAATACGGGTGCGTCACCTGGAACCTGCAGGAGGCCACAGGGGGGCCGGGAAGCGTGTTCCGGTGGCGCCTCTTCGAGCCGCCGCTCATGGCCGGGGACCTCATCCACTTCAGCGCCGAGGGGTACAAGGAGCTCGCCCGGCGCTTCATCTCCGCGACGCAGGGCGCCTGAACGGCCCGGTTCTTGCTTGATCGTACGACACGAGGTCCCCATGAGCCGCATCGCGATCCTCCTCCCCCTGTTCGCCCTGACCGCCTGCCCCCCCTCCGAGGACGACACCGGCACCGGCCTGACCGGAACGCTCCCGGCCCCGGACGACTGGTCCACCTGCCGGACCGACGACGGGTTCGACTTCTCGATCACCCGCGCCGAGACCACCACGGGCGTAGACCCCGTCCGCGTGGAGGGCAACACGCTCCTGGTGGACGTCGGCTACGGGGGCGGCTGCGCGACCCACGAGTGGGCGATCTGCTGGCCCGACCAGTCCTTCGCGGAGAGCGAGCCGGTCCAGGCCTTCCTGGAGGTCTGGCACGGCGGGGAGCCCGACTACTGCGACGCCTACCTGTGGGAGACGCTGGAGTTCGACCTGACCCCGCTCCACGACAGCTGGCAGTCGATGTACGGCGCCGACGGAGGCACCATCCTCATCAACCTGGGTGGCTACCAGGTGGAGTACAGCTTCGACGGTTGAGCCCGGGCCGCGGGCGCGCGGCGACGGGCGGTTACGGGACGACGTGCCCGTGCTCCTCCACGCCCCCGCCTCGGTCGGCGACGTGCTCGACCGCCTCACGATCCTGGAGATCAAGCTCGCCCACGCCACCGGCGAGGGACGGTTCCACGTGGAACGTGAGCACGCCGCGCTGCAGGCTGCCTGGTCGGACGCGGGTCTGCCCGAAGCCGTCGCCGAGCGGGCGGCGCTGGCCGAGGTGAACGCCCGGCTGTGGGCCGTGGAGGACGCGCTCCGCGTCGCGGAGCGCGCCGAGCGCTTCGACGAGGCCTTCGTCGAGCTGGCCCGGAGCGTGTACCGGCTCAACGACGAGCGGGCGGCGCTCAAGCGGCAGGTGAACGAGCGCCTGGACTCGGCCCTGGTGGAAGTGAAGCTCCACCCTCGGTAGCTACCAGGAGGGCTTCACCCCGAGCTCGGTGAGGAGCGGGTCGGCGTCGCTGACGGCGTCGAGGTACCAGAGCACGTACCGGATGTCGACGTGGATGCTCCGCGCGCGCGCCTGGTCGAAGACCCAGTCGCTGGCGATGCCCTCGTAGTTCCCGTCGAAGAGGAGGCCGACCAGGCGCCCCTGGGCGTCGAGCGTCGGGGATCCGCTGTTCCCGCCGGTGGTGTCCACGTCGGTCAGGAAGCCCACGGGCACACTTCCCAGCGCCGGGTCCAGGTAGGGGCCGCGCTTGCCGGCGCGGATGGCCTCGAGGAGCTCGGGGGGCGCCGCGAAGGGGGGCGGACCGGCCTTCTCGGCCACCCCCTCCAGGCGCGTCTGCGCGGCGTAGGTCACCGCGTCCCGCGGCGAGTAGCCCTGGACCGTGCCCACCGTGACCCGCAGGGTGCCGTTGGCGTCCGGGTAGGCGGCGGCGGGATCGAAACGGCGCAACGCGTCGGCGCGGATGGGGCGGAGGCGGGCCATCGCGCCGGCGTCCTCCTTGCCCTCCGCCCGTCGGGCCTCGTCGTAGGGCCAGAGCGCCACTGCGAGGGAGAGGAAGCCGTCGGTCGACGCCTCCAGCGCCGCGGGGGTGGCGTCGAGGAGCGCCACGCGCTCCTCCGCGGTGTCGAGCGCGGGGTCCCGGTAGAGGCGCTCGACGGCCCGATCGACCGAGGCGGCGTCCGAACCGCCCATCCACGCGACGAGCTCCGGCACCTGCTGGTCCGCCGGCAGCCGCGTCATCTCGAGCAGCAGCTCCGCGAGCAGGCGGCGGTCGTACTCGAGCTGGAGGGTCTTCTGCATCGACACCATCCGCGCCCGGACCCGGTCGAGGTCGCGCTGCTGGAAGCCCAGCTCGCGGCGGGCGTCCGGCTTCTGCCGTTCCCGGGACCAACGGTAGACCGTGCGCGCCGCGCCCAGCAGATCGGCGCGCCCGATCTGCCCCATCAGCTCGTCTCGGGTCCAGGTCGCGTCCCGGCGCGCCAGCACCTCGCGCAGCTCCGCGAGCGCGGGAGCATACCGCCGGGTCCGCTCGGGGTCCGCGGCGATCCAGGCATCCAGCGCCGCGTCCCGCGCCATCGCGGTCTGCACCACGCCCACCCGGGCGAAGCCCTCCAGGGCCCCCTTGCGGTTGAAGAGCGAGTTGGAGATCCAGCCCCGCGGCGCCCCGAGGATCGCGTCCGCGGCGGGGTCTGCCGCCACGACCTCCTCCAGGAGCGCCATGCGCCGCTCCCCGCGGGCGATCGCCCGGGGCATGTCGCGCTCGGCCTGCCGGCGGAGCTCCCATGCGAGCTGCCACCGATCGGTGGAGCCGGAGTAGCCGGCGGCGAGCACGAACTCGCCGGGTCCGACCCCGGGTCCGATGGGCAGCACGTGGGGGGGCCGGTACGGCACATTGGACGCGTCGTGGTCCGCCGGCTTCCCGTCCGGCCCGACGTAGACGCGCAGGAACGCGAAGTCGCCCGCGTGGCGGGGCCAGTGCCAGTTGTCGATGTCGTCCCCGTAGTTCCCGACGCTGTCGGGCGGCGCCATCACCACGCGCACATCGCGCAGCTCGCGTGAGCTCACCAGTACGTAGCGCAGCCCCTCGTAGAAGGACGCGACCCGGCAGCGGTGGGTCGGTCGACCCTTCTCGCAGGCGGCCACCAGCGCCTTGATGCGATCCTCCACCCGGCGCTGGCGCTCGGTGTCCCCCAGGCGCGCCGGCAGCCCGCCGATCACCCGGTCCGTCACGTCCTCCATCCCCTCGGTCACCTGGACCCGGGCGGAGGGACCGGCCGAGCGCTCCTCGGCCCGCGTCCGCGCGTAGAAGCCGTCGGCCACCAGGTTCTCCCCCTCCTTCTGGGCCTGGGCGAGGTACCCCGTCACGCAGTGGTGGTTGGTGATGAGGAGCCCGTCGGCGGACACGAACGACGCCGTGCACCCGCCGGTGGAGACCACCGCCCCGAGCGGAGCGGCGTCCAGGCGGCCGAGCGCCGCGGCGTCGCCCGTGAAGCCGAGCTCGGCGAGGCGAGGCGCCAGCTCGGGGAGCTGGCGGGGCTCCCACATGCCTTCGATGGCGTGGGCGAGGGTGAGGAGGAGGAGCATCCGGCCGGCATAGCGCGCACACCCCCGACCGTCCCCACCGCCCCGGAGCCACCGGGGCGGCCCCCCCGCGCGCTACGGCCCCGCCGACTCCGGGGCGGTGTGCACCCACACCACCCCGGCCCGCCCGTCCACGGTCACCTCGTCGCCATCGCGGAGCGTGCTCGTGACCCCGGGGAGGTTCACCACCCCGGGGAGGCGGTACTCGCGCGCGACCACGGCCCCGTGGGAGAGCATGGAGCCGAGCTCGAGCACGAGCGCGCCGGCCCGCCCGAACAGCGGGGTCCAGGTGGGGTCCGTGGCGCGGGCCACCAGCACCCCCCCCGGGCTCAGGCGCTCCGCGTCGTCGATGCTGCGCAGCACACACACGCGGCCGCGCACCACCCCGGGCGAGATCCCGAGGCCCTGGAGCCGCCGGCCCCCGGCCGGGGCGGGGAGCGCCGCGTCACCGACCAGGAAGTCGGGCGGGTCGGCGTCCACCGGCTCGGCGGCGCGCCGGTCGGCGGTGCGGCGCAGCTCCACCTCGCCCAGGCGCCCGTCGAGCTCGTCCACGTGCAGGTACCGGACCCGGGAGGGGTCCTCCGGGAACCAGCGCGCCCCCAGCTCCTGGACCCGGCGCCAGCCCACGGCCATGAAGCGATCCAGGTGGTAGCGCTGCTCCTCCCGGAGTCGAAGGTAGGCCTGGGTGAGGCGGACCCCGTAGCGGAGCGCGGGCGGGAGCTGGGCCAGCGCGGCGGCCGCGGCGGCCTCCTCCTCGGCGAGGCGCGCGCCGGGGTCGGCCTCCCGAGCGGCGAGCGCGGCGAGCCGGAGCACCCCCTCGGGGTCGTCGGCCCAGCGTGGCGAGGTCAGCTCCCAGCTGGCCCGCGCGCGGTGCCCGTGCGCCGCGAGGAACGCCCCCAGGCGGCTCGGATCCCGCCCCAGCGCGTACAGCTCGGCGTTCACCCGTCGGGTCACCGACCCCGCCGGGGCGCGCACCAGGAGCGCCTGGTGCTCGGCGTCCAGCAGCGGCCCGATGATCTCGTAGGCCATGTTGGCGAAGAGCAGCGACGTGATGTGGATCTTCACGTAGTCGCGCAGGAGGATCTCCAGCACGCCGGGCACCCGGTCCACCGGCGCGGCCTCCAACGCCCGGATGCGCTCGTCCAGCCCGGTGCGGAACTGGTCCCACCGGCGCCAGTTGGTGAAGGGGTTCCACCGGAACCGACGCCAGCGCTTCTCGGCGAACGTGGTCCGGAAGATCGAGCCGTACACCCGCAGGTCGGGGGGCGCGGCCGGTCGGCGCACCCAGGCTTCGACCTCCGACGGGGGGAAGAAGTCGAGCATGAAGCGCGGCGGCGGCGTCCCCGGCAGCTTGAAGGCCAGGTGACGGAACACCGTCACGTTGATGTACGGGTGGCCGTGCACCCGGCGCAGCGGCGGCTCGCCGCCCAGGTAGCGCGCGGAGGTCTCCGGGTAGGCGATGAACCACTCCAGGACCCGTCCGACCAGGTCCCAGCCGAGCGGCGTGGAGCCCTCGGGGAAGCGCTCGCCGAGGAACCGGCGGGTCCACAGCGGCGCTCCGCCGCGCGGGAGCCGGGCCCGGGTGGTGACCGGCCGGGACTGGAGGACCCAGAAGCGGCCGGTCCGGTCGCGGGCCCACTCCACGTCCTGCGGCCCACCGAGGAGGGACTCGGCCCGGAGCCCGAGGCGGCACACCTCGAGGATGGCGGTGGGCTCGACCTTGCGCGCCTCCGGATGGGCGGCGGGCCGATCGGTGAGCACGTCCCCCACGAGGACCCGCTCGAAGGGCTGCGCCGCGACCACCTCCCCCTCGAGGCGCAAGGGGACCCGCGCCACGACCGGCAGCATGGGCCGGGGCGTGCGGCGGGGCCGGCGCACGGTGTACCGGTCGGGGACGAGGCCCCCCGACACCAGGGGCTCACCCACCCCCCACACCGCCTCCACCGTCATCTCGCGCCAGCTCCCGGTGACCGGGTTGACCGTGAAGAGCACCCCGGCGCTGCGCGCGTCGACGAGCCCCTGGACGAGGACCGCCATCCCCCCCTGGTCGCTCTTGCGGTAGGCCAGGGCGCGCGGGCTGAACCACGAGGCCCACACCCGGCGGATGGCGTCGGGGAGGCCCTCGCGGGTCACCCCGAGCACCGACTCGTACTGGCCGGCGGCCGAGCTGCCCCGACCGTCCTCGTCCGTCGCCGAAGAGCGCACCGCCAGGAGCGCGGGCAGCGCCGGAGGCTCGAAGGCGGGCACCGCGAGCGCCTCCCGGCCCTGGGCGCGCAGGGCCTGCCGGAACACCCCCACCGGGACCACCCAGGTGGGGGGCACGGGGAGCCCGTGGGCGGCGAGCCGGTGCAGGGCCGCGCCCTTGCCCCCGAGGGTCCGAGGGTCCGCCTCGAGCAGCGGGACGAGCAAGTTCAGCGCGACGAGACGAGGTCCAGCGTCGCGCCGACGGCGGCGTCGATGCCGTCGGCCACGCCGGAGATCGAGGCACGGCCGTACATGTAGGCCGGCGCGGTCACGATCCGGCGCGCCGTGTCCACGTGGATCCGGTCCACGGGACAGGAGTGGTGCACGCCCCCCATCGCCTCGACGACCGCGGCCGTCCCGGCGTCGTCGCCGATGGTGACCTCCCCCTCCCCCAGCGCCAGGACGAGCACCGCCGGGGCGATGCACACGGCCCCCACGGGCTTCCCGGCGGCCCGGAACTCACGGAGGAGCCGGGTGAGCTCGGGGTGCACCGTGCCCGCGGCACCGTCGAAGGCGAAGCTGGAGAGGTTCTTGGCCGCGCCGTAGCCTCCGGGCAGGAAGATGGCGTCGAAGTCGGCGGCGCGGACCCGCTCGAGGGGCTCGACGGCGCCCCGCGCGATGCGCGCGGCCTCGTGCAGTACGTTGCGCTGCGCCCCGGGCTCCACCTGCCCGGTGAGGTGGTTCACGACGTGGGCCTGGGCGCTGTCCGGCGCCGCGCAGGTGGCCACGGCCCCCCGGCGATCGAGCGCCAGGAGGGTCAGCACCGCTTCGCGGATCTCCGAGCCGTCCAGGTGCCCGCAGCCCGAGAGGACGACCAGCACCCGCGGGCGCACCTCAGGCCCCGGCGAGGGTGAGCGTGATTCCGCCCTGGTCCGCCTCGATCTTCCCGAGGTCCACCTGGTTGGACGCGGAATCTCCCGCGGCGACGTCCATGATGCGGTCGCCGTTGTTGTCGCAGAAGGCACCCACGCGGGCCCAGGTGGGCTTCGGAACCGCGAGGCTGAAGGCGCCGACGCCGAGGTCGTCCACGACCGCCACGGGGCCGGTGGGCAGGGTGGCCCCGGGCTCGGTCGGGGCCTGGTCGATCACGATGATCTGGACCTTCCCGGAGCAGGCGCCGGCCACCGTGCCGGACAGCGTGGCGTGCCCGCCGGCCTTGATGGCGTCCTGGCTCTTCTGCGCCACGTTCAGGGCGAGATCCACCTGGTTGCCCGGCACGCCGGCGGACGCGGGCGCGGGGGGCGGCGCGTTGGGGTCCGGGGGCGGCGCGTTCGGGTCCGCGGGAGGCGCGTTCGGGTCCGCGGGGGCGGCGTTCGGATCGGCCGGCACCGCCGCCGTGGGCTCCGCGGGACCGGGACCGGGACCACCCACCGGGGGGGCGGCGGTGGGGTCCGCCGGAGTCACGTCCGAGGGGGGGGTGGGGCAGCCGGCCAGGAGCGCGAGGAGGAGGGGGAGGCTCTTCATGGGCCGGAAATCTAACGCGGATCGGGGCCGGAAGGGGAGATGTCCCCGCACATGAGGGGAAGCGGG